>Ga0114922_10006780_pt1 | contig 10488 bp, 8 predicted proteins | sample AartaG_FD_100975 | JGI IMG/M metagenome (GOLD analysis project Ga0114922, IMG submission 100975) | Deep subsurface microbial communities from Aarhus Bay to uncover new lineages of life (NeLLi) - Aarhus_00045 metaG | ecosystem: Environmental > Aquatic > Marine > Oceanic > Sediment | place: Aarhus...
GATATGGGGAATATTGGTTTTTCCATTTACTTAACATAAGGAAACAATGCAGAAATAATCCGGGATAGATTTAGTGCTGAGCCGTTAGTAAAATAAATAGGAGAATATGATGAATATCTATGTTGCCAATTTATCGCGCGATACCACTGAAGACGATTTGCGGGAGGTTTTTGAAGCTTTCGGGCAAGTCACTTCCGTCAATATTATTAAAGACAAGTACAGCGGCGAATCAAGAGAATTCGGGTTCGTTGAGATGCCGTCTAAAGATGAAGCCCAGGCCGCTCTCGACGGCTTGAACGGCAAAGAGTTGAAAGAAAAAACTATTATCGTTAATGAAGCCCGTCCGCGCCCGGATAACCGTGGCGGCGGCCGGGGTGGAGGCAAAGGCCGTGGCGGCGGAAGGCGTCCCTGGTAAACAGTATCCGGACAAAAAAAAGTTCAACCACGCCTGAGATGTCTATGGCCAAGGAAGTTGGAGTCTTAAACCGGCTGTAAACGGCGGTTTAGAAGTGCGGCACCCTTTGAGAGCCTCCGGGCACAATACTGGCAAAAAGGAAGTTTATTTAACCTTAGATGACAAACCAGGAGAGGAGGATATAGCAATAAGAGAGGCTTTAGATACGATTGTTGATTAGCTATCTGTCTAACAATGATTTGGAGGTTATCGTGAATATAAAAAACAACACGGAATTGGAGCAAAAACTAAACAATTCTCTGCAAAAGTTTTTCTTAAGCATTAGTAAGGAACTAGAAAATTACTGTCACGTTGAAATGGGAGACATTAAACTATCCAATAATCTGATTCTAGATTACTCTCCAATAGAAGATAAAAAAGATATAAAATTTAGCAACGGGAAGTATGATTTAATATCGGATTGGAAATATTATTTCCCGTACAGTGATTCTGCGGGAGTATATATATTTTTAGATCGTGATGAGCAAATTATGTATATTGGCATGTCTTTAAGAGCAATGGGCAAAAGAATTTGCTCTCATTTGGGAAAAAGAGTAAAGAATGCGTCTGGAAAATCTATAATTGATTATTTTCCTAATAATCAATTCAAAAATGAAAACTATGTTCCCCGCTATGTTGTGTGTATACCATTCGATGTCTGTCCTTTTTTAGCACCTGCATTTGAGGTTTTTATGATAGAAGAGTATAGCCCTCCCTACAACGCAATTCTTAAGAATTTATAGTATCTATTTTTCTGCCCAAACCAAGAAAATCATTGATATTCCTGATGAGAACGGATAATTTATCGCAGAAACGAGGGGAACCCCTCGATGCAAGCTGAAAAGGACGAAAGTGACCACTCAGTCGGCAAACATGCACACATTTTCCATTCCGGTAATGGGCACGGGATTTTCCATCGACACCCCTCTGCGGGTGGCGCAGTACGGGATTTCTTCGGTTATGTCGCTGGTGGACGACGTACTGATCGAACAGATGCGGAAATTTCATGCCGAACGCTCCGGCGAGCCGTACGAGGCGGTCGGGCAGAGGGAGGAGGATGCCCGGGCCCGGCGGATAACCCTCTATCTGAACCTGGTGAACCGCCTGGTGCAGCGTCAGGTGCAGCAGATGAAGAGTGCGGACTTTTCGCCGGAGAGCAATATCGTGCGCTACTTCGAATTGCTGCCGGACATCGAGCCCAGTCGCCTGTACCAGAAAATGCTTGCCGAAGACAATCCGGCCGAAAAAGCGCGGCTCCAGGAAGAGTTGCGCACCCTGGTCGTGCCGGGCAGCATCGATGTGAACATCATGACCAAGATCAACAAGACCAATTTCCGCGGGAACAAAATGCTGCCCTCCGAATATGCCGACGCCCTGGCGGCCCTGCGGGGTTTTGCCCGGAGCGAATTGCGGTCTTCGATTGTGTTATCGGCCGGCATGAACCAGCGCCTTTACACCTACCTCACCCGGTTCGAAGATTTCTATCCGGACGCCGAGGGCGAGTTGGCCAAAAAGATCGCACTCAAGGTGAGCGATTACCGCTCGGCCGAAATACAGGGCAGGTTCCTGGCCAAGCGCGGCATCTGGGTCAGCGAGTACCGGATCGAATCAGGGCTCAACTGCGGCGGCCACGCCTTCCCCACTACCGGATCGCTGATGGGCCCGATTCTCGAGCAGTTCAAGAACCGCAAGCACGAGTTGATCGAGAAAATATTCACCATCTACCGCAAGGCCCTGGCCGAGGGGGGACGCAGGGCGAATACCGAATGTCCGGCGGTCAGGTTTACCGTGCAGGGGGGAATCGGCTCGTGCGCTGAAAGCGACCTGCTGATGCAGTACTACGATATGGACGGTACCGGCTGGGGCACTCCGTTTTTGCTGGTGCCCGAGGTAACCGGCGTGGATGAGGCCCACCTGGCCAAACTGATCAGCGCCACCGAAAGGGACGTTTACTTGAGCAACAGTTCGCCCCTGGGCATCCCGTTCTGGAACCTGCGCACCTCCGACAGCGAAAAGGCGCGCCGCCGCCGCATCCGTGAAGGACGCCCCGGCAGCCCCTGCCCCAAGGGCTTTTCGGTAACGAATACGGAATTCTCCGAAACACCCATCTGTACCGCTTCCCGCACTTACCAGAAATTGAAGCTGAAAAGCCTTAGTGAAAACGGTTACACCAAGGAGCAGATGTCGTTCATATCAGAGGGCGTGCTGTCGAAAAGCTGCCTTTGCCACGACCTGTCCGGCAGTGTCAAGGTGAAGAACGGGATCGAAACGAACGCCACCCCGGCGCTGTGCTGCGGACCGAATATCGTCAACTTTTCCAGGATCGCCACCCTCAAGGAAATGGTCGACCACATCTACGGCCGGGGGATCGAATTGACGCGGCCCGGCCGCCCGCACATATTCATCCAGGAAATGATGCTCTATATCGATTATTTCAGGAAGGAGATGGAGAAGTTTTCGCTCAAGCTGTCCACCCGCAAGAAGGAGTACTTCACCGAATTCAGGAAAAACCTGCAGGAAGGGCTGGAATACTACCAGCGTTTTTCAGAAAGTTTCGCCAGGGAGGAATGGGGCAGCTTCATCGACGACCTGAAGTCGGTCTGCAAAGCCCTCGAAGCGCTCGAGCCCGAACCGATCATCACTTCATTCTGAACACTCCGCAGATTTTACGGGGGTCTGCGGCGCTTGATATCGCCCCCCCCTTCCGGGCCTCCAGTGGTCTAACAAACGATCTCCGGTCAGGTGGTGGCCTCTATTTCGCCATGAGATAAGGGATAAAGCTTAAACAGGGTGCGGGTGTTGGCATTGATGGTTATAAAAGGGTTTATACTTAGCGACTTAAATAACTGCGAATATTATAGAGTATGAAAAATATGAATTTTCTGACTCCATTTAAAATATCCAGAGAGTCAGGAGTCAGAAGATAGAATTGATTTTGAATAAGCATCCAGTATTTTACTGACCTTTTCCAATTGATCTAACTGTGGTAAAGGATCACAATATCCCAAGTCTTTGGCCGGAATCAAATAATAGCGAGACTCTTCCAAACAAGCTTGTACAATGTTAAGAAAACATACTTTATGCGACTTTCCTTTTTTCCTGAATCTTTCAGCAATATTCGCCGCAATAGAAACCGCCGGGCGTGTGATTTGGGATGTTAATCCCTAGATTTCAGTTCCAGGAGATTTTCCTGTCAGATCATAAACACTCAAAAAAATTGATGAGCTTTTCTTCACACTACAAGGTTCTGAAAGCTCCTGGCCGGCGATCTCTTTCTTTCTCCTGACTCCTGACTACTGTCTCCTGTCTCCTCAAACACGATTGTCTATCAATATGTATTAAATCTGAAATTGTAGTTATACGCAATAATTTATGACGCTATGTATAAAACATTTATGAGGGAGTTTCCGATAGAAACAGTCAATCAGATTATCCTGATCTTATCCAGCCGGAATCGGTATGCCTGAGCTTCTCCCCGAAAACGAGTCCAGAAGCGGTGGGAGTATAACCCTGGCAGGCCGCACAGTTCCTTGGGTTACTGTCCTCCAGCTCTGGAGTCGGTTACAGAATTTGAGCCGGTTACACAGGCTACGCCTCTTTCCCCTCGCCCAATGCTTGAATTTTCTCGCAATTAGTAGTAACGTTATTGGGGGCAGGTCAGTATTCAGTTTGCAAATGAGCAGGCATCAATATGCTTGTTACGGAGGAGAAAATGAAATTTAACCGGGATTGTTCATTACTTTCTATTTCCAGCATGCTTTTGATCGTTTGTTTTGCCGCAGTTTCTGTTTATTCGCAATCAGAGTCAGTTTTTGATACCTCAAATAACCATTATAAAGAGGGAATGAAATATTTAGAAGAAGGAGAATTGGAAAAGGGAAAAGCCGAATTCGAAAAGGCGATCCAACTGGAAAAGAAATTTGCTCCGGCTTACGAAGGGCTTGGAAACTACTACTTGGAGAAAGAAAGTTTGGCCCAGGCATTGGAAAATTTCAAGAAATCCAAGAAATATGACAGCAATTACGCGCCAGCCCACATTGGGATAGGAAAGGTTTACTATCTCGAGAACAACCATAAGAAGGCTCGAGGTTTTTTCAATGATGCCACCAAGAAGCGTAAGTTTTACAACTCCAATGAAGCATTTTTCTATCTGGGCTACTGCTACGTAAGAGATCAAAAGTTAAAGAAGGCCGCGGAGATTTTCAAAAAAGGCCTTGCTTGGGAACCCGATGATTCTAAACTGACCGAAGCTATGGAAAATGTGTCAAAGATAGAAACAGCCCTGTCCGGTCTTCCAAAGCAACTACACCCGATAGCACTATCTGAAGCAATTACCCGGGCGGATGCTGCGGCCCTGGTAGTTAATCGTCTTGGATTGGAGCATGTCTTTGAAAAGGATACACTTGTTCAACAAGCAGCCTTTACTCCTCCTTCGCCTTTGATGGGTAAGCCGGAATCCATAGCAGATTATAAAATGGGAAAGGATATTACCGGGGATTATTGGGCCTGTTCATACATAGAAAAGATGCTAAAGCTTGGACTCATGGAGAATTACCCGGATGAGGAATTCAAGCCGGTAGAGAAGTTGACCCGAGCAAACTTTGCCGTTTTGATTCAAAATATTCTTGTAAAAGCCTATGATGACCCTTCTTTGGCCACCAGATACCTGGAAAGAGAGTCTGAGTTTGCGGATATACCATCCACCCATTATGCCTATAATGCCGCTGTTCTGACTGTTTCGAGAGGCATTCTAAAACCTGAATCAGACGGCAGATTCGGTATTCTAAATAATGTTTCCGGTGCGGAGGCCATTTTAGCCGTTCGAAAGCTCAGGGAACAATTTGCAAAGTAAATCGGACTTATAATCCACAACTTTTTCTGTTTTCATGTTGTCCAATACAGCCTCATATATAAGATATGCTTTAGGCGTCTGTCTTGTATTGATGGTTCCACTCTTCGGGCAGATCAGCGGGGAATTTATGTCTGAATTGGTGGGGAAAATCCAGTCGGATGAGACATTAAGCAGCCAGGAGAAGGATGATTGGATTCTTATTGCCAGGGAGGTTTTCGAGCAATTTACTGTTAATATACAGGATTCACCAAGGTATGCAGAGATCGCGTACGCTATTCTTTCTGACGCAAGGTTTAACGGTGTTTCTACCACTGTAGCCGCGAACACAGCCAGAGAAGCTCTTAGCGCTATTTCAAAGAAAGCCCCGGTAGAAGATGTAGAAGAATTATGCCGCCTGAGTTTTGTTTTACCTTTGAATGCCGGTCAGTTTGAAGCCTATGCCCGGACCATTAAAAAGAGCCGGGAGTCAGGTTTCCCCCTTGATATTACCCAGGAAGTGATCAGAATCTCGGCTGAGGATCGTTGGGATATGAGCACCTTCAAGACAATATTTGATGGCTTGTTGAAAGGTTTCTCACACAACCTGTCTGCTGAAAAGTTGGCTGTTTTCATGATGGTAAGCGTTAAGCAGAATCTGGGAACCCCTGAGCAAATTGTTAACGATGCAATAGAGGCCATAAAAGGGCAGGAGTCCGAAAAATTCAAAGTTATCCCCAGAAAACTAGAACCTATCCCGCCGAAGTTTATTTTTCCGGAATTAAGAAAGGTTCAACTCGATTTAGGCCGATTCAGGCAATCAATCGAATCGTTTGTTGGTACACCATACCTTTGGGGCGGGAATACAAGGCAGGGGGTAGATTGCTCCGGTTTCACCAAGGGGGTTTTAAGGGAAATCGGAATTAACCTTCCCAGGGTGAGCAGAGACCAGGCAAAATGCGGTGTTGTGGTGCCAGAAAAATCCATGCGTTTAGGGGATATGGTTTTTTTTGACACCAAGGGACGTGGAATAGTGACGCATGTCGGCGTATACCTTGGGGGTGATGTTGTGGTGCATTCCGGTTGCAGCAGGGGTGTTACCTATGTCCTTTTACAGGATAAATATTTCAGGCAAAGATTCTTGTTCAGCAAACGGGTCGTTGAATTCTATTGATTAAATTTTTTGTCCTTACTTTACATCTTATCCAACAAAAAGATGTGAGCCTAATGTGAATATTCTAACCTTTTCAAAGGGGGTTTATGGAATTTTGTTTGGAGAAAGTTTACCAGCTAACTATCACACATCCATTACAAAGGTGGGTACCATGAAAAAATTAACGTCATTTACCATTCTTTTAACTTTGGTTTTTGCTATCGGAGTAGTTTTTGCACAGATGCCGGATCTTGCCGGGAAAAAGGAGCTTGGGCTTTCCGGATCGTTTAATGTCGGCTCAGATAATGCTATGATTAACACCCAGGTTTTTATGGGATACTTTATCAATAATGTTTTGCAAATAGGTCCAACTTTTGGGGGGACATTCAATTATTCTGATGATGCTGATGATTCTTATAATGCTAATGCTGGTGCTTTTATTAGGTACCATTTCCCGACAGAATCCAAGGCGGTGCCATTTATAGGCGGTTCCGGCGGTGGTTATTTCACTAAGTTTGGAGATACCACCGATACGATTGGAATGGCTTCCGGAACCGGCGGTGTCAAGTTTTTTATCAGTGAAAACACATCGTTTTTTATTCAGTATGACTACCAGAGGGTTTTTGCAGAAGCTGGTTCTATTTCGTTTAGCTATGGAACGTTTGGGTTCTCGACGTTCTTTTAATTCTTCGATCAAAACTATGATGGGAGAGAGAACAGGTTATCCTAACTGTTCTCTCTCCCGGGAAAAATAAGACTAAACACGTTATTCATAATCTTAAAGGCAGCGGGTAATGAATTTAAAAATGCAGAAAAAATACTATTGTCGTTTTACGGTTGAAAAACTGGCTGTTCTGATTTTTTTTATTTCAAGCTTGTATCCTTCATGTTTACTATGCCAGGAAGAAACAGAAGATTTTGTAATCGCTGTGGTGGATTTAAAAGTGAGCGAGGAACTCACTGATGTAGACCCGGTGGCCATATCTGATAAACTTCGGAAGGAAATCGAAAATCTGGGCTACAAGATTGTAAACAGAAATGACATACAAGCAATAATGAGAGAACACAAACTCGAGCTTTTAGGTGTGGTAAACAGCCGTGAGCAAAGAAAAGAGCTCGGGGACCTGCTGAAAGCGGATAAGATAATTTCCGGCAGTATAGGAAAGCTGGGCACTTCCATTGTAGTCAGTCTGGCGATTACCGGAATAACTCTGGGGAATTATGAAAATACTGTCAGTGAGCAGGTTTCCGGGCGCGTGGAACAACTTTTTGACACCATGGAATTTTTGGCCAAAAAATTGTTCGGTCTTTCCGTACGCACTATCAAGGAATTACGACAGGTGGCAAGTATCGGCATCGAGATTGACAAGAAAGTTTCGGGTTCATTCAACTGGAACAGCACAACAATGGCGCTTGTCAGCGGAAAAAAGAAAGTAAAGATATGCAGTGGGACAGACGGCAACTTTTTGAAAGAGATTACCGTAAAACGGGATGTAGGCAGTCTGGCCTTTCACCCCTCAAGTGATATTCTTGCGCTGGCCTCTGGTAAAGAAATTTATCTGATTGATACCGGCACTGGTTCTATAATCAATTCCTTTTCTTCGAAAGGTGATAAGTACAGGCCAATTTGTTTTAATGGGGATGGAGCCTATCTGGCATCTGTAAAAGATAAAAAGAAGATTGAAATTTTCAATTTGCATACTGGTGTTAAGGTGGCTGAACTTTCCGGTCACAAGGATGATATACTTTTCCTGTCATACGACAATAAAGGTTTACTTATCTCGCTGGATAAGGAGCGCAACCTGGTAACCTGGAATCCTCAAACCAGCAGTAGAATTCGACAACTCCAGATTCTATCCTCTATTTCCAAAATCGGAGCCTCGGAGATAAGTGCGGATGGCGATAAGATCGCCGTAGGTTTCAAAGACTTCAAATACCTGAGAGGATATTCAGGTGTTGAGGAAAACGAATACATCCAATTGATAGACTTGCAGACAGGGGAAGTGATAAACACGTTTGAGGGGCATGTGGAGACCATATTGGCTCTGTCCTTTTCACCGGACGGACGGTTTTTGGCTTCCGGTGGTGAGGATAGAACAGTAAAAATCTGGGACTTAAACACAGGTCTTGAGTTAACGAAAATCTCAGTGAACGATTCAGTTGAGGATTTATTATTCAGCCCGAATGCCCTGCAGCTTTTTGGTGGATTTAAAGAAGCCGGCGCAGCCTTATGGGAAGTTAGATAATAATTCAGGGTATCTCGCAATTGCCATGAAGACACCCTTTTGATGGTCTTTTCAGCCAATGTATCAAATTTCGGCTCTCTTTGTCTATGGGGTGCGCTCCAAATCCAGTATGAAAATAAGGAGAGGAAGTGCTTAAGTTTATTTTGGTTTTCTTGCTGTTATTGGTTTCACAGCCATGTTTGGCTCAGACAAACGTTTTGACCGTTGAAGGGTATGGTTCGTCTCACTCGAGCGCTTTGTCTGATGCCAAGCGCAAAGCCGTCGAGCAAGGTATCGGTACCCTGATAGCCTCGCAAACAGTAGTGAAAAACTTTCAACTGATTTCAGACAGAATTTACTCCAAAGCTGATGGATTCGTTAAATCGTATAAAGAGCTCGGTTCCCGGCAGGAAAGCGACGGGTCCTTTGTAGTAAAAATAGAGGCCGAGGTTACCGCTATCCTGGACGAAGTTGTCAAGGATCAGATGGCCACCGACTTGCTTCTACAATGGATGCATAAACCACGGTTCATGTTTCTGATCGATGAGGAAAATGTTGGTGATAGATCCAGTATGGTTGCGGAAACGGAAATCGGAAGACTGATGGATCAGAAAGGCTTTCCTGTGGTGAGCCGCTATCAGATAGATCAGATCAAAAAAAGGTCACAGGCGCTCAGGGAGCAAAGTGGAAATATCGCCGCTGCAATAGCGGTTGCCCAGAAGTTTGGCGCGGAATACATCGTTCTTGGTAAGGCCAATGCCACGATAACAGATGCCTCCTCCATGCTTGGGGACGGTTGGGTATCCGGCAAGGCCAACATTTCCGCTCAGGTGATCAGAACTGACACCGGGGAGATTCTGGCGCAGCATACATATGATGGCGCCGCACCCGAAATAAACCAAGCCACAGCCGGCATGAAAGCCCTGAAAAAAGCTGCGGCCGAGCTGTCGGACTATCTGATCAAGGAGACCATTCGCAAATGGAGTCTTGCGCAGACAAATATCAGGATGGTCTCTGTTCGGATCGATGGGATAACGCGTTCGCAGAGGAAACTGATAGAGTCATTTATGAAAACTGGGATCGAAGGCGTTCAATCCATTCACATGCGCAGTTTCTTGTTGGGAACAGCGGATTTTGCTGTTGAGGTGGCCGGCGAACCCGGTACACTGGCGGACGCCCTCGACGGCAAGGAATTAGGAAATATCACTCTGGAGATAACGGAAGAATCCATGAACAGCCTTACTCTAAGAGTTAAAAGTCAATAATCGTCTTGAGTAGCTGTCTCGAAAGATAGGAACCTCATTATCGAATCATTTCCTATAACTCAAAGGAGTAGACTTTTATCATAGGAGAGAACATGTCACGAAAAATTTTCTGTTTACTGGCTTTAGTGGCTATTCCAGCCCTCGCTTTTTCGCAGATCATTGAAACCACAAGAAACGGCAAAGTTGATTGGGAGAAACGAGTAATCCTTGCCACGGGTTTCGGGGCTCCCAACAAATCGTTTGACCCCTCACGGTGGAGAATATCCGCAATAAGGGCCGCAGAGCTGGATGCCATGGCGAAATTGTTGGCCATTACAGAAGGTATCACGATTAATTCCACAACCACAGTGAAGGATTTTACTATTGCTCAACAGGAGATTACCGGTCGTGTCCAAGGCGTCCTGCGTAATTTTAAGACTGTTGCCACCAGATCTCAGCCGGACGGGACGGTGGAGGTGGATGTTGTGATCCCCATCGATGGAGACCTGTCAAATGTCATTATCCCGGTTGAATTGGGAAAAAAGCCTCCCCTTGAACCACAGCAGGCTCAAAAGGTTCAGGAA
>Ga0114922_10006781_pt1 | contig 10487 bp, 8 predicted proteins | sample AartaG_FD_100975 | JGI IMG/M metagenome (GOLD analysis project Ga0114922, IMG submission 100975) | Deep subsurface microbial communities from Aarhus Bay to uncover new lineages of life (NeLLi) - Aarhus_00045 metaG | ecosystem: Environmental > Aquatic > Marine > Oceanic > Sediment | place: Aarhus...
CAGATTGAGTGATGGCTATTGGCGGCCGGGCGCGAGTTATCCGAGTATCTTTCCCAATTGATCTCGATTGGATAGAATCCCATTATGGAGCGAGAGGGTGAGAGCGCCTCGGGCCGCAGGGTCCTGGTGACAGGAGGTGCGCAGGGGATCGGTTTCGCCATCGCGGAAGCGTTTCTTGCGGCAGGCTGCCGAGTGTTCATCAACGGCCGCGACGAGGGTAAACTTCGCGGGGCCGTCGAGCGGTTGTCCGGTGAGGTCGGCGAGGGCGGAGAAGTCGACGCCATCGCCGCCGACGTCACCTCTCCGGAGCAGGTTGCGGGAATCGCGGAGGAGCTGGAGCGGCGCTTCGGGGGACTTGACGTCCTCGTCAACAACGTCGGCAACTTCGTCTTCGCGTCGACCCTGCGCCACACGCCGGAGCAGTGGCGCGAGGTCGTCGACAGCAACCTCACATCGGTGTTTCTGCTCTGCCGCGCACTGCTGCCTCTGCTGCGCGCGGGGGAGGATGCGCGGATCGTGACCGTGGCGGCCAGCTACGCCTCGATCCCCCGCGCGCTGCCGAAGTTCGGGCCTTTCGCGGCCGCCAAGGCGGGCCTCGTCGCGCTTACCAGGTCGCTGGCGGCGGAGCTGGCGCCAGAGGGGATAACGGTCAACGCCGTAAGCCCGGGGCTTGTAGACACCGGGGCCTACGACGAGGAGACGATGGCGCGCTGGCGCCGGGTTGTTCCGGTCGGCCGCTTCGGCAGGACGGAGGAGGTCGCCAGGGCCGTCCTCTTTCTAGCCGCACCGGAGTCGGGCTATATAACCGGCGCCGAGCTGGCGGTTGGGGGCGGCTGGGAAGGCGATCTGCCGATGAATTTTTCGGCAGGCGGCGGTTGAAAACCGCCGCCGCCGAACCTATACTACTCGCTCCGTTCGCGCCGACCGGGCGCGGGAGGGTTAGATGCGCAAGATCTTTTCGGTCTACCCCGGATCCTTCGACCCGATCACCTGCGGGCACGAGGACATCATCCTGCGCGGCTGCAGGCTCTTCGACAAGGTGACGGTGGCTATCGCGGAGAATCCGAACAAGAAGGCGCTGTTCTCCCTCGAGGAGCGGCTGGAGATGCTGCGTAACAGCTTCGATTCGTTGCCCAACTTGGAGTTCGGCTATTTCACGGGACTCCTGGCCGACTACGCCGAGAAGGTGGAGGCCAGGGTTGTCGTGAGGGGCATGAGGGCGATTACCGACCTGGAGTACGAGATGCAGATGGCCCTGATGAACCGCCGGCTGAGCACCCGGCTGGAGACGGTTTTCATGATGCCGAAGGAGGAGCATATCTACGTCAGCTCCAAGCTGGTAAAGGAGATCGCCAAGCTCGGCGGCTCCGTCACTGGCCTGGTGAGCCCGTACGTCGAGCAGCGGCTGCGGGAGAAATTCGGGCTGGATAAGTAAGGTACGCGGAGGCCTCCGCGCCGGAGCCGGTGAGGATGTGGGCACCTTTCAGACCGCCAGAATACTTCCCCCCCGATTACCAAACCTGGTGCCTGACATGCGGGGGAGGTGGCGAAGGCGGTTCCGTTTATATAGAGGAAACTATTTAGAGGAACAGCGATGAGCATAAGCCTGATTGGAAGATCGATCGGCGAGTCGGCTACGCTTAAGCTTAACGAGATGGCGGCCATCCTGCGCGACAAAGGCGAGCCGGTCATCCACCTGGGCGGTGGCGAGCCGAAGAGCAAGACGCCGATTGACGCGATCATCAGCACCACGGGGCTGCTGAGCTCGGGCGAGATCCGCTACACGCCCGCCGACGGCATCCCGGCGCTCAAGCAGGCGATCATCCGCTACACCGAGGAGTTCTACGACCGCAAGGTGGAACCGGAGAACGTGATCGCCTCGGGCGGGGCCAAGCAGGCGTTGATGGTCTGCCTGCAGGCGATTCTCGACCCGCAGATGGAGGTTATCTTTCCCTCGCCCTACTGGGTAAGCTACCCCGAGATGGTCAAGCTCTGCGGCGCTATACCGGTGCCGGTTAAGCCTGAGGACGGCACTTTCCACCCGCGGCTGCAGGACATCGAGGAGCGGGTGACCTCCTACACCAAGGCGGTGATCGTCAACAGCCCCAACAACCCGAGCGGGATCATCTACAGCGAGCAGTTCATCGCCGACATCGTCGAGTTCTGCGAGAAGCGCGGCATCTACCTGATCATGGACGACATCTACCACCGGCTGATCTTCGACGGCCGGAAGCCGATCAACTGCTACGACTACGCCAAGGACCTGAGCGAGAACTCCAAGCTCGTGGTGGTCAACGGCGTCTCCAAGCAGTACGCGATGACCGGCTACCGCATCGGCTGGGCGGTGGCCAACAAGAAGCTGATCGAGGTGATGACCAACATCCAGGCGCACCAGACCTCGGGCCCTTCGAAGTTGCTGCAGATGGCAGCCGTAGGCGCCATAAACGGCAGGCAGTCGGCGGTCGAGGGCTTGCGCGTGACGCTGGAGAACAACCGCAACGTGATGATGGAGCAGCTCGGGGCGTTCGACGGCGTCAGGGTGTGTAAACCCGAGGGTACGTTCTACTGCTTCGCGGACTTCAGCGTCTACAGCAAGGACTCGACGGAGCTGTGCCACTTCCTGCTGGACAGAGTTAGGGTGGTTACCGTGCCCGGCGTCGAGTTCGGCTGGGAGGGCTACCTGCGGCTCTCGACGTGCGGCTCGGTCAAAGACATCACCGAGGGCGTCGAGCGGATGAAGTGGGCCCTCGATCCGAATTCTCCCAACGAATTGTACATCGGCGAAAGAAAGCTGATAAGGGACTGGTTATGACAAAGTATCTCGAGTTCGACACGCCCGCCATCAAGCATTCGAAAGACCTGGCGAGCGATTACGGGCTGGAAAACCACGGATTTATCCTCCTGGATCAGGTGTTCTGGAATCTGCCAACACCGGCGCTCATCGAGGAGGCGGTCTTCCGCGGCGAGGGCCACCTGGTCTACGGCGGCCCCTTCCTGGTGACGACCGGGAAGCACACGGCGCGGGCGGCGGCCGACAAGTTCATCGTGCGCCAGCACTCGACCGAGGGCCAGATCTGGTGGGGCGAGTACAACCGCCCCTGCAGCCAGGCCAACTTTAACGGCCTCCTGGGGCGGCTGCAGTCTTTCCAGCAGGGGGAGGAGCTGTTCGTCCAGGATTGCTACGCCGGCGCTGACCCCGAGTACAGGATGGCGGTGCGGATCATCACCGACAGGGCCTGGCAGAGCCTCTTAGCCCGCAACATGTTCATCACCATCGACAGCCTCGACGAGTACAAGACATTCGTTCCCGAGTTCACGCTGGTCGCCTCGCCCTCGTTCAAAACCGATCCCCGGATAGACGGGACGCGGACCGGGACGGCGATGATGATCAATTTCGACGAGCGTCTGGCCATCGTCGCCGGCTCCGGCTACGGCGGCGAGATCAAGAAGACCATCTTCACCATCCTCAACTTCCTGCTGCCGCTGAAGGGAGTGCTGGCGATGCACTGCTCGGCCAACGTCGGCAGCGACGGCGACGTGGCGCTCTTCTTCGGTCTCAGCGGCACCGGCAAGACCACCCTTTCGGCCGACCCCGGGCGGCGCCTGATCGGCGACGACGAGCACGGCTGGAGCGACACCGGAGTGTTCAACTTCGAGGGCGGCTGCTACGCCAAGGTTATCCGCCTCTCGGCCGAGCACGAGCCGCAGATCTACGCCTGCACGCGCCGCTTCGGAACGATCCTGGAGAACGTGATCTACGACCCGGCCTCGCGCAGGGTGGACCTCGACGACGACATGCTGACCGAGAACACCCGCTCGTCCTATCCGCTGGAGTTCATCCCCAACGTGATGCCCGACAGGATGTCGCGCACGCACCCCAAGAACGTCATCTTCCTCACCTGCGACGCCCAGGGTGTGATGCCGCCGATCGCGCGGCTGGACATGAACCAGGCGATGTACCACTTCATCAGCGGCTACACATCGAAGATCGCCGGCACCGAGATCGGCCTCGGAATCGAGCCGGAGATCACCTTCAGCGCCTGCTTCGGCGCCCCCTTCATGGTCCACCATCCGTTCTTCTACGCCGACCTGCTGCGCAAGAAGATAGAGAAGCACGGTACGCAGTGCTGGCTGGTCAACACCGGCTGGGTGGGCGGGGGCTTCTGGACCGGCAAGCGGATCAGCATCCGCCACACCCGCAACCTGCTCAACGCGGCGCTGGACGGCCGGCTCGACGACGTCGAGTTCCGCCGTGACAAGCTGTTCGGCTTTGAGGTGCCGCTTAGCTGCCCCGACGTGCCCGAGGACGTACTCGAGCCGTCCACGTCCTGGGGAAACAAGGACGATTACTGGAAGCGCTACGATGCCTTGGCCGCCCGCTATATCGAGAACTTCAAGCTCTTCGCCAGCGGCTGCCCCGACGAGGTGGCCGGCGCAGGCCCGAAGCGGCTCAAGAACGCATGACGTACCGACCACACCCTTCTACGAGGCGGCGGGACGCCACCAGCATGGGAGGAGTGCCGGAAGGAGTGCGACGATGATCGACGAAGGGCGTCTAAAGAACACCTTCCTCGAGATGGTCAGGATCGACAGCCTCTCGCGCCGAGAGGGCGAGATGCTGGCCTACCTCAAGGATTGCTTCGACGAGCTCGGCCTCGAGTACAGGACCGACGGCGCCTCGAAGGCCATCGACGGCGACGCCGACAACCTGGTCGTCTACGTCCCCGGCAACGTGCCGGGAGCCGAGACGCTGATGTTCTCGGCCCACATGGACACGGTCGGGCCGGGGGAGGGGATCGAGCCGGTCGTCGAGGGCGACAAGATCTACGCCAAGGGGGAGACGATCCTCGGCGGCGACGACAAGAGCGGCATCGCGGCACTCCTCGAGATGGTCAGAGTGCTGAAGGAGAACGAGATCGCCCACGGCGATATCGAGCTGCTCTTCACCGTCTGCGAGGAGGTCGGCTTGCAGGGGGCCAAGAACCTGGACCGGAGCCTGGTGAGCGCCAAGTATGGCTTCGTGCTCGATGGCGACTCGGTCTGCGCGGCCACCACCAAGGCTCCCGCGGCGTTGCGCTATACGGCGACCATCCACGGCAAGGAGTCCCACGCCGGCGTGGCGCCGGAGAAGGGGATCAACGCCGTCGTCCTGGCTAGCCGCGCTATCGCCGCCATGCCGGACGGCCGCATCGACGAGGAGACCACCTGTAACATCGGCCTCATCGAGGCCGGCCGGGCGGCCAACGTGGTGCCGCCGGTGGCCAAGATAGTCGGCGAGGTCCGCTCGCGCGACATGTCCAAGTTGGAAAAGCTGAAGGAAGAGATTTTCGGCGCCTTCCACAAGGCGGTGGAGGGCGTCAGCGTCGAGGCCGACGGCAAGCTGTTCGAGGCTCGAGCCGAGGTCAGCGAGGACGATTTCTACCCCACCATGGACGTTGCCGCCGACGCCTACACGGTGAGCCTGGCCCGCGGCGTCGTCGAGGGCTGGGGGGAGGAGTTCAAGACCGAGGCCAGCGGCGGCGGCACGGACGCCAACCTTCACAACGGCGGTGGCATCGAGACGATAATCCTCGGGACCGGAATGAAGGCGATCCACTCGGTCGACGAGCACATCAACTTCAGCGACATCGTCGCCGCTACAAGGCTCGTCCTCGGTATCGTCGAGGCGAACGCCGGAGCCTGATGGATAATAAAGTTTTTCTTTAACATGTTGTAATTTTAAGCCGTCCGCACGGGCTAAATGCCTGTGCCTACGCGCTTAACTGCTTTGCATTCATGCTGTTGTAGGCGCGTCAATTCAGGGCTAGCGCACGTAAGTCCGGCGCTGGTCAACAACTTCTTTTGTTAAATTGGTATTATTCATAGGTCGTCAGCGCGGGCTAATCGGCCCCGCCAGGGCGCGTCTCCGCCAAGGCGGATGGAGCAGCGGGCGCGTTCAAGCGCTCCGGGCGATCCCGCGTTTCCTGGAATCGAGAGCACGCCTGAGTTTGCGCGTCTGCCGAATGTTCTCCAGCAGCGCTACCCAGGCCTCGTCGCATTCCGACTGGAGCCTTCTTGTGGCGACCGTTCTGACGATGCTGTCCAGTAGCCGGCGGTAGTGGGCAAGGCTGGATTCTTTCATGAAGAAGTCGTCGGCGCCGAGATCCAGAGCCTTGCCGGCAAGCCCCTCATAGGACTGGCACGTAAGAAGTATGAACGGGATGTCGTTGCCCGAGCGCCGCAGCGACCTGAGCAGCTCGAGGCCGTCAGTCTCGGGCATCTGGTAATCGCAGAGGATGCAGTGGAACTCCTGCGAGCCGATCCGCTCGACGGCTTCGCCTGCGGAGGCGGCCCACTCGATTTTCAGATCTTCGCTAACCTTCTGCAAGTACAGGCTAGTGAGCTCCAGATCGAAGGGATTGTCGTCGACATGAAGTAACTGCAGCATCGTCCTATCCGCCTGTGGCAATAATGTTATTGGCCTGCCGCCGCGGTTCTGTAACGGCAATTACGCGACAGATCCTGTTACTTCTGCTCGCCGGTACGGAGCGCTGGAAGCGGTCGCAGAGCTTGCACACCTGGGCGCGCGCACTATCCTTGATGGCGGTTCGTGACGCCCGGGCCGCCCGGCTCTGCTGGCGCCAGCATTTTGTAACTCAGCTTGAGGATTCGCCTCGGCCCCCGGGTGTAGCTGGCCAGCCGCCTTGACACCCGAGGAGTGGTCTATCTACACTGACCTTGGGTCTTCACACCTACAGGCCAGAGACGGGAGCGGTGCTGATGAGAATCCGGCGGTTGCTCATCTTCTGCTTAGTAATCATTTTATGCTTCCCGCTCCTGGCCGGCGCCCAGGGCGGGTCGGCCGATATCGCCAGGCGCACGCTGGAGAGCGGCATTGCCTTCTACCGCAGCGGCGACTTCAGGCAAGCCCTACAGGATTTCCAGACGGTAATAAACAGCTTCCCCGACAGCGAGTGGGTCGACGAGGCGCTGCTCTACATCGCCCGCTACCGCTACGAGGTGGAGGGCGACCTGGAGGGTGCGCGCGGGGAGCTCCAGCGGGTGGTGCGCGAGCACGCGCAGACCAATTCCACGCCCCGCGCTTACTACTACCTGGGTTACATCCTATTCGACAGCCGGCTGAGCGTGGAGCACGTCCGCGACGGGCTGGCTAACCTGGAGCGCGTGGTGCGGCTGTTCCCAGAGTCGGAGGTCGCCGCCGACGCGCTGCTGCTGGCCAGCAGGGTGCACATATTCCTGGGCGAGTACGACGGCGCTCTGGAGAAGCTGCAGAAGATCATTATGGAATTTCCCAACAGCCCGCTGTGCGCCGAGGCCCAGTTTCTTATGGGCGATGCCTTCATGTCGATGGACGACATGCTGCAGGCGATGGTCGAGTTCCAGCAGGTGCGCAACGGATTCCCCGACTCGCCACTGGCCGAGCGAGCCCTGGACCGCCTGACGCTGCTCTACCGCCTGCATTTCAGCCGAGAGGCCGGTATCGAGCAGTACCGGCACGACTTCTCCTTCTCCCTCCATGCCTCGCAGCGGCTTGACGACCCGATCTACCTGGTTGCCGGCGGCGATGGCGGATTCTTTCTGGCTGACAGGGGGCTGAACCAGGTGCTGGAATTCGACCCATCGGGTAGGCAAGTGGCTAGCGAAACGGTGCGGCGGGCTGAGATGGTCAAGGTCGGACCGTGGGGTGGAAGGTTTATACTCGCCAATCGGCAGCTTTGGCGCGGTGGTCCGGTGGTGGCGGTTATCGGCTCCGGTGAGAGCGCGCAGCGCCTGACTTCGGTACGGGCATTCTGCATCGGGCCACGCGGAGATCTATATCTTTGGGACGACCGGGTGAATCAGATTCACAGATTCGCTAACGACTTGAGCTACGGTGGGATATTCCGCAGCGATACGTACCGGGATGTTCGCGACATGGCAGCCGACAGCCTCGGCAACGTGTATGTCTTGGAGGGGCGCGACCGGAGGATTAAGGTTTACGATCCGGCCGGCCGGCCGTTGCGCACGGTCGGCCCGCGGATCGGTGGCTTCGAGCTGCGCGACCCCCGCTACATCGCCATCGATGAGGCCGATAATCTCTACGTCCTTGACCGCAGGCAGAACTCGGTAGTCGTCGTCGACGCGAGCGGGCAAGAGCTGGCGTTGCTGGCCTACGGCGAGGCGGTAAGGGACCCGCGCGGCCTGGTCGTCGACGCCAGCGGAGCCGTGATAGTTGTAGACCGACGGCAACTAAACGCCGTTCGCTTTCACTGAGGAGCGCTATGCGGTGCGGTAGGCAAAGTAAGTTCGTCCTCGTAGTGGGTTTGACGCTAGTGTTGCTTCTTCTGCTGAACGCAGGGCCGGTTCGAGCGCAGGAGGAGGAGAGCTCGGCACGGCGGGAGTTCGAGGAGGGCAGGCGCAGATACGAGGATTTCGATTTCCAGGGCTGTATCGAAGTGATGACGGCCATCATCGAGGCTATGCAAGGCCAGATCGAGGAATCAACGGACGCCGGTGAGGAAGAGCTTGTTGTCTACCCACTGGCCCTTGAGTACAGGGCCGTGGCCTACTTCAACTTAGCCGAGACGGAATCGGCGGCTGTCGATTTCCGCAGCCTGATTCGTTTCGCTCCGACCTATGCTCTAAGCGAGGAGTTGGCCTCTCCTTCGATCCAGGAGTACTTCGAGGAGGTGAGGTCCGAACTGGTCGGCCTCTTGGCGGTGACGACGCAGCCAAGCGGCGCCGCAGTGACGGTGGACGGAGCCGAAGTGGGCGTGAGCGGCGGGGAGCCGATGGTGCTCTTGGGCGGCAGCTACGCCGTTGGGGTGACGCTGAGGGGATACGCAGCCATCGAGCGGGAGGTTGAGATACGAGCCGGCGAAACCATGGAGCTGAACCTGACGATGGCCAGGACCACGGCTACAGTGTTCGTGCGGACTTCTCCGCCGGGTGCGGAGGTTTTGCTCGACGGGGAATTGGTAGGCGTATCGTCGGGAGTAGCCGGCGAGGATTACGCTGCCGCGGCGGAGTTTGCAGAAGTAGAGCTGGGTGCGATCTCCGCGGAGCTGCCGGTTCCCTATGTCGAACCGGGCCGCCACCTGCTTGTAGTGCAAAAGGAGTGCTTCGCGCCATCGCGCGTGCGGCTCGAAGTGGACGCGCCCACCGATCTGAGGCTGTCTGGGCCGGTGGTTCTGGAGCCGAGTCAAGGGACTCTGGTGCTCAGCGGCGTTCCGGCCGACGCGCGGGTGTTGCTCAACGGCTTGGAGCAGGAGAGCGGTCAAGTCAATTTCGAGCAGCTCTGTTCGGGCGAGTATCGAGTGGAGGTTCTGCACGGTGCCGGCAGCTTCAGCACCGACGCAGTCGTCCGCCATGGCAGCAGGACTGAAGTCCTGGTAAACCTACAGCCCGCTTTGGTCTATCTGGGTGAGGTTTTTCGTGACCTCGAGGACGAGGAGCTGCGAACCGGGGCGAGCCAGCGCCTGCGAGGAATACTTGAGGACGTCTCGACCTTAAGGATAATCTGGCCAGATGACGCGGCGGTCAGGGACCTGCTGCGTGACATGGGTGTGGAGGATCGGCTGTCGGATTTCGCCAGATCGCTCACTCAGTCCGGCGACACCGAGACTCAGCGGGAAGTAGCACGCGCCGCGCGCGTTGCCATGCGGGACCTCAACGCTAGTCTCCTGGCAGTGTCGGTGTTCCAGGAGCGGCGCCTCGGTTTGAGGTTCCGCTTTTTCCTGTTCGGGATCCAAAGCGACTATCCCGACGTCTTCGTTATAGATTTGGACGACCCGGCTCAGTTGGAGCGGGCCGGGGAGCGCCTGGACCACGAGTTCGCTTTCACGAAGGCCTGGCTGGGGATCAGGGCCGTCGACACCCGGATTCACGAAGGAACGGCGGTGATCGCGGTGCAGCCGGGCAGCCCGGCTGCCGAGGCTGGGATTGAGGCGGGCGTCGTTATCACCGCGGTGGATGGCTCACCAGTAGCCGGCTTTCGTCAGGTGATCGAGGCTGTCGAGGGTAAAAATCCCGGCGACACAATCGCTCTCGACCTGCTTTCCGGGTCCGGAGGCGGCATGCGCACGCTGACCTTAGGCCGCTCGCCGGTACTCCTGCCCCTGTTCTCGCAGCACTTCTGCTACAACGCCGCCATCGCCGCTATATCACTCCAGACGGCAATGAACGGGGACGCCGAGTCGGAACAACTGGGTTTGCTGAACATCGGCTTGGCCCAAGCTCACTTTGGTGCCTTGGAGGACGCTATAGCCTACCTACGGCGCGTGGAGTTGGGTGACGGACCGGGAATCAATCAGGGTACGGCAGAATATTTTCTGGGCCTCTGCTACGAGAATATCGGCTACAACGCGGAGGCGTTGAACCACTACCGCCGCGCGCTGGAGTTCGAGACGGCGACGCTGGGATCTAACGACGGGCCGCTGGTCGGTCCGCGGGTGAGGCGGAAGGTCCAGCAGCTGGGCGCCGCTCGCTGACGGATTTTCCTGTGAGCC
>Ga0114922_10006782_pt1 | contig 10487 bp, 4 predicted proteins | sample AartaG_FD_100975 | JGI IMG/M metagenome (GOLD analysis project Ga0114922, IMG submission 100975) | Deep subsurface microbial communities from Aarhus Bay to uncover new lineages of life (NeLLi) - Aarhus_00045 metaG | ecosystem: Environmental > Aquatic > Marine > Oceanic > Sediment | place: Aarhus...
GCTGTTGCTGTCACACTTATGAAAAAACCCAGGAGACCAAGGAGAGTTGCGAAAAATAATGAAATAGCGGTGCCCGAAGCATGTCTGATGGATATGGACGGCATTACAGGCCAGAAGACCTACATGATCAATAGTAAAACGACTACAATAGGCAGAGTCGAAGAAGACAACGTACATGTGCAGATTCCTGAAAATACTGTGTCGGCTGTGCACGCTCAGATAAGATATAGTGATAACGACTTCTACGTGGCCGACCTGGGTAGCAAGAATGGGACTTATTTGAATGAGGAGGAGGAGCCAATAGCCAGTGAGGCCCGCCTCAAGAGCGGCGATACCATCATCTTTGACCAGTTTAGATTTAAGTTCCTGGTGCGCGGTCAGGGCGAACGGGCCAAAAAACAGGAAGACCAGCCCCCCCAGGATAGCCAGGATAGAGAGCAAGTGAGCCATAAGACACCGATTGAAGTCCCTCGTATAAGCGAGGGCGATCGGGGTAAAACACAGTTAAGCCAGCGCAAAAAGGGTGAAACAGAACTTGGCCAGCGTCAGAATGATCAAACATCGGAAGAGACATCGCCGGATAATACAGCACCAGTGGACGCAGATCAGGATGCGCAAGATGCAGTGCAGAGTCCCGCATTCCCTGGTGAAAGTGCGGGTGAAGCTCCCGATACGGAAGTGCCCGAGGCATACCTGATGGATCTGGACGGCACCACAGGCAAGGACATGCACATGATCGATAAGAGTCTTGTCAAAGTGGGTAGGGCGAAGACAGACGACGTGGGTATACATATTGGCAGAAGCACTGTATCATCCAAGCATGCTCAGATACAATACAAAGATCATGGTTTCTATCTCACTGACCTGGGCAGCAGTAATGGTACTTTTCTGAACAAAGAGAGAATAACCAGTCAGGTTCCTCTTAACAGCGAAGACATTATATCCTTTGATCAGTATAAATTTAAGTTTGTAGTGTGCAGCCAGGAGAAATAGGCTGAAGAAAGACATGAGACGTGAGACTTAAGACGTGAGACTTGAGACTCGTTACTCATTACGGAGATAAGATGTCAGTATTTTCCAGACTTAGAGATTTATTCAGGAAGGTAATTGTCAGGAAACCAAGGTCTAGAGGCCGGGCAGGACGCCTTGGAACTGCAATAAGGACCGCGCTGAGGACTGAGCTAAGGACCGAACTGAGAACTGATATGAGCCCTACCTCGCCGGAACTGACTGCTCTGCAGATGGCCACGCAGCATGGCTGGGCATCAGATGAACTCAGAATATGGCAGAGAGGCGAAGTGATCCTGGATACCTACAAGGTTGAGGATATCAAGGCAGGTGGCATGGGATTTGTCTACATCGCTGAGCATAAAGACTGGCACGTGAAAATGGCCATCAAATCTCCCAACCACATGATGCTGTCAAACGAGTCTCTTTTCGCCCGGGTGCTGAAGGAAGCCAATTCGTGGATTGAGCTGGGCCTGCATCCACACATAGCCTATTGCTACTATGTCCGCCAGATCGAGAATATACCCCATATTTTTATTGAGTATGTGGATGGTGGGAATTTGGTTGAATGGATTGCGGATGGGCGCTGCTATGATCTGAAGGTAGGCATTGATCTGGCAATCCAATTCTGCCACGGTATCGAGTATGCTCATAAACATGGCATGATCCACCGGGACATTAAGCCAGGAAATATCCTGATAACGAAAGATGGGATACTGAAGGTGACAGATTTCGGGATAGCTCGGACTCGGGAAGCTGAGGAAAGCTTACCGGAAGACCTGAGACCTGAGACTGGAGACATGAGACAGGAATCTGAAGCCCCAAGTCCCAAGAAGGACGGCCACATAACATCAGTTGGTACAGTGATGGGGTCCGCTGACTATATGTCTCCTGAGCAGTGGAAGGACCCTCGGGAAGTGGACTTCAGGGCGGATATTTACTCCTTTGGCGTGTGCCTTTACGAAATGCTTTGCGGCGACCTGCCTTACGATACGACCATCGAGGAGAGAACCCCGTCAGATAAGCCGCATGAGCCTCAAAAGCTGAGAAAAGACATGAGTCCTGGCCTGGCGGAGCTTTTGAAAAGAACGGTGGCCTATGATCCCATAAAGCGTTATGGCTCATTCGGGGAAATACGTAATGAGCTTGCCGGAATCTATCGCGAATACTTCAGCGCGGCTCCGCCCCATCTGGAGGTGAAAGACACAGGCCTAAAGGCACAGGGCTTGAACAACCGCGCGGCATCGTATGTAGAACTCGGTAGAAAAGACGAAGCCATAGGTTTATGGGATGAGGCGCTCCAGGAAGATCCCCAGCACATCGAGGCAACATACAACCGCGGTGTAGTGTTGTGGCGAAGAGGTGTCCTGACGGATGATGAACTGGTTCAACAGCTTGAGGCGGTAACAGCCAGCCATGCTGACGAATGGCTGGCCGGCTATCTGCTGGCGTTAGTTCATCTGGAGCGAGGGGACGCGGACGCGGCTGCGCCTCTATTGGCGGAAGCGGCACGCCAGTCCAATGGCGATAAGGAGGTGCAGTCAACACTCGAGCTGACTCAATCTTCTGACGTGGTGGCAGTAAGACATCTAAGGACTCTTTCCGGCCATGATGATACAATTCAATCTGTCAGCATCAGTGGCGATAGCCGTTATATACTGTCAGGTGGTGACGACGGAACCATAAAGCTCTGGAATACCGTGACGGGAGAGTGTGTGCGCGTATTCGAGGGACACAGAGGAAGTGTATCCTCTGTATGCTTCAGCCCCGACGACCGGTATATATTGTCAGGAGGTCATGACAGGATGATGCGCCTTTGGGATGTGAACACAGGCGAATGCGTGCGCACATTCAGAGGTCATATGGGGAATGTGAATTCTGTATGCTTGAGCAACAATGGTCGATACGCTCTATCGGGCAGCGACGATGATACCATGAGGCTCTGGGATGTGGATAAAGCGGAAGGGTTACACACTTTCGGGGGACGAACTGGAACTGTGAATTCGGTCTGTTTCAGCAGCGATGATCGGTATGCGCTGTCAGGAAGCAACGATGGTAATGTTCGGCTCTGGAACCTGGAAAACGGCAAATGCCTGCATGTGTTCGAAGGTCATGCTGGTTATGTAACCTCCGTATGCATGAGCAGCGATGGCCGCTATGCATTATCAGGAAGTCATGATAAGACTGTCCGGCTCTGGGATGTAGTCTCAGGGGAGTGCTTGCACGTCTTCGAAGGGCATAAGACCTTTGTGTGTTCCGTTTACCTGAGTATGGATGGCCGCTATGCATTATCAGGAAGTGATGACAGGACAGTACGGCTCTGGGATGTGCATACGGGTAAATGTCTTCGCACTCTGGAGGGACATACGAGTTTTGTGCGTTCAGTATATCTGAGCAAGGATGGACGCTATGCGCTGTCCGGCGGCAGAGACAAAACTCTACGGCTTTGGGAGCTGCCTCTCAGGTCACTGCGGATTTTCGAGGGGCATACGGCCAGTGTGAATTCTGTGTGCCTGAGCAGCGACGGACGGCGTGCGCTGTCCGGAGGCGGGATGTATGGGCGAGACAATACCATACGCCTATGGGAGACTGAAACAGGAGAATGCCTGCAAACCTTTGAGGGTCACACAGGCGATGTAACCTCAGTATACCTGAGCAGCGATGACAAATATGCCATATCAGGCAGTTTCGATAATACTGTTCGACTCTGGGATGCGGAAAACGGTCAATGCCTGCGCATATTCGAGGGGCACACTGATTATGTGAACTCCGTCTATCTAAGCAGTGACGATGGTTATGCGCTGTCAGGAAGTAACGATAAGACTGTCAAGCTCTGGGAAGTGGAGACCGGCGAGTGTTTGCACACCTTCGCCCACACTGACAATATAAATTCCGTATGCTTGAGCAAGGACAGCCGCCATATATTAACGGGCGGCAATGATAATACAGTTAAGCTCTGGGAAGTGGAGACCGGCGAGTGCGTGCAGACTTTCGAGGGACATGAAGATTCTGTCAGCTCTGTCTATCTCACCGATAAAAATGCTCTGTCCGGGAGCAATGATAAGGCCATGAGGCTTTGGGATCTGGAAACCGGCGAGTGCGTGCGTGTTTTTGAGGGTCACACAGATATTGTAAACTCTGTCTTTCTGAGTACGGATGGCCGCTATGCGCTTTCCGGTAGCGGAGACGAAACTATCAGGCTTTGGGACGTGGAAACCGGTCAGTGTCTGCGCACGCTTGAAGGCCACACTGGCAGTGTAAATTCAATATGTTTGAGCAGCGATAACCGATATATTCTCTCTGGAAGTGAAGATAAGACATTGATCTTCTGGGAACTATCTCTGGTGAGGTCGGATGCCTTCCCGCTCCGCCTATCGCGTTCACAGTCTCATGCTGAGTTAGTACAGGTGGAAAGCGAGGCTGCGGATTTGCTGAAGCGTGGGAATGAAGCTCTGGAAGACGGTCGCATTGCCGATGCGCTGGCCCTTGCGCGCCAGGCGCGGGAGCTACCCGGGTATGAACGGGCCGCTGAGAGCCTGGAATTGTGGAGAAGACTCTCAACCGTTTGCCGCCGTGCCGGGCTTGGAGCCGCGTGGTACGCAAGGGAGTTCCAGGGACACAAAGGCGGAGTTAATTCCGTTACCCTGAGCATGGATGGTAATTATGCACTTTCAGGGAGCGGAGACGAGACCCTCAGGCTCTGGGAAATAGCAACGGGAAAGTGCGTGCGCGTATTCGAAGGGCATAAAATGGATGTACGCTCTGTCTCTTTGAACGCGGATAGCACCCATGCTCTGTCTGGTAGCAGTGATAATAGTATGCGGCTCTGGGATGTAAATACTGGTGAATGCCTGCGTATCTTCAACAGGGATACAGGTAACGTATGTTGCGTATATCTGAGTGCCAATGGCCGCCTTGCTTTATCAGCGGGAAGAACAGATGATAAAGTGAGAACAAGCCGAGAGGACAGTCTCATGAGACTCTGGGAAATATCTCTGGGGAAATGCCTGAGGATCTTTGTCGGACATACGAACTGGGTCAATTCTGTCTATTTGAGCAAAGACAACACCTATGCACTATCCGGAAGTTATGATGAGACGCTCAGGCTTTGGGAAGTGGCGACAGGCAAATGCATGCGGGTGTTTAAAGGGCATGAGAGACCCATAAACTCTGTCTGTCTCAGCAATGATGGCAAATATGCATTGTCCGGAAGTTACGACGAGACGCTCAGGCTTTGGAACATTTCCGATGGTAAATGTACTCAGGTACTCGAAGGACACACAGATTGGGTGAACTCCGTCTGTCTGAGTGGCGATAGCCGTTATGCGCTGTCGGGAAGCCGCGACAATACTGTTAAGCTCTGGGATTTGGATAAGGGACAGTGCTTGCGCACCTTTGAAGGGCATACTGGCTGGGTGAATTCCGTTTACTTGAGCAGTGATAGTAGATATGTGCTCTCAGGGAGCGAGGACGGAACGATCCGACTCTGGGAACTGGATTGGGAATTGCAAGCCCCGTAAACGAGAATCAGTGATCACTGATCGGTAAACGGATCACGGATTACGGATCACGGATGGGAAGAAGGTACTTTTGGCAAGGTTGCATAAAAGCATTCTGAAAAGTATATTCAGGCGAGAAGAAAAGCAGTCAGGCATACTAGCCTATGGATCTACTGATAAGGGAAAGCAGAGAGAGGGCAACGAGGACAGCTATCTTCTTATACCTGAACTGGATATATACGTTGTCGCAGACGGGATGGGAGGACACAACGACGGCGCAGTGGCAAGTCTAAACGCAGTGAGGGTGATAGGCGAGTACTTCGTTCCCGAAATTATCGCAGAGATGAGGAGCGATCGAGATAAGGTTGAGGAAAATCTGCAGGGCGCCGTTATGGAAGCGCATGGGTGGCTTCTGAGGATGATTGAGGCAAATCCGGAATATGAAGGCATGGGAAGCACCATTGCTATATCATTCATTCACGATAATGTGTTGCATACGTGCCATGTGGGCGACTCGCGGGTATATGTCATTAATTCCTGGGGCATTACCCAGATAACCAAGGACCATTCTGCAGTTGGCGAACTGGTGCGGACAGGTGAAATGACCAAGGAGGAGGCGCGACAAAGCCCGCTGAAGAATCAGATCACGCAGGCCATCGGAGTTTTGCTCGATATCGAGCCTGAGTATAACCGGACGTATAAGTTGAATGAGGGCGACGTGGTCCTCCTCTGTTCTGATGGATTGTGGGAGATGTTACCAGATGAAGAGATTCAAGCTATCGTCCTGGAAGGAAAGCCAATGGAAGAAACCTGTAACAAGCTGGTTCATCAGGCGAACGAGGCTGGCGGGAATGATAATATTACAGTTGTGCTGATTGAAATGGGACAGAGAGAGTGGCCTCCAGAATACTATCAATAGCAATCCACGGCATACCCAAATCTCACCTACAATGCGCAAGCAAGCTTGCGCACTCCATAAAATCAGAATGTCAGATTAAGGGAGAAAGCGTGCCAGTCCACATCTTTATCGCTATAGAAGGCATAGTCGAAATCCAGGAATGCTAATTGTATGCCGGCGCCCAGTGTCATGTATCCGTAATTGCTACCCGCTCTTCCGGAGATGGCAAGCGAGGGCAGATTCCACACAACCTCGACGCCAAACCTGGCCCTGTCAACTATATTGCCGCTTCCCCACGTTTCATTGTTTGAGCTTGCGGCAAGTATTATATCCAGATTTTGCAGTCCCTGCTTGCGGAGTCTGGCCGGATTCAACGCGGTTGAGACCTCCAGGCCTCGTGGGAGCTTCTCATCGCCAATCTTACCGAACACATTTCGGAACGCCAATCCCAAGCTAGCTATCTCGCGGAACCAGCTAATTGTACCTGCATCTATACTATAGCCTCTGGCTTCGGAGACGATGGCCAGAGGATCTTCCGGGTCGAAGTAGCGTTCCTTGAAGTCATCTGCAGTGCCTTCAATACCGTCCTTTCCATAAGGATTGATCAGTTCCTCGATACCTAAAGGATCATCCCTATCCGTCATCTGCCAACGATGTATCCTCCTGGCAGCGAGGCCGAAAGATACCTCCAGCGGCAGCGTCGTGGCTGGAACCTCAATAGCCGCCGCGCCTCCGTAAGATACCTCCGCCATTATGTCGTAAATGAGATCGTCATCCAGTATGTCTTTCACAAAGTCGTTCCAATCTAAACCCCGTCGCTGGACATAGAGTTGCGACGCCGACCACGCGTGTGCTATGCCGCCGATGGCCACAGCGTAGTCTCCCACGTGAAATGGTACAACGAATCGGAGGGGAGACGCTACATCCAGGCCAAGATCATCATCTATGAGCCTTTTCATCCTTTGAGTCAGCCTGCGTCTTTCATCTTCCAGGTCCGGGTCTTCCAGTGGTTTCGGGCTTTCGTTTATGGCCTCAATGTCATCCACCAGTTGATCCAGTTCTTTCAACTCATCGTAGAAATCCTGAGTTGGGATAAATCTGATAGGCTGTAGGCTGATCCGAAGCTTTCTGGCAGCAGCAATGCCCGCAGGATTATAGTAGAAAGCATCCAGATCGTCTGATATTGCGGCGAATACATTTCCCATGCCCATAGGTCTGACGCCTCTGTATGGGAGATTAGCACCACCAAGTTTTTTACTCAAGATTTTTGTTTCAAAAAGTTTGGATGCGGGTAAACTACTCTCAGCGAAAAACCAGATAAGTATCAAGCTCGCAGCTACAGACATACAAGCTTTTTTAAGACAAAAAAGCTTGAGCAAAAAAACTTTGATGTGCATAAGTTATTATCTCCAGGGAGGAAGCGTATAGGTAAAGCCCCATGACTCTGATCTGGCCTGAATTTCTGATCTCATATCGTCAAGACTCTCATTGAGGTCGTCCAGAGCATCTTTCACATCAGGCTTATACTGACCAAACAGGCTCGCGGCCTTCTGAAAGTGCCATATCGCGTACTTTGAGTATGGAGGTCGATCTACAGAAGATAGCCGCGGCTCAATTTCCGGCGCCCTCGGCCTCACTATTGCATCATCTATCAAGTCAGTTGCATCAATGATCGCCTGCCGTTCCTTAGGTGTGAAGACAAGCGGATAATCCAGCGGATCCTGCACAGCGTCCAGTTCGGCTTTAGTAGCCGGGGAGACGCCGACATTGTACCAGGGTTCATCTGGTGTATAGCGTTCTATTATAAACGTTTCTGCCGGATCATCTGATATTTGCAGCCGTGACATGGCGTCAAAAACGTAAACCAAACCCAGATAGAGATGAACTAACGCCATGTCACTGACCGAACCCAAAGGGCTATTCGGACCCTCCTGCTCAAGCTCGGTCAGCACTATGTTAAGTTGGCCTATAATCTCCTCAAAGTCTTTCTGATTTATCTCATCCGCCAGAACGCTGGGATCTGGTATCAGTTTTTCCGGAAGGATCAGATCACCTGGTTCCTCAAAAGAGAGTGATAACCCCATCGCCTCCAATTTTGCCTCCACTTCCTTGATAGCATTATCGGCTTCCAGAGTTGATCCCGAGGCGACGACAGGGTCTTCTCTTTCATAGCACCCGGAAGAGAAAAACAGCATGAGACTGAGCAATAGACAGGACTTATGGATAATGTCTTTCATTGGCATGATTTGATGCGTCGATCACTTCTGTCCCTGGAGGTAAGAGATCTTCTGTCTGATCTGCTTTATAATATCTCTCTGGAGTCCGAACCGGCTCTGGCCGATTCCCGGACTTCTACCTCCATGTAGGGCATCCCTTATGAAGAACGAGTTCTGGACATCGCTATCAACTATAATATCTATGATCCGCTCAAAGGAATCCACTGCGCCTTCATGGTTCTTATGTTTTTCCTGTATAGCTGCGACGAAAGAGTAAGCCGCGGCCGTCCTGCAGGAGTCAGGATAGTCATTCAGAAATTTTCTGAAGGTTTTCAGCGCCATATCATAGTCCCGGAGGTTCTCGTAATAAAGCCTGCCGATCCTGAATTGCGCTTCATCCGCCAGACTGTCTTTGTATCCATCTCCCACATAGAGATTCTGCCTTGGATATTCCTCCACTACTTTCGTATATGCCTCCAATGCGTCCCTGTAATTCTTCAGACGCGTTCTGTATATCTCCCCCATCTCATAATAAGCCTTGGCAGCCACATGAGTATCTGGATATTCCTTGATCAACTGCCTGTACTTGTCTATAGCCTTACGGTAATCGGGTTTCATACTTTTTCGGGATTTGATAAGACGTGTGTCCGAAGAATTTGATCCAGAGTAGATAAGACCCATTCTGTATAAAGCATCAGTTGCCCAGTATGTATCCGGGTAATTTGCAGCTACTTTTTCGTATTCCTTTATGGCGCGAGGGAAATCCTGCATTTCTATCTCATATATTTCAGCTATTCTATACTGTGAGGCTGGAGCTTCAATGCTTTTCCTTCTGATTATGTCCTGATGTATTTGTATCTCCGCGAGATTTTTTACGTTATCCGCCTGAACTTTGGCCTTTTCGTAGTATTCACTATCGGGATATTTATTCATCAATTCTCGATAAGTGAATAGAGCCTCACGGCACTTCTCCCTGGAGCGAAGCTGTTCTGCCTTGCGCCACTTCGCTTCTGGTGCCAGCACCTGAAGTTCGTCAATCTCAGATTCGATCCGCTCTTTAACGTTCCGCTCACCAAGCCGCCCAATATCAGCCAGCCAACCGATCTCCTCCCCTGGACAGATCTGAACGAACATGCTAAAGGCATCAATGGCCTTATCGTAGTCTTCCAGTTGCTCATAACACATCCCCTGCCAGTAAACAGCAGCAGGAAATTTCCAGTATGCCGGGTAATCCTGGACAAAGCTATTAAAGGCTTCCAGCGCTTTTGGGTAATCATGCAGATCGCTGTAGTAAGTCCTGCCGATCCAGAAAAGCGCTTCTGCCCGTAACTTACTCACGGCGAACTGCCCTTGTACCAATTTCCGGTATGCAGCGATGGCCTCCACAGGTCTATGAAGGAGCGTCCGGTACGCATCTCCTATCTTCAACTGAGCTTCCGCAGCCCTACGGCTATTGGGATATTGATCGACCAATCTAGTGTATTCCTGTATCGCCCGTTGTGGGCTGCTCAAGTTCTGCACAGACAGGTAGAGTTTCGCTATCTCGAACTGTGCTTCTGCAGCAAATTCGGTACCAGGATACTCACTTACTATTTGCTTTTGAAGCTTTATCTCCTCCAGACCATCTTGTATGCCTTTGATATCTCTATTGGCTACTTCAGAGAATGCCGTTTCCGGATAAGCAGCGGCAATCTCTTTGTATATCTTGATAGCGTCCTTATATCGCTCAATACGGCGATGTATCCCTGCTATAGACATGTGGCTGAGTGCCAGGTAGGGTTCCAGTTCGGAAGGTGATTCCACTTTCTTGCTCAGGTTTATAACTTTCTGATAGGCACCCAAAGCCTCATCATAGTTGTGTGTATA
>Ga0114922_10006783_pt1 | contig 10485 bp, 10 predicted proteins | sample AartaG_FD_100975 | JGI IMG/M metagenome (GOLD analysis project Ga0114922, IMG submission 100975) | Deep subsurface microbial communities from Aarhus Bay to uncover new lineages of life (NeLLi) - Aarhus_00045 metaG | ecosystem: Environmental > Aquatic > Marine > Oceanic > Sediment | place...
ACTGATATACGTGGGCCGCATATTCATATCCACGGTCCACATGACATCTACGGCGTGCTCGACTATCAGGCGGTAGCGGTCCTCGTTGTCCAACACCGCACTTTCCACTTCATTGCGCAGCATCTCTATCTCTTCCACAGGCTGCTGCTTCGCCTTGTCCTTCATATCCTTATCTTCCTATTATAGTCTAGAAACAATTCGAGCTATTTTTTGGCCGCACGCGCGTCATTCTTAATTTGATTTATCCAAGAAATCAGAAAGGTCCTCTTGGTTGAATCTCAGGTTCTGACGAGGCCCGATTCTATATGCTCTCAGTAGCCCTTCCCTTTCCCACCTCCTTACTGTGCTGGAATGTATGTTGAGAATAGAGGCGACGTCCTTTACAGTGAGCATCTTCTGCTGTATTTCGTTTTCCCGACCTTTGGTCTCTGCTATTGCCTTTTCCATATATAAACCTCATTTAGGACTTGGACGGCTTGCATTCGGACCAGGGAGCACGCCTACTAGGGGAGTTAGCATCTCATTCCGTCCAGCCCAAGTTCTAGCTTTCAGCCTTGCGGCGCCTCAAGGCAAACCAGCTTATGCCGCCTGCCAAGACTGATAGACCTTTCAGTTTGCCACGCCTTTGGCTCGCAACTTCGGCTTTTAGTCTAGCCATTTTGCTCTCCTTTGTTGTTTATTTATTCTTTGAGATTGCTTCGTCGCTCACGCTGCTAGCAATGACAGTGAGAGGGATTCTCACCCTCACCTTGCTCCTCTCCCTCCAAGCGAGAGGAAATTTGCTCGCATAAACAATCATAAAGTCATTATTACGCGGGAGGTATTGAAAAGGGTATCGGCATCTATCTGATTGTTTTGTAGGAATTTGCCTTCAAAAGTTGTCGGCATTTGTCCTACAAGAGGGGGTACAGACGAAGGGGGAGAATTGAATCAGTCCACGAGCCTGTTTTCTATGGCATAATGGATTAATTCCACACTGCTGTTCACTCGCATTTTTCTCAAGACGCGAGAGCGATAGGTGTTAATCGTTTTTGCGCTCAGCATGAGCTCCTCGGCAATCTGCTTTACCGTTTTCCCTGAGGCGATCATAGACATCACCTGGTACTCACGGTCGGAAAGTATCTCATGAGGCGGCTTTTCTACATCAACTTCCAAAGCAAAAGCTAGTTTCTCAGCCAGAGAAGCATTGATGTATTTCCTGCCCAGCAATACTTTTTGTACCGCCGCCATCAACTCATCTGGCGCACTTTCCTTTGTTAAATATCCAGCGGCACCTGCCCTCATAGCCCGTACCGCATATTGCTCTTCTGGATGTATACTTATCACAAGTATTTGCAGGTCAGGTTTTGTCCTCTTCAGCTCTTTCAAAACGTCCAGCCCACTTCTGTCTGGCAGGGAAATATCTAATAGAACCAAATCGTAGTCATTTTGCCGTACTCTTTCTAAAACCTCTTGTGAGGTACCTGCCTCATCAACTGCGACCATATCAGAAGTCTCCAACAGAATCCGCTTCAATCCTTCGCGGACAATCGGGTGGTCATCGGCGATAAGTATCTTTGTCATGGAGTTTCTCCTTCCTGCTTAAGCGGAACACTTGCTGTTACCGTAGTCCCCTTCCCCTCAATGCCTCGGATTCTGACCTCACCATGCCAGGGAAGGAGGCGTTCCCGCATCCCAAGTAATCCCAGTGATTTGGGATTGGCCAGCTCCTCTTTGCTAATTCCCCTGCCATTGTCTCTGACTTTGAGCACCAACTTGCCGGCTGCCTCCCGCAGGCTTACTTTTACCCTCGGTGCCTGGGCATGACGCGCTACGTTGGTCAGCGACTCCTGAAGAATGCGGAAAATCGCAGTTGAAAGAAGTGCATCCGGAGTAATATCCTCAGGCTCTATTTGGAGCTGGCATTCAATTCCCGTCCGCTTTTGAAATTCCTCCGCCTGCCACTCGATTGCTGCCGTAAGACCGAGGTCATCCAATATTCCCGGCCTCAATTCTGCGGAAATCGTTTTCACCATGCTGATGGTTGTATCAGTGAGTTCTGACATCGTTGTTGTCTTCTCACGTAGTGATATCTGATCCTGGGATAGTGTTTTGCTTAACCAGGATAAGTCTATTTTCAATGCCGTCAATACCTGTCCCATCTCGTCGTGCAGCTCCCGAGCAATTCGGGTTCTTTCCGTTTCCCGGGCGGATTCCATATGTCTCGCAAGGTCGCGCAACTGTTCGCGGGAACTTTCTAATTCCTCCTCCGTTCGTTTGCGCTCGGTGATGTCTCTCAGCACCTCAATGACGGATAAATTGCCGTCGGGATTTAACAGCGGAGCAATAGCTACTTCATATTCGCTATATCCAATCTTCTCTGTATATCGCAGCCCCTCCCTATTGCCGCGGAGATAATGCTGGATGGGGCAGCTAGAACAGAACGCGTCTTTTCCCAGGGCCTGCCAGCATTTTTCGCCAATTCTAGTTCCGAACTTCTCTATCGCAGCTTTATTCAGAAACTGTATTGTGTAGGCTGTATTCACAATCATTATGTAATCGATCATACTGTTTAACCAGATTTCCAGGTCGCGTCTTGCTTGCAAAGCATCTCCATATAGCCGTGCGTTTTCCAATGCTATGGACATTTGACTGCCTAGGGCTATAAGCAACCGTCTATCTTCGCCGGAATAGGGCTGCTGAGAAAGCTTCTGCCCTAAAACCAATATACCGACTAATTGACCCGGGCCATTCTGGATCGGGACACAAAGCTTTGCTCTCATTTGGTTGAGGTCATTTTTCTCTCTAAGTGACAGGCTCTGCAATTGAGGGATAGTATTGAACTCTTCAGAGGATAAAATACGCCGTTCAAGATTTAGCCATTTGACGAGAGGACTTCTGTTCCTCAGCACAACTCCGGAGGGAGGGCTGCCTAAACCAGTAGAAGCTACTTCAACCAAACCATTGTCGCTTTCAGACAGTAATAGAAGGCACGCACTTGAGGTATGCAATGCACCACTAACCAGTCGAGTCAAGGTCGAGCATAACTCCTCGAGGTTCACGATACTTTGAGCCCTATGGCTGAACTGTTCCAGTGCCTTAAGGTAATCATATCTATCTCGGTAAAACCACCTATCTACTAGTCGCTGCACCCAATGTAGGATAGGGTGAAGGGCGAAGGCAAGGGCCAGGATCACCATTATGCTTAGGCCCACACCGATTCCCTGCAATTGCAGAGCACCGCTGATCAGGAAAACTATCAGAACATAAATACCAACTACTAATCCGCTGACAATTGTGTAGGCTAGCCCCCTTCGGATGACGACCTGAATATCTAAGAACTGGTACCTTAGGATAGCGATTGTAGCCAAAGAGGCGAAGAGAATATTACCGATCATGCCCAAAGGCAGGATAGGTATCCCAACAGCGTGGCCAACGTCAGTCACTCCTCCAAGCATGCCACAAGCCACACCAGCAATGATGAGAGTAGCCCGGTTTCTTTCCTCCCGGGCAGTGACAGCACTACGAAAGCTAACCAGATTAGCAAGCCCTAAGATGATGAAGAGGTATACAGCAAGAATGCTGGGGTATCCAAGGACACCAATGATGGGAGCATAACCATAGGGTCCCGCCTGCATGCCCTTGAACACGAGGTCAGTCGGAGCCAGAGCGGAAATAAGAATGCACAATAGATACGCGCCAGGAAGAAGCCACTTTCTGGGCTTGGCTCGAGTGAAAAGGAAGCTGAAGTGATAGAAAAACACCGACATCCATAGTCCCATAGCTATTACTGCCTTGTCCCATTTCAATGCGCTCTCCAGATCAATACTTGACCGCATGCCAAAAATGGCAAGCCCCCACAAACCCATACCCAACAGAAACAGGGAAAACGCCTGATGTAGAGAGCTTCTATGGTCCTTTCGTAGGACTAGAAAGATCAGGAAGAGGTTGAAAAACAAGGCGATTAACGGAGTATGAATATAATAGCTCATGTCCGTTTTCCTTCAGCTTAGTTCGCGCTGCTTAACCTAAGCAGGTCCTCGACCATAGCATCTGACGCATTCATGTGAGGAGGCTTAAGATGAGCCAGATCAAAGCCGGCAGCCTGCTTCTCTTCAAAGAATCGCTGGAACGTTCCCTTGGAAAGGACAGTCGCTCTAAGTGGCTGAATCTCAAGCATGCTATCCATGTCACGATAGTCGAACTCGCTGGCCCCTAGGCTCTCATGGACGATACGCTCTACCTCTTCGGTTGCCATTTCCTCCTTCAACTCCATATAAAGGTGGAGGATAGACTTGCCTTCGTAGTATTCTTTACGTAGGGTCCACTCCGTGTAGCTAATGCCGCTATTGGCAATAGCCTGCCACACCGTTTTCTCGTCCAACCTGGTGAAGCCAGCGATGTCGATGAGGTCGTCGGCACGCGACTCAAAGACCATCTGGGGCAGATTGACTCCTGTTTCGTCATCCCGGAGGGAGACGATTTTGATAAGGTCCCCCGGCCTGTATCTCAAGAAGGGCATGCCATAGAAACTGGTGACGACTATTTCATAGCGTTTTCCCTCCTCAACTTCATCTAGCAACACTGTAGACGGCTGGTATTCTTTATCTTGTTTATTCTTGAGCCATTCCGTCTCTGGGATGAACTCGTAAAAGGCAGACAGGGGCAAAAAGGTCATCCCTTTTTTATTCCAGTTCTGCACAGCATTAATATTTGTTTCAGTGGAACCGTAGTACTCAAAAGGCTCTTTCCCCCAGTAGTGAGCTAATTGCTTTCTGTAGATGACCGTGTCAGTCCCACCGCATATGATTCCCTTCACCGGCCAGAGGTCTTTAGGTAATAAACTCCTGCCCTCAAGCTTGCTACGTAGTATCCCTTTCGCCAGGTGATAAAGGACTGCCGGGTGGAGCATAGAAATACTGAACTGCATCCCGTGCAGGCCTTCTGTAAAGGCTTCGCCAACTTTGACTAGGATGCTACTCATGGAAGCCACCAAATCTACCCCAGTACGCAGGGATAACCTGAACCCTTCGGCGATCCTCTCTTGAAACTCCATCTTGTCTGAACGCTCTAAAGGGATAACACTTTGAAAACCATATAGTTGCGTCATGCCCATGGCTATCATCCCAGAAAAATAAGGTCTTGGGGGCAGGTTAACGAGGACGCGCTCTGTACCCTGGATATTTACCTCGCCCTTCCTTTTGGCGCATGCAATAATGAAACCGGTTACCGCGCTGTCAATTAGGCTGCGGTAGGCTCGCTCGGTATAGGGAGCCCACTTAAAAGAGCCAGACCTACCAGATGTGTGAACCCAGCAGTAGGGCTTTTCAGGGAGGGCATCGTCATTTCTTTGGTCAAGAAAGGAAGCATAATCATCATAGTTGGTCAATGGCGCTATACGGCGAAATTCGGCGACGCTTGCAGGTCTTTTATTGTTCATGAGCTTCTTGCCTAAGGGACTATCAGCTACCAGTTCAATTTCCTCCAAAAGTAAGTTCTCTTGAATGTCCATGAATTCCTGGAGAGAAAGGCCCAAAAAACCACAGTATTTCTGCCAAATCCTCCCCTGGTCCCCAGTTTCAAATATTTTCTCCCTGGTTATCATAAGACTAACTCCTCTCTAATACGCCGTTCTTGCTCTAGTAATTGGAATGAAAACATTGGCAGCAATAACAATGTCTGGAGCACCAAAAGGCTTATTCATGACTCCGAAAGGACCCTGGGCTAAAGCTCGCACCATCATGTCGCTCTCAGGATAGCTGGTTATGATGGTTACTCGCAGCTTGGTTTTGATGGTTTTTATCCGGCAAGAAAGCTCGGCTCCATCCATTCCCGGCATTTTGGGGTCAAGAAAAACCATGTCAAAATCCTCTTGTTTGACCAGTTCTGGTCCCTCAGGACTAGTTTCAGCAGCTATCACTCTGTGTCCTAAATTTGCCGGCGTCTTCCTAAAGAGCGATCTAACCAGCTCATCGTCATCAATGACAAGGATGCGTGCCTTTCCCCTTCCGAGCTTTGATGCAGCCATTTATCAATTGAGGCCTTAGTAAATCGTCATTGACTCCCAACCTTGGTTGCCGGGATCTTACCACTCCCCAGTAATCTATGTATGGTCTTCTTAGTGACCCGCAGATAATTAGCCACTTCTTGAAGAGTCATAAGTTCCAGCATATTTTCTCTCAGCTCTGGGACTCGTCGAGGTTTGGTCCCTACCCCATACATTGACCACATGGTATTATTGGCGGAAAAGATTTGGTACCTTGTCTATTAAAGTACAATAAAGTCCAGAACTCAGTCAAGCCCCTGTGTGAATCGTCAAGGAAAATGGGATACCCTGGATACCCTTCATGATTGCACTCTCTAGCGTTTTGTTACCTGACCAACTCTAATATGTTAGGCCTTACGTAGATTCAAGCGGTCCAACGGCGAAAACCCCTGATGCTGCATTTAGTGTATTGGATGTCGAATTACTACAGACGGCCGACCCGATGACAGCTACCACATTATTGCCCCACCACTAACACTGATCGTCTGCCCAGTAAGAAAGCTGGCTCGATCTGAGGCAAGGAAAAGGACAGTGTCGGCCATATCTTCAGGTCTACCCAAGCGTTGGATGGGCCAATTGCTCATGGCTCTTTTCAGCTTGTCTGGTGCAAAGAAATCATAGCCCCACTGCTTCCAGAAGCTGCCTTCCCCCGTGTGGTCCGGGCTGTGGGGCACAATCCACCCCGGAGAGGCGACGTTCACCGTTATCCCGTACCTGGCCAGTTCCCAGGCCAGGGCCTTCGACAGGGCAATGACTGCACCCTTGGTCCCACCGTATACCGCACAGTCGATGGCCGCTCCTCCTGACTGACCCGAACCGGAAGCGATGTTGACAATCTTCCCGCTCTGGCGCTCTATCATGTGGTCAAGCACGGCGCGGGTGCAGTTGATGACTCCCCAATAGTTCAGTTTTATCTCTCTGTCCCACTCTTCCCTGGATTTTTCTGCAAACGGCCGCATACTTGGAGTGCCTCCAGCGTTGTTGACCAGCACATGGATCTGTCCGAATCTGCCCAGGGTTTGCTTTACCATTGCCTGCACCGAGTCCCAGTCTGTCACGTCCGTCTTGATCAGGACAGCCTCGCCACCAGCGCTGTTTGCCTCATCGACTACCTTTTGCCCCTGATCTTCGTCCATCTCGGCGTTGACAATCCTTGCCCCTTCTTTGGCGAAACCCAAAACTATGCCCCGTCCGATATTGGAGCCTCCACCAGTAACTATGACTGTCTTGCCTGCTAACCCTAGGTCCACTCTAAGCCTTCTTCCTGTTCCATAGGTGAAGAGAAACTACCCCCTCAATCTTGGGCTCCCACGTGCAAGAAATCTCGTCCAGACTCTTGCGAGGCCGCAGCTTCAGAGACGTCACCTTTATCTTGGGATTAATGAGATACTTCCCTATAGCCTTCTTTTCTTGCACGTGACAGCATCAGTGTATCATGAAGAGGAGGCGTTGTATGCTTTTTCACATAACAATGACTCATACACCAGAAAACTGTCCTGTCTTCTGACTGACCCGGGGAGCCAAACAAAACCAAACTGCCCGAACGATTGAAGACAGATAATGCTGAAGCTGAACAATAAGCCACAAAGTGCAGCGTTTACATGTTCCGTCATCTTATTTATGTAAATACCTTTTGTCTCCGATAACCCATCTAAAATATAGCTTAACTCCATTAACAGTCTTGGCGAACACCACCGCGTCTACTTTCCCCGCTACCTCAAACAAAGCCAAAAACTGCTGGTAATCCCCGGACCACTCATTTTCACGGCTGAAGGAGTGCACTAGCATGAGTGCATTTGGTGCGTTAAACCTGTGCGCAGGATTTGCGGAGCCTGTTCAAAGAAGCTGAGTTCACCGAGAGGAAGGCTTTCCTGCGCTCATTCATAAAACGGATAGAGGTGAATAAGAAGCAGGTCACGGTGCACTACAACCTGCCGATGCCAGAGGGCGCAAAATCAAAGGAACAGATGGGAGTTTTACCTATTGTAACCCTTGGTGGAGCTGAGGGGATTCGAACCCCTGACCTCCTCCGTGCAAGGGAGGCGCTCTCCCAATTGAGCTACAGCCCCAGATGAGTTACTTATTTTATCAAAAATTGTTATGTGCGAGCAAAAGATTTATAATATTGGCTTTATTGCAAAACTGTCATAACTGTTGAGATAATTGGGGGTGTATAGATGCCAAGCGCAACCTTATCCGTAGCTTTCGTTGGGGGAATTGTGACCTTTCTATCACCTTGTATTCTGCCACTAGTCCCAGTATATCTGGCCAATATTGCTGGTGCATCAGTTCTTACCTCAGACCTTCCTGATCGGAGACGTATTTTCCTCCATACCATCAGCTTCATAGTTGGTTTCTCTCTGGTTTTTACCGCTTTGGGAGCTTCCTTTGGTTTGTTAGGGGCCGTGGCGCCCGAGGAAGTGTTAGAAAAAGTGGCTGGGGCTCTATTAATCACATTCGGCATATTCTTAGTAGCTGCTACTAAGATACCCTGGCTCAATTATGAGAAACGCCTTAACTTCACCATGGTTAAAGGGTCAGGCTATCTGAGGTCCTTGCTAATAGGGGTGATATTTTCCCTGGGCTGGACTCCCTGTGTTGGCCCGATTTTGGGGAGCATACTAGCCCTAGCCGCGAATTCACAAACCGCGTGGCAAGGAGTCTACCTTATGCTTGCCTATTGCCTAGGGCTGGGGCTGCCTTTCATCGCAGTGGCTCTAGCGCTGGGGTCAGCATCGCGGTACATCAGATGGCTTAGTCGCCATGCCTTCATCACCTCCATAGTAGCCGCAGTACTCCTTATCAGCATAGGAATTCTGATGTTGACCGGTTACCTAGCCTATCTCAGCGGGCTTATGCCAGGAGGTTACCAATATGGCCAGTAGAATCTCAAAGACTAGGTTAATAATAGTAACCCTGATTATCGCGGTTCTTGCTCTAGTTGGAGGCGCTCTGAGCTGTAGTTCCTCCACCCCGTCAGACTCAACACCCAACCCGCCATACACAGAACCCAGTTTGCCAAACCCAACACCACAACCCAACAAGGCACTGGACTTCACATTGCCCACTATGACAGGGGCTCAAATAACTTTGTCTGAGCTAGAAGGGACCCCGGTAGTGCTTGTTTTCTGGGCTACATCGTGTGTCTACTGCAACGAAGAGTTGCACCTTCTTGAAGCCGCAGCCCAACAAAATGAAGGAAAGATAAAGATCGTGGCCATTAATACAGGTGAGAGTGCTGCAAGAGTACAACAATTCTTCGGCGACTATGAACCAACAATAATAGTAGCACTGGACAAAAACAGAGAAGCTTTCGTGAACTATTGCCAAAAGTACAACAACCCACGAGGCTATATCCCAATTACATTCTTCATTGATAGCGAAGGTGTAATCAAACACGTGAAGCTGGGCGCATTTAGTAGTGAGACGGAGTTGTGGGATAGCTTGAGCAGCATTTTTTGAACCACTGCTACTCGAACTTCTTGAAGATAAGGGTGGCGTTAGCTCCACCGAAGCCAAAGGAATTGGAAAGGGCTATGTTTATTTGCGCCTTTCTGGCTATATTGGGGACATAATCTAGGTCACACACAGGGTCCGGAGTTTCATAATTTATGGTAGGCGGTATAATACCGTCCTTCATGGTGAGTACAGTGAAAATAGCCTCCACCGCACCTGCTGCTCCCAATAAATGACCAATCATAGACTTATTGGAGCTTATGGGCACCTTTCTGCTATGTTCTCCTAAGGCTGCCTTTATGGTTTTGGTCTCAGACAAATCATTGAGAACGGTGGCTGTTCCGTGGGCGTTAATGTAATCAACATCGCTAGCTGAGATAGCAGCGTCATGCAAAGCCAACCTGACACACCCTGCTTGATTTTCCCAGTCAGGCTCTGTTACGTGATGGCCATCAATGTTGGAGCCATAGCCCACAAGCTCAGCATAGATCTTGGCCCCTCTTCTCATGGCTGACTCCATTTCCTCCAAAACCAAAATGCCAGCGCCTTCTCCTAGCACGAATCCATCACGGTCTTTATCAAAGGGACGGCTTGCCTTCTCAGGTTCACTATTCCTTCGGGATATGGCTCTTATCCTATCCAGTCCAGCGATGCCTACGGGAAGAATGTAGGCATCGCTCCCTCCGGTTATCACGGCATCTACTTCGCCATATTGAATAAGCCTGAAGGCGTCACCAATAGAATGACTCCCGGTAGCACAAGCAGTAACCACACACTTGCCCGGTCCCTTGGCGCCAAAAGCCATAGAGATCTCCCCTGCCGCCATGTTGGCCATAAACGCGGGAACGAAGAAAGGAGAAACTTTCTCTGGCCCCTCATCTCGAAGGGCGAAAAGGTTCTTTTCATACGTTGTCATGCCTCCAGCACATGTCCCCACTATCACTCCTACTCTACCAGCATTACCGTCATTTATAATCAATCCAGCATCATCCATTGCCATGCGA
>Ga0114922_10006784_pt1 | contig 10485 bp, 6 predicted proteins | sample AartaG_FD_100975 | JGI IMG/M metagenome (GOLD analysis project Ga0114922, IMG submission 100975) | Deep subsurface microbial communities from Aarhus Bay to uncover new lineages of life (NeLLi) - Aarhus_00045 metaG | ecosystem: Environmental > Aquatic > Marine > Oceanic > Sediment | place: Aarhus...
ATTTCTGGCGAATGATGAACACCTCAATCCAGACTGGGTTCCCGGCTATCGACACAGCTTCTGGACAGAGATACCGGGGGATCCTCTTAGACCGCCTAACGAGCCATTGACGGTTGCTTTTACACTATCCCCGTTGAGTAGCTTTGTGGAGACTATCGCTTATCATCGCATACCTGATGCAGCCTCTTCTGCTCAGGAGATTATTGGCCCAGGCAAATATACTAGATTCTTAGATCGCCTTTGGCTGACCGAGCCAAACACCGTAACCTGGGAAAAACTGCCGCTAAAACACGAGGGAGATTATACTCTATGGATCCAGCTTCGTCACAGCGAGCGCGGCCCGCGGCAGACAGAACTGCATCAACACTATAAAATGCACCTCGACGGCAAGCCGCTGTCATTTACATGGGCAAAACTGGATGTTTGGCACACAGGGAACGGCTACTTCGGATGGGCAAGGGCTAATGTAGGGCAACTCGAGGCCGGCGTTCATTCCCTGACTATTGAGACTACTCAAACGTGGCTAGCCCTTCTGCCACAAGCCTACGTAAGCCGGGAACCATCCTTCGTGCCCTGGGAAGATAGATAGTCGAAGCTAGCAGTAATACAATTATCGAGACGGCATTTAGTGGTTTTCTATCAGTAAACGGAAAGGAGTCTGGAATGCTAAAAGTAGGATTTATCGGAGCAGGCGGGCGCGGCCGGGGCGCTCATTACCCGAGTGTCAACCGTTTGGAGGACGTCAGCATCGAAGCGGTAGCCGAGATGGACGAATCCCGGATGCGGGAGGTGGCTGAGAAATACAAAATCCCGCACACCTTTCTCTGCAAGGCAGGCGACGACTATAAGAGAATGCTGGACGCGATGGATCTGGACGCAGTCTACGTTATTATGGGGCCAGGATATATGGCCAAACCGGCCATCGGTTGCATGAACGCGGGGCTGCACGTGGCCATCGAAAAGCCAGCCGGAGCCAACAGCGACGAGACTCAGCAGATGCTCGAAGCTGCCATTGCCAATGGTGTTCACTGCATGGTCACGTACCAGCGCCGTTACGCTGCAATAACTCAGGAGGCCATGCGCCTGGTCGGAGAGCGAGGGCCGGCGACCCTGGCCATAGGCGAATTCCACAAACCCGGAGACCCTAACAGGGACAATATGGACGCTATGTGGGACGATGTCTGTCACGTGACGGATCTGGTGCGATACATGATAGGCAGCGAGGTTGTGGGGGTTACAGCTTACCAGGATTGCCTGGAAAACGGCGCAAAGAACTGCTTTAACGGCCTGATCCGGTTCGCCAATAACGCCATCGGGATAGTCTCCGGCAGCCGCTGCTCCGGCGGTCGGGTTTTGCGGTCGGAGCTGCACGGGATAGGCGTCGGCTGCTACATGATGCATATGCCAAAGCAGATTGAAATATGCGAGGACGGCAAAGCCCCGCGGATCGTACCGGGGTACGAACTCACCGGCACAGATCCAGACGACGAGCCCAGTTTCGAAGGCGTCCTGGCAATGCACCAGCACTTTGTGGACTGCATCAGGAACGGTGAAACGCCATGCAGCGACATCCGCGACGTTATTCACACATCGCATCTGGTTGACAAGCTGATGGGCCTATAGGCCTGACTAACTTTGGAGTTAATTTTCATTTTTCATTACTTGATTACTTGGTGAAATTCGCTAGTTAAGTAATCATCTGGATCTCAGTTTTTAGTTCTCAGTCTTCAGTTTACAGATTTTCGATTTCGTTGATAAGTAATGTACATAGTAGTGAGCTGCAAATCGTGTAAGTGATACAAGTGATGACCCTTTTTTATAGTGTGTATTATTGGAAATAAGCTGGGACTGGATTCCAGCCTTCGCTGGAATGACAGGCCCGGGCAATATCGTTCCATATTTTCATTGGCTGTCATTCCAGCGAAGGCTGGAATCCAGACTAAACAATCCACTATTTCCAATAATGTCTAGTTTATTTTCTTTTGATATACTCCTTATGTATACATCGGGGTGGGAAGGCAGAAATTTGAAGAGAAAATATCTTGATAATACAATAATTTGTGTCCTGTGAGTAATGTGAAAAATTGCTTGCCAAAGGCAGCGGATAGTGTTATAGTTGTTGATGGAATTTCAGATTGATAGACGAGATGTTCCGAAAGTATCGTGAGATGATACAGCGGGAGAGGCAGAAGAGTGAGGATTAGTCTGTCCAGTTGAGTTTCCTGTCTGCATCGGGAATCGCTGCATAGATAAGGAAGTGGGGTGATCGAGTTGATTTGATGGAGCAAGTCTTTGGTATTAGTGTTGTTTTTATTTGATTCCATGATTGCTTGTTAGATCAGTCTGGATGAACCGGAGGAAAAGAATGAAGTATGTCTTTAGCTTTTTTGCTTTGCTCGTAATCTCTGTAGCACCGGTCTATGCCTATAGCATGGAAGGTCTGGTACTTTATTTTCCATTTGATGAAGGTAGTGGAGCAGTGGCAAGCGATGCCTCTGGCACAGGAAACGATGGGGAGCTTAGAGGCGAAGTTACGTGGGTGGATGGTGTCTTTGGCAAAGCCGTTTACATTAGTGATAGTGCGCCAGAAAATCTGGTGTTCGTTGCAGATGATGATACACTTGACATCACTGGCGATATGACTATATCTGCATGGGTCAATATCGAGACTGAGGGGCCAGACGGCAGCAACTCGCTGATTACAAAAGCTGACACCTACATGATCCACATAAGTAATTGGAGTGGCAATGGGATCGAGCAGGAACTGCTCCTGTGGCCATTTGACGCCTGGCAGACCGCGGCAAGTACGCCTATACAGCTTGGCGAATGGCGCAATGTCGTGGGAGTCTACGATGGATCCATGGTAAAGATGTATATAGACGGTCAGCTTATGGGAGAAAGGGAAAGAACAGGAGCTACGGATGTAACAGAGAATGATCTTGTCATCGGACGTGACAATCGTGATTGCTGCATTGAAAGAGTGGCCGCAATAACTATCGACGAGGTGATGATGTTCGCCAGAGCTTTACCTGCTAATGAAGTAGAGCTGTTGCTCCTTGGCCCAGCCCCCGTCCAGTTGCATGATAGTCTGTCTTCTACCTGGGGACAGATAAAATCAAGCTTCTAAAAGTCCAAAAAAATAGCCTGATAAGAGCCTTAGGGGCGTACTATCTAAAGTGCGCCCCATAAAACATATATCAAGGCGGTGTTAAAAGGATGAAGTCATATAGTGCATTGATCATTGCTTTTTTAATCTGCGTGAGTCCAGCTCTTGCCCTGGACAGAACAGGTATGGTACTTTATCTATCCTTTGATGAAGGGGAAGGTGAAACGGCAAAAGACCGCTCTGGCGATGGAAACGACGGCCAGCTTCAGGGAAACGTGCAATGGGTAGACGGTCAACATGGTAAGGCTTTATATTTTAGCGATGACGCGGCGGGAAACATGGTGGTGGTGGCGGACGATAACACGCTGGATATAACGGGCAGTATGACCATTGCCCTGTGGGTCAATATCGAGTCCATAGGGCCAGACGGCAGTAATTCGCTTATTACAAAGGCTGATACCTATATGATCCATACAAGCAATTGGGGCGGTATGGGAATCGAGCAAGAACTGCTTTTGTGGCCTTTCGATCAATGGCAAACTACAGCAAGCACTCCCATACAGATCAACGAATGGCGACACGTTACGGGCGTCTACAACGGATCAGATATAATCATGTATATAGATGGCGAACTAATGGGGCAACGAGCGAGAGCAGGGGCGATAGCCTCAACCTCTTCTGATCTCGTCATCGGGCGCGACAGCCGCGCATGCTGCAATGCGAGAAGGACTGCACAAACGCTGGATGAGATAATGATATTCAGCCGGGCGCTGTCCGAAAAGGAGATACAAGAAGCCATGGAAGCCAACTCTTTCTCCGTGAATCCCAGCGGAAGCCTTGCCGCCACGTGGGGAGAGATGAAGTTAGGGATGGTTCACAATTAGGATAACAGTTATGATCTCTGGCACTCGAAAATCCCCCTAACCCCCTTTACAAGGGGGAAAATGACATTCCCCTTGTAAAGGGGGTTAGGGGGATTTTCCAACGGTTTTATAATGTGTTAACTTAACTCAAATGAAAAATGAAACATCCCAAATTTTGTGGTATTAAAATTGATGCGCCCCCATTTATCAGGAATTCCGTTGAAATGAGGGTTGGTAAATTGATCAGGTAATAGACAAACCAGAATGACAAATGATATCCGATCAATAGGAGAAGCTATGAATATTTTATACTTCAGCTTGATGGTGATGGTGTTGATGTCTGTAGGGCAAAGCCACGCAATTGACGAACGATCTTTCGCAGGGGGGTGGCTTTTTGATGAGGGTTCGGGTAACGTAGTCAAGGATATTTCCGGGAATGTTAATAATGGAGAGTTACGGGGTAATCCTGAATGGGTCGAGGGTCAGTTTGGCAAAGCTCTGAATTTCAACGGATCAAGTGATTACGTAGAAGTTCCGCACAGCGATAGCTTAAGTATCACCGGTGATATTACCATAGTGGCGTGGATCTACAAAAGGTCTGATGCCATTCATGGTGGTACAATTTTAGGTAAATGGAGGCAGAATGGCGAAGTCTGGTCGTATGTGGTTTACGGATTAGGAGATGGCGGAGGTGGCTGGCGGCTGCGTTGGGACGATGCTAGCCAGACAAATTTGGAAGGGCCGTATCAGCTTCCAAACGATGAATGGCTGCATTATGCGGCAACCTATGATGGTTCTACTATGGCGGTTTACGAGAACGCGAAAGAGATAGTGAATATTGCCGCAAACAAGAAGATAAATGTTACAGATAACCCCGTGTGGATAGGTAACGACGGTTACCAGCAACATTTCAATGGTATAATCGACGAAGTTGCCATCCTCAATATCGCTTTGACCGTGGATGAGATTGAGGACGTTATGACGAAAGGGTTGGCCGCTGTACTTGCTGTTGATCCTATGGCAAAACTCACGAATACATGGGGTAATATCAAAGAGGTCCGCTAAATTTTACAGACGAGGTGATACTGTTGGCGAATTCAATTCGGGTAGTTGTTAGTGGGATATGTTGCCAATTTGTCTAGTGTTGGCTCAGTAATAATGCCACCTTGAACAAGCTGGCAGCATGTTCTACTTAATTCGCCAACAGTATCACGAGGTCTGTAAGAACCTGGAGAATAACAGAATGAGATGTCAATTGTTTATTTTCATTATATTTGCTGTGTTCGTGGCATTCTTTGCTACAGTTTCCATGGCGAATATTATGGATGGTCTGGTGGCATACTGGCCGCTGAACGATGGGTTCGGCAAAGTGGCCAAAGACGCGACGGGTAACGGCCATGATGGGACTCTGGAAGACGGTCCCACATGGACAGGTGAATCCAGAATGGGTGCAGAAGCGCTTGCTTATGACGGCGTAGATGATCGTATTGTCGTAGATTCGTTTGATTTGGTGGGTGGCAGCGGCATTACACTGGCTGCGTGGATCAAGATGAACACCATCAAGAGCGACGCACGCATGATATCTAAGGCTGATGGTGCTGACATCCCTGACCATTATTGGGCAATGTTACTAGGTGGTGGCGGAGATAACTTGGAGTTCCGCCTAATGACAGATGTGGGTGCCTCAAGAATCACATCACCAGATGGCCAGAGCGTGGAGGCCGCTATCTGGACGCACGTTGCGGTGACCTGGGATGCCAACGATCCAAATATGCGACTCTATATGAATGGTGAAGAAATCCAGAGTGCCGCCATGGATGGTACGGCTGTCGGCGTTGGCCCCGATGTGAAAGTTGGGGTCGGTAACCAGTCCGTCAGTGCTGGGGCAGCCAATATGGACCGACCATTCGACGGCATAATGGACGACGTAGCCATCTGGAATCGTGGCCTAACCGCAGATGAGATCACTGAACTGATGACGAGTGATAATCTCTTAGCGGTCGAACCTGATGGAAAACTAACGACAACCTGGGGCACACTCAAGCAATAACCAGCCACTATGACGCGTGTAAGCTGTGTAACATATTCCATGCAACGTCGCTAGAGTATATGCTCGCTACGCTTCTCAGCGATCTTCAATATACGTCTTTCCAGCTTACCGAGTCGTTGCTTACTCATCTTCCGCATCGATCAAGCCGCAGATTTGCGGCTTGATCGGATCGCCTATTCCGCTTCCTTTTCCACTTGATATTCCGTCGGATATATTATACATTTGAGGGCGGAATAGAGTCTCTGACCAGAAATGAAATGTTTCATCCAAGCAGGAGGAAAGTGGGAAAATGATCACGTTAATTCTGATACTGGTTCTGATCATCGCGTTTTTCGGGCTTTCAGAGCAGTCTGTGTATGCCGAAATCAAAGTGCTGGATAAGCCTCTGTGGATCTTCCCGGGCCAGAAGTTCAGAGTCGCTCTTGAGCAAACACCTGGTTCTGGGCAATTGGATGTGGATGTGCCGGCTTCGCTGGAGATGTTCGATCAGTGGCCCAAGGATAGCATACAGCGGTTTTACTTTCGGGCGATTGAAGTGGGCGATGCCACCCTGAGGTTTAGCGGAGCCGCCGGGGAGCTTGAAATGCCGCTGGAGGTGATCCCGTGGAGCGACATTCTCAAACCGAGAGAATTCGCGGACATCGATCTTCCCCGGATATGGCCTCTGGATGACCTGGAATACAGAGAACTTAAGTCAGGCCGAACCTGTTATACGGAAGAAGAGATCGCCGCGATGCTATCATCGGGCGCGAAGCCGGATAAGCGGGCTGAGGAATGGCTGTCCAGGGCTGATGAGGATATATATAACATTGTGCCGGGGAGCGACGTGCCCCGGACGTGCCTGATAGTGCTTGGCGGCTACGAGGACGGGGTAGGGAAAGGATGTCCGGTCTGCGGGACGGATATATACGAGGGTCGGAGCGGCTTCTACCCCTGGGTTTTCGATTCTGATGGACACCCATGGAAGGTTGGCTGTCCCTCTTGTGGGAACTGGTTTCCATCCAACGATTGGGCTAATGGCGACATGCACTCCGGCGATTTTCCTGACGATGGATATGGATGTGAGCCGGTGAACCCGGTGCTCTCTCCCAATGGGAAGCCCTGGCGGTGGCCGTTCATCGCTTATTACCACCAGTGGACTGGATACATGAATCAACTGACTCCCGGGATTCAGAGGTGCGCGGAGGCGTTTGCCAGAACGGGTGATAAGGCTTATGCTCATAAGTCGGCGGTTGGCCTGTTCCGGTTCGCCGAGAGTATGCTTGACATGTCCATCAACATGAACCATCGGAAGATACCTGTTCGCAACGGCGTTTATCGGCCTCCAGTTGGCGCTCCGGATCAGGGAGCTATGAAGCGAGTGGCTCACAGCTTTCTATACATACAGCCTAACTGGGATACTCCGCGGTTCGAAAGCTGTGCCCGCGCCTGGGACATTATCTTTGATCAGTTGGATGGCGATGATGAGCTTGTTGCTTTCTGCCAAGAGCATCACCATCCTGAGATCCAGAGTATTGAGGATTTTCGCTACTTCATCGAATCCGGCTTTCGGGTTATTGCCCAGGCGTGTATAGACGACGCTGTGTCGCGCAATTACCCTATGCAGGAAACGGCTCTGGCGACGATGGCTCTTATGCTTAACACGCCGCGCAGCCTGGAAATGATAGACTGGCTCCTGAATGAAGGTGGACAGATCAGGTTCGGGCTTACTAACGAATATTACAAAGACGGCGCCGGGCACGAATCGGAGGGATATAACGGCATCCAGATCGGGGATATGAACCGGCTGCTGCAAATACTTGAGCGCGTTCGGTCACTCAACAGCGACCGCTATAAACCGCCCCGGTTCGTCTCGCTGCTGGATGATCCCAAGTACCGGCAGATGTACGACTTCCCAATTAACGACAGCCTTATAGGACGCATCTATCCGGGCGCCGGTGATACCGGGCAGCGATTGGCTCCAGTTCCCTGGTCGCCGAACCAGTTGTTTCCAATGCGGCCGGGGGACTATATTGATGTGTATAAGGCGACGCGCGACCCGCGATTTGCCCAGGCTATATACGGGCCGGAGGGGAAGGTTCCATCGGCACTGAAAGATCCGGAACTTCGGGCTGAGGTGGAGAGGATCGGGCGCGAGATGGGCTGGCAGGTAGATCTTAAAAGCAATATTCTGGATGGCTTTGGACATGCTATTCTCCGGTCAGGAGAGGGCGATGGCCAACGGGCGCTGTGGGTGCGGTATGGCCGATCGATTCAACATGCGCATCCTGACATGCTCACTATGGGCTTTGAGGCGCTGAAGAGACGAATGCTCCCGGAACTGGGATACCCGCAGGGCTGGACTTATGCAAGCTCGTGGGAGACCAACTGGGGCACGCACTATGGAACTCATATCACCGGGGTCAGCACACATAGCTTCCCGCGCGGAAAGCTGACGCTGTTTGCTGATTCACCGCCGGCGAGGGTTGCCACAGCGGAGGTTGCTATTCCGAGCAAAGAGGGCGTGCGGGCATATAGGAGCCGGACTGTTGTGCTGGTGGATGTCTCAAAGGACGACTGCTATGCCATATCGCTTGAGCAAGTCAAGGGTGGAAAGGAACACTGGTATAGCTTCCACGGGCCGGACGGTGATGCTACTGCTTCGGGAGCTGAATTGACGCCCAGAGACGGGACGGTTCTGGGAGAAGGCGCTTCCTATGGAAATACGTCCAGTCTCCCGGAGGGAGATAGGGAGCTGGCGTGCCTTGCTTTCATGTATGATCCGCAGAACGGACGCCCGGAGGATATATGGAGTCTGGATTATCTTCTCAGAGAGCAGGATAATGTGCATCTGCGCATGACCATGGTGGAGCCGATGGATGGGGAGCTAACAGTTGCCAAAGGCAAAGCTCCGGGCGGGAAGTCGGACTATGAGATGACCTGGACGATCATCCGGCGGCAGGGAACAGAGCCGCTTTCAGGCCAGTATCTTTGCGTTCTGGAGCCTTATGAGAACGAACGCGTGGTTAAGAAGATCGAGAGGGTCAACGTTGCTGCGGATAGTGAGGGAGATTTCCCGCCTCTTGCAGTTCGCGTGACGACGGATGAATACGTGGATACTATTCTGATATGCAGGCAGGATGCCCGCGCTCCCGGGATGACATGCAGGCAAGATGCCTGCGCTCCCGGGGTGTGTCGTACAGAGGATGGGCTTTTGTGCGATGGGGAGTTCGGGTTCTGGCGCGAGAAGGATGGTAGGCTGGTGGATGCGGTTCTGGCTAACGGTACAATTCTTCGGAAAGGAGAGGTTGGAGTTCGGCAGCCAGACGGGGCATATACAGGTGTTATTGAAGACTGCAATTATGAGAATTTTGAGGTGAAGATCGCTCCAGCGCCCCGTGATGTAGCGGCTCTGAAAGGCAAGCACGTATATATACACAATGACGCTGGTAATAGCTCCTCGTATCTGGTAAAAGACGCCCGGCATGTTGAGGGGGAATGCATACTGACTCTGGATCTGGACCCCAGAATCGGGGAAGGGTTCGTGGGCGGATTTGAGGATGGCTGTCTGGTAAGCGGGACGCACCTCAGGCTTGCCCGGTTCTCATACTATGCGGGTAAGACACTGGCTAACGAGGATGGAAGCGGGATGTTCCGATTGAGCGATGTGGAGAACAGCGTTCGATGCCGGATCCACGAAGCTTCTCACGGCCAGATTACCGGGAAGAAGCTGTCAGAATTTTTTAGCGATAGGGATGGAGATGGGTTAGCCAGGTTCGTTATTTATGATTATGGTACTGGAGATAAGGTGATTATCAAGAACATTGCAAAACGATAGTCCGCAGATTCTCGCGGTCTATTTATCCAAAGGAGAGGATGCTATGGCCATCGAGATTGCACAGCAGGATACTGGTTCCACAGTATATCAGGTTACGGAGGATTTGCTGTCCAAGTCCAACATCTACTGCGAAATACCTTATTGCTCAGTTGATTCGCGCTATTTTGTATTCTCACGCTCAAATCCGGAGCACGATCGCAACCGGGCTGAATACGTGATCTGTGAACTGGGCACGTGGGATATGCACGTGGGAGGACGGGGAAGAGGTGGAGTTGCTATTACTCACAAGGGTATTCTCTACTTCCTCAGAAATGCAGACGATAGATCTATGGAATTGGTGAAGCTGAACCTGGCCACAGGAGAATCGGAAGTTGCCTGCGCTTTCCCGGAGCCGATACGGGCGAGAAGCCTGGGGACGGTTTCACCTGACGGTCGGTTCTACGCTTATGGAGTCGTGACGGACGACAAATACAGGGAGTTCGGGATCGAACTGGTGGATCTGGAGACGGGAACGCGACAGGTAATAGACAGAGATCCCTATATCCTCAACCCTCATCCGCAATTTGAGCCGTCTGAGGGGAAGCAGATCATGGTTCAGCATAACCGGGGCGGGAAGATCGACGAGACCGGGAAGCGCATCAGATTGGTG
>Ga0114922_10006785_pt1 | contig 10485 bp, 10 predicted proteins | sample AartaG_FD_100975 | JGI IMG/M metagenome (GOLD analysis project Ga0114922, IMG submission 100975) | Deep subsurface microbial communities from Aarhus Bay to uncover new lineages of life (NeLLi) - Aarhus_00045 metaG | ecosystem: Environmental > Aquatic > Marine > Oceanic > Sediment | place...
CAAAACACTGATGGCCTGGTACGGCACTGTCGAAAAGGCCTGGCCCCGGCTCAAAGCAAAGTATAATGAACGTTTCTACGGAATGTGGAAATATTATCTCTTGAGCAGTGCCGGCGGATGCCGTTCAAGATACCAACAGCTATGGCAGATTGTGATGACAAAACCCGGCCGGGCTCAGCCGGAGTGCCGCATCAGCTAGAATGATCGAAACACAGGTTGTAATCGTCGGCGGCGGGCCGGCAGGCTCCACTTGTGCCTGGGAGCTGAACCGGAACGGAATCGACACTGTTATAGTGGACAAGAGCGACTTCCCACGTACAAAGCTCTGCGCCGGCTGGATCACCCCGAAGGTTTTGACAAAACTGGAGATGAAAGACTATCCTCACTCATTGATCCGCTTCAACAGGCTGCACTACCATTTCTTCAACCTCAGGGTTCCTGTAAGGACCGAACAGTACTCCATCCGCAGGTTTGAGTTCGACCACTGGCTGCTTTGCAGGGCCGGCGTTCCTGTGTACCGCCATGAGGTATGCCACATCGAACGGTCCAGGGGGACCTTTGTAATCGACAATAGATTCCGCTGCACCTACCTGGTGGGTGCCGGAGGGACCTACTGCCCCGTATACCGCAGCTTTTTCAAAGACCGATACCCCCGGCCTCGAGAGGGCATGATTACGACCCTGGAGCAGGAGTTTGAATATGATTACCGGGACAACAACTGCTACCTGTGGTTTTTTGACCGCAAGCTGCCCGGATATGCCTGGTATGTACCCAAGGGCGATGGCTATCTGAACATCGGCATCGGCGGCAATCTGGCCGCAATGAAATCCCGGAAAACGAACATCGGGCAGTATTGGAGCTTTTTCACTCAGAAACTGGACAGACTCTTCCTGGTCAGGAAATACCGCTTTCATCCCAGGGGGTACAACTACTACCTGAGGCAAAAACGGAGCACCGTTCAACTGGACGGCGTATATCTGGTCGGGGACGCAGCCGGCCTGGCCACACGGGACATGGGAGAGGGCATCGGCCCGGCAGTGGAGAGCGGCCTCAGAGCCGCCGAAGCCATCACCCGGGGCTGCGCGTACAGTATAGAGCCAATTCCTTCGTACAGTATGCCCGGTATTGTGACTTCAAATTTTTACCGCAGGCGCACGAGGATTCTCATGTCGGGATGAAACCTCAATCACCGGACGAAAATCGCGGCCAGGGGAATGTATACGCCGATCTTCACCAAAGCGGCCAGCAGGACATAGATCCACGGTCGGGCTTCCTCCATCCTGGCCAACCCTACGGCGATCAGAGCAATTTCCCATAGCGAGATCAGAGAGTGGATCAGAGGTGTGACTCCCCGCCCGTAGATGTCAAAGGCTATCGAAAGCCAATCCACCAGCCAGGTCACCGGCATGGGAATAAACAGGCCGAAGCCAATGACGTTGAGGATCCAGTCGAAATCGCTCTCCTTTCCCATTCCGCGGAGGATGAGGTGGACAAGTGCGCCGGCCAGCAGCCAACAGGCAACTCCGAAAAGGGGCAGAAAGAAAATCTCCGCTGTATAGTACTGGTCGGTAGCCAGGAAGGTCAGGGAGGAGGGGTGGAAGGGCGTTCGGTTGAGTATACGGAGGGCCAGAATCGATGTCAGAGCGGTGATCACGAAGCGCAGCAGGATGGCCCACAATCCCCAGTACGGCGCGGGTTTGGGCTGAAGTCGTTTAAAGGCTCCGCCTGGACTGTACAGCCCCTGAATCCAGATTCGCAGAAAGCTCATCGTCGTTGTACCGAGGTCCAGTATAAATCAGACCTCGGTTCGGTCAAGGGGAAATACGGTTGGATTATTTTGTGAGGCGGGCAGTGATTCCTTCCCGCCGCTTGCCAAACCTCGGGGCCTTGACCCGCAACGGATAGGAAGGCAATGATCAATTCATGAAGAAATCCGCCATCTGCAATGAACTGTTCGGTGACATGGCCTTCTCCGATTCCTGCGCGCTGCTGCAGCGCTACGGATACCAGGGCGTTGAGATCGCTCCGTTTACCCTGTTCGATGATCCCGGGACCTTCACACCGGCCCAGGTCGCCGAAATTCGATGCACTCTGGAAGACCACGATCTGGAGTTCACCGGCCTGCATTGGCTGTTTCTCAAGCCCGAGGGGCTTCACATCACGACTGCGGATGAGAGGGTTCGCCGCCGATCCTGGGATCATTTGAAACGCCTGGTTGATCTTGCCGGACAGCTGGGCGGAGGTGTTTTGGTGTTGGGTTCCCCGAAGCAGAGGAACAGCCTGGGCATCAGCCGGGATCAGGCCGCGGCCAACCTGGAAGAGGGCCTTCGTTCGCTGGCGGATTTCACGGCTCAGAGGAACTGCACGATTCTCCTGGAATCCCTCTCTCCCGACCAGACCGATGTTATCAACTCCATGGCGGAAGCCGCGGAGTCGATCGGGCGGATCGGGCACCCGGGAATCCAGGGTATCTTCGATTTCCACAACTGCGCGAATGAGACCGACAGCTGGGAACAGCTGATCGAAGATCACTTTCCGATCATCCGTCACGTGCATCTCAACGAGGTCAATGGCAGCTACCCCGGTACGGGGAGCTCCGATTTTGTGCCCGCTTTCAGGAAACTGGCGCAGAAGGGATACGGAGGCTGGATCTCTCTGGAGATCTTTCATCTTCCCGAGGATCCTGCCAAGGTTCTGCGGGAAACCAGGGCCTTCCTCGATCGCATGGAAGATACGCTGGGCTAGATGAGTAATCCGAAAATCTGCGATCTTCACTGTGACAGCGCCCAATTCTGGCTGGCCGGCTCCTCCTTGACCGATACCTCCCTGCATGTAAGCCTTCCCTACCTGATCGAGGCGGGGGTTCGACTTCAGGTGTTTGCCGCCTACGTTCCGGCTTCCCTGCCGAAAGATCGGTGCTTCTCCTTCGCCTGTCAGGCGATTGCTCGTATCAAAGAGGAGATTGACGGGCATCCGGACCGCATCATCCTCTGCCGCAACAGCCTGGAGGTGCAAGCGGCCGTGGATCAGGGAAAGATCGCCGCGCTCCTGGCCGTGGAAAACGGGGATGCCATCGAAGAGGATCTTAATAAACTCGCACAGCTGTACGAGATGGGGGTGCGGCTCATGACCCTCATCCATACTCGCAGCAACAACTGGGTAATCTCCTCAAAGGACAAGGAACCTGCCTTCCCCGGTCTGTCTCGTTTCGGCCAAGAGGTTGTGGAGGAGATGAATCAGCTGGGAATGATCATTGATGTTTCCCATGTTCATGACCGGGCCGTGGAATTGGTTCTGGAGCGCAGCAGCACGCCGATCGTGGCCTCCCATTCCTGCATGCACGCTCTCTGTCCCCTGCCCCGCAATATAAAAGACGCGCTGATCCGGGGTATCGCCGTCGGCGGGGGTGTGGTTGGACTCAATTTCATGCCTGCGTTCCTGGACTGTGACTACCTCAAGATCGCGGAAAAGCGCTGCAAAGACGCGTTCGCCGAGCTGGATCGCCACGATGAAAAGGCAGCTGCCGACCCCGTTGCGCTCGGCAGAGCCTGGATGAAGTATATCGGGGACTACAAACGGAAGATGGCCGGTGAAAAGGTTCCCCTGGAGAGGCTCCTCCGGCACATCGATTACCTGATTGATCTGGCCGGGGAGGAGGTGGCCGCCTTCGGCTCGGATTTCGACGGAATTCCCGACACCCCCACAGGAGTTGAGGATTGCCGGGGATTCGACAACATTCTGCGGGGCCTGCGGGATCGCGGTTATTCTCCAAATCGTCTGGAGAAGATCTGCTGGTCGAATTTCCTGCGGGTGCTGGAAACCGTCTGCGGCTAGGGCTCAGGCTCGGTCGACCGCCTTTCTCGGGTGACTATTCCCTGTCCGGGACGAGCCCGGTTTGAGCATTGTAGAGTGCCGCGTACAATCCCTGCTGGTCAATCAGCTGCTCATGCGTCCCTCTCTGAACAACGCCGGCCTCGGTTAGGACGATGATTTCATCGGCGTTTCGGATCGTGGACAGGCGGTGGGCGATGATCAGGGTGGTGCGCCCGGCAATCAGCTTTTCCAGAGCCCCCTGAACGATCATCTCCGTGTGCGTATCCAGAGAGCTGGTGGCTTCATCCAGGATGAGGATGCGCGGATTTTTCAGGAAAGCCCGGGCGATGGAGATGCGTTGTTTCTGTCCTCCGGACAGCTTGATTCCCTTCTCACCTATGTGGGTATCGTAGCCGGCGGGAAGCTCGAGGATGAAGGAGTGGGCTCCGGCTTGCCGGGCTGCCTGATAGATCTGTTCGGCTGTCGCTCCGGGTCTGCCGTAGGCGATGTTGTCACGAATCGTACCGGTGAACAGAAAAACATCCTGCTGCACGATACCGATCGCCTCCCTCAAGCTCTGCAGGCTTATCGTGCCCACATCCGTTCCATCGATGAGCACCCGTCCCTCTTCGGGCTGGTAGAAACGGGGAATCAGGTGGCAGAAGGTGGTCTTACCGGCTCCCGAAGGACCCACCAGGGCCACGACGCTTCCAGGTTGAATCGTGAGATCAAGATTGCGCAGGACGTGGCGGTGCCTGTCGTAGCTGAAGGTGACATCCTGAAAATCGATGCGCCCGGTGGGGACCTCCAGCTTCACCGCTTCCGGTATGTCGCGGATCTCCGGTTGTTCGTCCATGATTTCGAAGAATCGCCGCAGACCCGCACCCATACGCTGCACCATCTCCACGGTCCGGGACAGACGTTCGATCGGCTCCAGATAGATTCCGACGTAGAAAATAAAGGCCACCAGGGTTCCCAGGCTCATACCTCCGGAGATCACGAACAACCCCCCCGCCACGATAATCACCAGCCGGGACACGTCTCTCATCAGAGATACGCCGCCGTAGAAGCTTCCCAGGATCCAGAGCACCGATCGCCAGGACCGGTAGTAGGTTCTGTTCAAGTTGTCGAAGTGTTCCCGCTCCTGTTTTTCCCTGGTGAAGGATTGCATGACCCGGATGCCGGAGATGATGTTTTCCACCTTGGCGTTGATATCGGCGATGGCGTCGTTGATGCCTTCGAAGCCCCGACGGATCCTCCCCCCCAGCAATCCCGAATAGGCCGCCATGATGGGAATGGGAATCGAGCATATCAGGGCCAGCTTCCAGTTCAGCGTGAACAGTACACCGTAAGATCCTAAAATCATGGTGACGGCCAGGAAGATATCCTCCGGCGCGTGATTGACAGCGTCGGTCACTCTGCCGATGTCGTTGATCATCCGGGACATCAGTTCCCCGGTCTTGCGATTATCGAAGAAGCGGAAGGAGAGGGTCTGCAGATGGTAGAACAGATCCCGGCGCATATCCTTCTCCATCTTGACGGCCATCAGGTGCCCGGCGTACAGGGTGTAGAAGTTACAGCCGTACTTGGCGAGCATCATCAGGGTGATCAGCAGTCCGAGGCGAAAAATGCCCCCCAGGTCCGCCGACGGGATTAGGGAGTCCACCATGATCTTCAACAGATAGGGTACGGTGATGGTTAGGGCGGCGACCAGAGCTACGGCCAGCAAGTCGCTGGCCAGCAGAAACCAATACGGCCTGTAGTACACGAGCACCCGGCGAAGCAGAGTTCTCGTCGGCAGGGCAGGAGCTGAGTTCATGGAATCTGGGTGAACTCGGTCAGTACCTTGGCTGAGGAGTTGGGGTGGAGGAAGGCGATCCGGCTTCCGTGCGCCCCGCTGCGGGGCCTCTCATCGATCATCCGTACCTGCTTCCGTTTCAGTTCGGCGATCTGAGCCTCGATATCATCAACCTGATAGGAGATGTGATGCATTCCCTCTCCCCGTTTCTCGATAAAGACGGAGATCGGGCTGTTCGGATCCGTCGGCTCGAGCAGCTCGATCTGCACCTCCCCGACACGGAACACGGCCAGTCGCACCTTCTGATCTTCCACCACCTCCGTACCTCTGTACTCGAGATTCAGCACATCCCTGTAGAAGGGGATGTGTTCTTCCAGAGACCGAACCGCGATGGCGATGTGGTTGATTTTTTCAATCACCTGTTCTCTCCTTCAAAAAATTGCGAATTTGTTCGTTGATCAGGGCGTAGGGGCGGCTATCCCGCCGGTAGAGGCGGTCGGCCCACTCGGGCAGCTGTTTGGAGACCTCGATGTGCACATCCATCAGCTGGTGAACCTTGCGGTTCAGTATTCCCAGAAGTTCCCTCTCCAGGCGGAAGTGCCGTTTCTCCGACAGTCTCCCGGAGCTCTCGATCTTCCGCGCGTAGTTATCGATTGCCTCCCGCAGCTGCTCGATTCCATCTTCATGAACGGCGCGAGCGGGGCGAGCTGCGCTCGTCATCAGCACAGGGTTGTCGATATCCTTCGGGTCGACTCCCGCCGCACCGTCCCCCTCCCGGCCGGCGCCGGCAGCGGAGCTTTTGAAGCTCAAGACGTACTGCACCTCCGTGAGCAGCTTGTCCGCCCCCGGAAGGTCCTTCTTGTTGATGATGAAGATATCTCCGATCTCCATGATCCCCGCCTTCATGGCCTGGATCTCATCGCCGGCCCCGGGCATGAGGACCAGCAGTACGATATCGGAGAGTTCGACGATCTTGATCTCGGTCTGGCCTACCCCGATGGTCTCGATGAAGATCGAGTCGTAGCCGGCGGCATCCAGCACCTTGATCGCATCCCCGGTCGTCGCGGCCACTCCTCCCAGAAAGCCGCGGGATGCCATAGAACGGATGAACACACCCCGATCGGTGGCGTGAGTCTGCATGCGCAGGCGATCGCCCAGAATGGCCCCCCCGGAAAAGGGGGAGCTTGGATCCACGGCGATCACCGCTACCTTACGTCCTTGCTGCCGTTCCAGGGTGATCAGTCTATCCACCAGGCTGCTCTTTCCGGCGCCGGGGCTGCCGGTTATCCCCAGGATCCGGGAACGGCCGGTGTAGGGGTACAGGGCATCTACCAGACCCTCGGCCTCAGGTTCCAGGTCCTCGATCAGGGAGATGGCCCGGGCGATTGCCCGAAGATTTCCGCGGCGAACCTCCGTGACAAGATCCATAGTCTTCAGGAACTCTCCCGGGCCGACTCCAGGAACTCGACGATCTGCTGCGTGGTGGTGCCCGGCCCGAAGATCGCAACTATCCCCCTGTCTTTGAGGGAAGGGATATCCTCTTCCGGGATGATACCGCCGCCGAAGACCACGATATCCCCCGCACCGCTCTCCGCCAATAGATCCACCACCCGGGGAAAAAGCTCATTGTGGGCGCCGGACAGGAGGCTCAAACCTACAAAATCCACGTCCTCCTGGATCGCGGTCTGCGCGATTGCCTCAGGAGTCTGACGGATTCCGGTGTAGATCACTTCGTACCCCTCGTCGCGTAGAGCTCGGGCGATGAACTTGGCGCCCCGGTCATGTCCGTCCAACCCGGGTTTGGCAATAAGAATCCTCGTTTTTTTTGCAGCCATCCTCATCTCCTCACAGCACAATCGTTTCTCTGTGCTCGCCGAAAACCTCCCGCAAAATCTGGCAGATCTCCCCCATAGTGGCGTACTCTTGGACGGACTCGAGTATCAGCGGCAGCAGGTTGACGTTTTTCCGCTTCGCCCCCTCCCGTAGCCGTTTCAGAGTTTCCTGAACCCGCGGGGCGTTGCGGCTGCTTTTGATTTGGGAGAGCTTTTCTATCTGGATCTGGCGAACGGCCGGGTCGACCCGCAGAAGATCTTGCGGTCTTTTTTCCTCCATTTGGAATTTGTTGATTCCCACCACGACCCGCTCGCCTCTTTCTATGTCTTTCTGAGTACGGTAGGCGGCCTCCTGGATCTGCTTTTGAACATAGCCCTTCAGAATCGAGGGGATCATACCCCCGAGTGCTTCGATCCTGTCGATATACTGCCAGGCCTCCAGCTCGATTCGATCGGTGAGCGCCTCCAGGTAGTAGGAACCGGCCAGGGGATCCACGGTCGAGGTGATTCCTGACTCGTAGGCCAGTATCTGCTGGGTGCGCAGGGAAAGGCGCACCGAATCCTCCGCCGGCAGGGCCAGGGCCTCTTCTCGGCTGTTGGTGTGCAGGCTCTGGGTTCCCCCCAGCACCGCGGCCAGGGCCTGGATCGCCACCCGAACGATGTTGTTGTCCGGTTGTTGCGCGGTCAGGGTCGAACCACCGGTCTGAGTGTGAAAGCGCAGCATCATGGATTTCGGTTTGACAGCGTGAAATCGCTCCTTCATGATCCGCGCCCATATGCGACGGGCCGCCCGGAACTTGGCCACTTCCTCCAGCAGGTCGTTGTGGGCATTGAAGAAGAAAGAGAGCCGGCCGGCAAAGGCATCCACGTCGAGGCCCGCGCCGACCGCGGCGCGGACGTATTCGATCCCGTTGGCCAGGGTGAAGGCCACTTCCTGGGAGGCGTCGCTGCCGGCTTCCCGGATGTGGTAACCGGAGATGCTGATCGTATTCCAAAGGGGAACTTCCCGACTGCAATAGGCGAACACGTCGGTAATCAGGCGCATCGAAGGTTCCGGGGGAAAGATGTAGGTTCCCCTGGCTATGTATTCCTTCAGGATGTCGTTCTGGATCGTTCCCCTTAAGTGTACTCTCCCCACTCCCTGCTTCTGCGCCACGGCTATGTACATGGCCAGGAGGATAGCCGCCGGGGAGTTGATAGTCATGGAGGTCGAGATCTTGTCCAGGGGTATTCCGTCGAAGAGGATCTCCACGTCCCTCAAGGTGTCGATGGCCACCCCGACCTTCCCCACCTCTCCTTCGGCCCGGGGGTCATCGGAATCGTAGCCGATCTGGGTAGGCAGGTCGAAGGCTACCGAGAGCCCGGTCTGTCCCTGTTCCAGCAGGTAACGATAACGCCGGTTCGACTCCTCGGCGCTGCCGAAGCCTGCGTACTGGCGCATGGTCCACAGCCGACCCCTGTACATGGTTGGTTGGACCCCCCGGGTGTACGGATACTGACCGGGAAAACCCAGTTTCTCCAGGTACTGCGCTTCAGAGAAAACTTCGGGAAGGTACAGGCGATTTACCGGCTTGTCCGATCCGGTAACGAACTGTTCTTTGCGTTCCGGGTGACCGCTGATCAGCGGCTCGACGGTGCTGCGCTCCCATTGTTTGTTATGCTTTCCGATCTCCGTGGACATACGCTACCTCCCCCGGTTGATTTGGCGATGATGAGTTTCAGTACTCCAGGCTCTCTCCGATGGGCAGCACCTGAGCTTTTTGACCTTTGGCCCGAACCTGTCTTACGAACTCCTCAGGTTCCACGTCTATGACCTCGAAGGTTTTGAAGTGCATGGGCAGATACAGTCCGGCCTGCAGGAACTCTGCCGCCATTACCGCATCTTCGATGCCCATCGTGAAATTGTCCCCGATAGGCAGTACGGCCAGGTCGATCTTGTTCATCTGGCCGATCAACTTCATATCGTAGAACAGTCCCGTGTCCCCCGTATGGTAGAAGGTTTTTCCGTCCATGGTGATGAGAAAACCGCAGGGATTTCCGGTGTAGGTGCCGTCCGGTGCGACCGAGCCGTGATGCGCAATCGTCAGCTTGACCCTGCCGAAGGGGAACTGATGAGCGCCGCCGATGTGCATCGGGTGGATCTGGGCTCCTTTGCCGGAGCAGTAGATGGCCAGCTCATTCGGGGCCACGATGGTGGCATTGTTGGCCTTGGCGATCTCGATTCCGTCTCCCAAATGGTCCCCATGACCGTGGGTGAGCAGGACGTAGTCGACCTTGATCTCCTCCGGATTGGCCTTGGCCAGGGGATTGCCGGACAAGAAGGGATCGATGATGATTCGCGCCTTTGATCCCTCTACCGTGAAGGCCGAGTGTCCCAAGTAGGTTAATCGGGGCATGGGTTACTCCTTTCCATGTTTCGTGATGCGCGTTAATGATAAGCGCGATTGAGTTTCAAGCTCAAGGGTACGGAGGTAGTGCAGAAAATCCTTGATTGTCCAAATTCTGCGGGATTTTCGCTGAAACTCGGGGCAGGGATGATCTGCGCTTTGGCTAGGTGATGGAGACCGCCCCGAGAATGGAATTGTACTTGATCGCGTTGCTGTCGGCCCGGGAACTCATGACCACCGGTACTTTGGCGCCTATAGTCATGGCAGCGATTTTTGCGTCGGTGAGATAGGCCAGGGTTTTGTAGAAGATATTGGCCGCTTCGATATCCGGCATGAGTAAAGCATCCGCATCTCCCCCCACATCTGTCTGGATCCCTTTGGTCTGGCATGATTTGCGTGACAGGGCGTTGTCCAGCGCAAAGGGCCCGTCTACTAGGCAACCGGAAATTTGGCCCCGTTCGGCCATCTTACTCAACAGGGCGGCATCCGCGGTAACGGGCATGGAGACGGGATTGACCTTCTCCACGGCTGCGATCACCGCCACTTTGGGTTTTTCTATGCCCAATTTTTGAGCCACGTACACCATGTTTCCAATGATCCCCACCTTGGTTTTCAGATCCGGGGCGATATTGATCCCCGGGTCGGACATGATGAG
>Ga0114922_10006786_pt1 | contig 10485 bp, 10 predicted proteins | sample AartaG_FD_100975 | JGI IMG/M metagenome (GOLD analysis project Ga0114922, IMG submission 100975) | Deep subsurface microbial communities from Aarhus Bay to uncover new lineages of life (NeLLi) - Aarhus_00045 metaG | ecosystem: Environmental > Aquatic > Marine > Oceanic > Sediment | place...
AAAAATATCGCGACAAACTTATTGAAACAATCGCTGAAGTTGATGATGATATTATGGAGGATTATTTATCGGAAGCCCCGATTTCAACGGAAAGCCTGCTTACCGCCATACGAAGAGCAACCATAGATCTGAAACTGGTACCGGTACTGTGCGGCAGCGCACTGAGAAATAAAGGCATACAACCTCTCCTTAACTCAATTGTGGATTTCCTTCCCAGTCCTGTGGATATCCCACCCATTAAAGGGGTGCACCCTGAAACCGGTGAAATTGTTGAATGCAAAGCCAAAGATACAGACCCCCTTGCGGCACTCATATTTAAAGTAGCCATGATCGAAGGACGCAAGCTTTCCTATGTCAGAATCTACAGCGGGAAAATGCATACCAAAGAAACCACCTATAACCCTTCCCGAAAAACAAATGAAAAACTTTCCCGTATCTTAAGGATGCATGCCAACAAGAGAGAACGGATCGACTCTGCTGATGCCGGGAGTATTGTGGGGGTTGTGGGATTGAAAGAATCCTCTACCGGCGAAACATTGTGCTCCATTGATCACCCGGTTTTACTGGAAAAAATAGAGTTTTACGAGCCGGTCATTTCCATTGCAATAGAGCCGAAAACACATGCCGATCAGGAAAAGCTGGATGAGGTATTAGAAAAATTTATGGCCGAAGACCCGACTCTTAAGCTTAAAAAGGATGAAGACACCGGGCAATCAATTTTGTCCGGCATGGGTGAGCTTCACCTTGAAGTCATTATCAGTCGCATGCAGCGCGAATTCAATACCAACGTAAATGTTGGAAAACCCCAGGTTGTTTACAGGGAAACCATTGAAAAACAAGGTGAGGGATCGGCCGTATTTGACAAGGAAATTGCAGGACAGCGTCACTTTGCCAAAGTTACGCTAAAACTGATACCTCTGGAACGTGGCAGCCAAAACAGGTTCAGCTCTGAAATTGGCGAGGAAATAATCCCGGATATTTTTATTCCTGCCATTGAAAAAGGTGTCATGGAATCTTTGGAAAGCGGGGCCTTAATGGGCTATCCGGTAGTCGATGTTAAAGCGATCCTCACAGGTGGTTTATTCAAGGAATCCCTGGGCACGGAATTGGCCTATACGGTCAGTGCATCCATGGCATGCAAAACGGCCCTTGCCCACGGTGAACCGTTTCTTTTAGATCCGATTATGAATGTTGAAATTTTTGTTCCTGAAGATTTCATGGGAGACGTTATCGGAGATCTTAATTCCCGCAACGGGAAAGTTGAATCCATAGATCACAAGGTGGAAGCGGTAGTTATAAAGGCGATTGTTCCTCTATCACGTATGTTCGGTTACTCAACGTCATTACGATCAGCTACCCAGGGCCGAGGAACTTTTACCATGCAATTTTCCCATTTTGATCGTATCTAAAAACACTGTAACAGATGCGAAAGTCCTCTATGACGATCTCTTTTCTCCGTGAATCTCTTTTAGCATCTTCTCGATTTTTTCCCTTTTGTCCGGATCACTTATATTCTCCAGAGCTCTTTTCAAGTGGAACAACGCATTTTTAAAATCATTTTTTTTCTTGTAATAAGTACCCAGGTAATAATGAGCCTCATCCAGCCTGCCCAACTTGCCATAGGTTTCACCAAGGGAATAAAACGCCCGGGGATAATCATATTTTTTTGCGATGAGTTCTTCAAATGTAATTGCCGCCTCGTGTAAACGTCCAAGCTCCATCTGTGTGCGCCCAAGATAAAAAAATACTTCAGGATCGTCAGAGGAAACGTCTGCGGCGCTTTCCAGCATGTTTAATGCTTCCTGATACCGGCCGTCGAAAAAATAAACCCGGCCGAGATCTTTCAACATATATGGATCGAAAGCATTTTTCTCCAGTGCTATTTTAAGGTGACCCATGGCATCTTTCCGATTACCTGTCCTCGCCAGAATCAGCCCGTATCCGTATTGTGCCAAAGAATCTTCGGGGTGGTTTTTAACCTCTGCCTTAAACTTTCTTAATGCAAAACTCTTATCCCCATAAACAGCAACAAGCCAGGTATGAACCATTGCAAAATTATAAGGGGCACTGTGTGCTTTTATCTTTTTGTTTTGTTCAAGCCAGGTATCAATATTGACTATTCGTTCCTCTGTGCCAGGATGTGTGCTAAGATAAGTGGGAATCTGATCCGGACCGAACCATCGTTTGCTCCTAAGTTTTTGCAGCATCGAAAGCAATCCTTCTCCATTATATCCTGCTTTGGTCAGGCATATGAGCCCGATCTGGTCCGCCTGGAACTCATCATCACGGCTGTAGGCAAGCGCTACAGATTGACCGGCAGCCGCAGACCCGAGGGTTAACGCATTGGCTGCCGCTACAGATCCTCCAACCCCGAGTAATATACCGGCCGCAATTCCGGCAAGCGTTGCGACTCCTATCTTTTCTGATCTTTCTATTTTCTGGGAAATATGACGGCACACAACATGAGCTATTTCATGTGAAAGTATCCCGGCCAGCTCTTCTTCATTCTCCATAGCTTCCAACAAACCGCTGTTTACAAAAACATGTCCCGCAGGGGTTGCAAAAGCATTATAAGAATCTTCTTTTATTACATAAAAATGATAAATAAAAGGCTGGGGCGGAAGGGCCGATACGACTTTTTGACCTATTTTATTAATATAGTTGACAACCAGAGGGTCCTTAATAATATCATAATGTCGTAAAATGACCTTCATCACTTCACGTGACATTTCTTTTTCCTCTTGTATGGTAATACTCAAAGCCCCTTTAGGAGCAAAAATGCCGACAATAATAATCAAAGCCGAACAGAGCAAAAGTGATTTCCTGACAAATTTCATTCACACCTTATAAATGAGAGTGGTTTGTATTTGGTGTTCAGTGTTTGGCGATTTCATAACTAGCGCCCATCAGTATATGTTTTAAATATATTGCTTTTAATTCAATCGTCAATAGTCAATACATATATATTCATACTTTTCAAACTTAATATTTTATGTTAAAGTTATCAAAGATGGCACATATTATATGTATAGCTAACCAGAAAGGTGGCGTGGGCAAAACGACTACAGCGGTAAATCTATCCGCAGCGCTGGCGGTTTCGGAAAAAAGAACTCTCCTTGTGGATTGCGATCCCCAGGGCAATGCCACCACCGGTCTTGGCATCGACAAAAACAGTATTTATCATACTTTATACCATGGTATGATTGGTCAGGTTGCCGCCAGGAATCTGGTTTTGAACAGCGACATAGATACTTTGAAAATTATCCCCTCAAGGGTGGAGCTTATCGGTTTTGAAGTGGAAATGATGTCAAAACCGAAACGTGAAATGGTTTTAAAGAAACTTTTAGCCCAACTTGCTGATTCATTTGAATACATTATAATTGACTGCCCGCCCTCATTGAGTCTTCTTACGGTCAACGCTTTGACTGCGGCCGATTTTATGCTTATTCCTCTTCAGTGTGAATTTTATGCACTGGAGGGCCTGGGGCAACTTTTACAGACCATGAAACGTATCAAGCATAATCTGAATCCAAAACTGAAAATAGTCGGTATACTTCTTACCATGTTTGATAAAAGGACAAACCTGTCCCACCAGGTTGCTGAAGATGCTGAAAGATATTTTAAGCACATGGTATTCAAGACCATGGTTCCCAGAAATGTACGGTTGGGTGAAGCTCCAAGTTTCGGGAAGCCGATTTTGCTGTATGATGTCACTTCCCCGGGGGCACAAAGCTATTTTAATCTGGCAAAAGAGATAATGGGAAACGAATTCCACCGTCTATCTTGATCAAAGGTATCAATACAGTCCTTTGAAACAATTATCGCTTTTAATAATAAACCACTAAATTTACTCATTAAATCAATATGAAAAAAGAGAAAAAGAGAGAAAAAGAAACCAGGCCAAGTTCAAAAAAAAGAAGAAAAATTGCCCTGGGAAGAGGCCTTGATGCCCTGTTGCCTGATATCGAATATGTTGAAAGTGTATCAAAGGAATATTTTCAGTGTCATATAGAACTGATTCGCCCGAATCGTTACCAACCCCGCATGCAGTTTTCCGAGGGTGAACTGGAAGGAATGGCCCGCTCTATTAAAGAACATGGAATTATTCAGCCCCTTTTGGTTAGAAAAGATGAAAACGGTTATGAACTTGTCACAGGTGAAAGACGCCTCCGTGGCGCAAAAAAGGCCGGACTCGACCAGGTGCCGGTTATTGTCAAGACTATCACTGACACAGATCTTCTGGAAATGTCCATTGTTGAAAATGTACAAAGAGAAGATTTGAATCCCGTGGAAGAGGCTGAGGCTTACTATCAGCTTATTACCAAATTCGACCTTACCCAGGATCAGGCCGCGGCACGTGTCGGGAAAAGCAGGTCGGCTGTAGCCAATTTTTTAAGGCTTCGACAGTTGTCCGAACAAATCAAGGCCAGCATAAAGGACGGCGCTTTGAGTATGGGGCATGCACGGGCGTTGCTGGGTGCCTCGAATTCAGCCCAGCAAAATGCGGCATGGAAGGCAGTTGTTTCTAAAGGACTCTCGGTCAGGGAAACTGAAAATCTGATTAAGAGTTTAAAAGCGGAAAAGAAAAAACCGAAAAAGTCTTCAACCAATTCGGAACAACGATACTTTTTAAGCTTGGCGGATGAACTTTCCCGTCGCTTCGGAACCAAAGTTCAGATCAAAAGGCGGGGGCAAAAAGGGAAGGTCGAAATCGCATTTTACAACAATGACGATCTTGACCGGCTTTTGAGCCTCTTGAAGCAGACTTAACAAGTTAAGTTCATGTCTATTCATATCATAATCGATGGCTACAATCTTATTCGCCGTTCCAGCTCGCTAAGCACATTTGATCAACAGGATATTCAACTCGGAAGGGAAGCCCTCCTCGACACTCTTGCAGCATACAAAAGAATAAAACGCCACAAAATTACGGTGGTTTTTGATGGTACCAATGCATCTCCCTTTGCACTGCAAAAAGACCAGATAAAAGGGATCAAGGTTAAATTTTCCCGCAATGGAGAGACTGCCGATACCGTGATTAAAAGGATGACGGCAAGAGAAAGAGAAAAGGCCTTGGTCGTTAGCTCCGACCTGGATATTGTCAATTTTGCCGCTTCCATGGGAGCGGCCACCATAAGCTCTTCTGCGTTTGAAGAAAAAATTACAATGGCTGTTTATATAGATACAAAGGGACTTGAAAGCCAAGACCAGGGCGGATGGACCCCCACAACAAAAAAGAAAGGCCCGAGCAGACGGCTTTCAAAAAGAAAACGACGTAACAGGATCAAAATTAAAAAGCTTTAGACAGGCTGTCGTTTTCATTGACGAAGTTATCATTATCTGGTATTCACGCAACGATCCTCAACATTTTTTAACTAAAGTTCAGATATTTTAAAGCATGAATAAAACAAACAAAAAAACAGGCCCACAGCGCATCTGCGTAATAGACGGACAGGGCGGTGGTATCGGAAGCACGGTAATTAAAAAACTCAAAGATTTGTTTGGGGAAACCGTCGAAATAATCGCACTGGGTACCAATGCGATTGCCACGGCTCAGATGCTGAAGGCAAGAGCCAATCGTGGTGCTTCTGGAGAAAATGCAATTGTTCAGATCGCTGGAAAGGTTGATATTATTATTGGTACGGTGGCGATTATAATGGCTCATTCCATGATGGGAGAGGTTACTCCGAAAATAGCAGAGGCCGTGGCAAGCAGTTCGGCAAAAAAACTGCTCATACCACTTTCCCAAGAAAATGTTGAAATTGTAGGAGTAGCTCCAATTCCCTTTCCACATCTTATTGAGGCCCTTATTCAGGAAAATTTAAAAGACTTTTTTGAGCCACCCTAATCCGGATAAACCGGAAAAGTGATTAAAGTTTGACGGTCTCGTAAAAAGTCAAATTTTGATAGCAAAGGAAGAGATACTATGTGTGAAGCAAATGCATACCTGATTCAAGGAAATGAAACAAAACTAATTATGGAGGCTGTTGATACGGTTGAACCCGAAGGTGACGGCATTAGACTTGTGAGTATATTTGGAGATCAGAAATTCATTGAAGCTCATATCCATTCACTGGCTCTTGTGGACCACAATATATTTCTTAAAGAATAGAACTATCGTCCATCCATAAATGGTTATTTTGCCCAATCTCTGCGTTATGCTCAAAAAATAATCTTCGGAATATCAACTATATGCCTGCCTGCCCCGTAGGTCCGGCAGATCGTACTGGAGCGGTTATTTTTTTCGCATGCCTTGATCTTGATAAACTCGTAAAAAGTCCGATTTAGATGGTTTCGTAAAAAGTTCAACAGCTAAGGAATTTTGTACAAATACCATGGTATAGATGAAAATACTTTTAGCTAAGACCGCCGGTTTCTGCATGGGAGTACGCAGAGCTGTTGAAATGGTCTTGGATGCACCGAGCAAACACGAAAATCCCATCTGCACTTGTGGACCTCTTATACACAATCCCCAGGTCCTGAACCTTTTGGAAGAAAAAGGGATATCTGTCTTAAATAATATTCCGGACCACGGATCCGGTACAGTCCTGATCAGAGCCCACGGCGTTCCTCCTGAAACCAAGGAAAATCTTAAAAAGGCAGGTTTTAAGATTATTGATTCCACATGCCCGCGTGTTATCAAAGTCCAGACCATCATCCGGAAACATACAAAACAAGATTATGCATCCATCATTATCGGCGACAAGGATCACCCGGAGGTCATCGGCCTGCTCGGTTACGCAGGGGAAAAAGGGTATGCTGTCGACAATCTAAACGACCTTGATTCCCTACCACCCTTTGACCGGGCTATCATTGTTGCACAAACCACACAGAACACGCTTTTCTTTGAAAAAGTAAAAAACTGGGCTATCCAAAAATTTCCCCATTATAAGATCTTTGATACTATCTGTGATTCAACAGCCAGACGTCAGGCTGAGGTCCATCAACTGGCCAATTCAGTAGATGCCGTTATTGTAGTGGGAGGCCATAACAGCGGGAATACCCAGCGGCTTGCCGAAATCGCAAAACAAACCGGCAAACCGACATATCACGTTGAAACAGAATCCGAGCTCGATTTAGACGCGCTTTCCTCACTCCAACACATAGGAATAACAGCCGGCGCGTCCACCCCTAACTGGGTAATAAAAAGGATTTATAGAACTCTGGAAGCCATTCCTTTTAAAAAGGAAAAAAGCTGGCGCAGCATCATTTTTGCAATCCAGCGCACACTCCTTCTCACAAACATCTATGTGGCTATCGGAGCCGGATGCCTGTGCTATGCATGCACAAAACTCCAGGAGATTACCAACTATTTGCCCAATGTCCTCATGGCCATGCTTTATGTCCAGTCCATGCATATTCTAAACAACCTGACAGGTACAAAGGCAGACCAATACAATGATCCTGACAGGTACTCTTTTTATAACAAAAAAAAAGTCCTGCTTGTGCTTCTTGCTCTCTTCGCAGGCGGTGCCGGATTGATGACCGCCTATTTAATGGGACCCGTTTCTTTTTTGATTCTTGTTGTTATGAGCATAATGGGCCTGTCTTACAATTTGAGACTTCTGCCGGAACGTTATTTTCACGGCAAATACCGGAGAATAAGGGACATCCCGGGATCAAAGACCATTCTGATTGCAATGGCATGGGGAATCGTTACCGCGGTATTGCCTCCCTTGTCTGTATCGAAGAATATTGGTCTGAGCACAGTATTGGCATTTTTATGGTCCGTAAGCCTTGTCTTTGTGAGAACCGCATTTTTTGATATTCTTGACATGCAGGGAGACCGTATTGTGGGGAAAGAAACAATCCCCATACTAATGGGGGAAAAGCGGGCCCTGCGCCTTTTAAAAACCATACTCATAATAAATATCGGTATTTTGCTTCTATCCAGTACATTTCATTTTATTTCAATTCCTGGATTTGCACTTACAATCTGTCCTATTTTTATTTTTATTGTCCTTTCAGCCCATGAACTGGGCTATATGCTTCCCGGCACAAGACTGGAGTTTCTGGTTGAAACTAACTTTGTTACGGCAGGTGTTGTTACGCTTATCTGTTCTCTATTGTAACTAGTGCCTGAACGAAAATTGTCTATTTCCAAATTACAGGTTCCATACCATTAAGAAGTCTTTTGATATTATCTGTGTGGCGAAAATAGATTAATATCGCTGTTACAACAGCGCATCCTGTCAAGACACCGGATCCGGTTGCCTTCCAAACAGCAACGGGTAGAACGGCGGCGGCGGCAAGTGATGCAACCGCGACACGATTGAGCCAGCAAACAAACATGATAAAAACCAGAATCACAACCATAAATGCCACTGGTGAAATTACAGCAAAACACCCTGCCGCAGTTGCAACCCCTTTGCCTCCTTTTTTAAACCTCATGTAAACAGGATAAAGGTGACCTGAAAAAGCAGCCAGCGCCACAAGGGAAATGCAAATTTCACCCCACAAGCTGTTCGAAGTTGCCAGTACTACCGCAATCCATACCGGAATAGCTCCTTTAAGCATGTCCCCAATAAGTGTCATAACTCCAAGAGTCGGTCCTGCGATGCGACCAACATTGGTCGCACCGATGTTTCCGCTCCCCTCACACCGGATATCTACAGAAGTAAACAGCCGGGTCAAAACAATACCCCAGGGGATGGAGCCAAGCAGATAGGCGAAAACAGGTAGCACGAAAAATTTAATCATTTAAACAACTCCATGTTGTTATTTTGATGAAAAGATACCGGATATATGATACAAGACAGGTTCAAGGTTCAAGGTTTATTTATCATAAAAGTATTGAGGGTATTATAGCATCATATACAATATTTTCAAGATTAATGAATTCGTAAAAGTTCGAAGGGAGAGCCTTTTTACGTGCAACCAGTAGAAATGCCGATAGAAGATTTTTTAGATCTTCATACCTTTAAACCCAAAGATATACCTGATCTTCTTGTCGATTACTTTGAAGCTTGCATTAATGAAGGTATCTGCTCGGTGAGAATTGTTCATGGAAAGGGCCGGGGAATTTTGAAAAGGCGAGTTCAAGGGCTTTTAAAAAAGAATCTAATGGTAAAATCTTTCCAAGATGCGCCCCCGGAAGCCGGGGGCTGGGGCGCTACCCTGGTGGAACTCAAGAAGCATAAATAGTGCCTGAACAAAAACTGTCTTTTCCGCCAATATCTGCGCCTGCCCCGTGAAATGCCTGCCCAATGAAATGCAACGCATATTTCATCGGGGCGTAGCCTATTTCTCTGGGGTCAGACTCAAATTTGATGAACTCGTAAAAAGTCCTATTTAGACGGTTTCGTAAAAAGTTCAAATTCAAGGCGTGCAAATTACGGGTGCAGATTTTAGGCATTTCCCCAATTTACCCAGGTGTTACCTGAACTACTCAATATGTAAAACTTGTAATAAAAATTATAGTGTTTATTTCACAATATTAGGTCAAGATTTTTCCTATTTAATCTAACTAATTGAAATTTAAAGAGGTAAAAAAATGTCTGGTTTTGCATAGTATTTGCATATATTGCAACAGGCCAAGTCAACACATAGAAGATAAGCAAAACCATAAGACAGGCACCAGCAACCATGATTTTTTTGGGATCTGGACTCATAGGCCTTGCAGTATTTGGACGAAAAAAATCTTTAAATAGCCAGACTTCTTTACTATGACCAGCATACTACACGATAATAGAGGCCGCCGCTCAGGAACTGACAGGCGGGAATTTACTTACACTTCGTATATACCGGAGCGCAGGTCCGGCAAGGAACGAAGAAGTGGGCTAGATAGAAGGTTAAAGCCGAGAACTTCACAACAATCATAATTATTAACCCGGTATTTCGGATGGCAACGGCAGCGCCTGTAAAGGCACTGCCTTTTTTATTTGACAAAACCTATAAACTTACTGTATATAGTTTTTAAATTTAAGAATCCTACCATATATAGTATCATACAAGGGTAAAATCAAGCTTGCCAACAAGAGGTCAAGATTAGGGGTTCTCATATGTGTGCTTATCCTTATATTCAAAAAGAGCGCCGAAGTGGAGAAAAAAGACGTAAAGGTCGGGTGCCGGTGGGTATTACTTTTGAATTGATCGATCGCAGGCAGGCCGATAGTGCCAACTATACAAGACCTGAAAGACGAAGTGTTATGGACAGGAGAGGCCTGTTATGGGACAGAAGAAAACCTAAAATCCCCTGCTATTCCACTTTGAAATCCCCCCATTAACATAATAAAATTGTGTAGATTGCACAGTCAAAGCACCCCACCCATCCTATAAAAGCATCTTGCCTTTTATCTTCCCATTTGTTACATTTTCAATAACTTTGACGGTCTCGTAAAAAGTCACAAATTCAACTATAGATGGCTAAGTAAAAAGGCTCATATACAAGGCGTAGTATTTTTTCAGGAACGAGGCCATACATGTAGTATGCCGAGTGTCTGAAAAAATACTACAACGCAGTAGATGGGACTTTTTACGACGCCA
>Ga0114922_10006787_pt1 | contig 10484 bp, 8 predicted proteins | sample AartaG_FD_100975 | JGI IMG/M metagenome (GOLD analysis project Ga0114922, IMG submission 100975) | Deep subsurface microbial communities from Aarhus Bay to uncover new lineages of life (NeLLi) - Aarhus_00045 metaG | ecosystem: Environmental > Aquatic > Marine > Oceanic > Sediment | place: Aarhus...
AAGCCATTCTCCGTTGCCCAGAATTTTGTAATTCAACGACCCGGTGGGAGATTCCGGCTGGATGCTTCGGTCGTAGAAGATGGGGGTGTGGATGTCGTGATGGCGGCTGAAATTGAGCGCCGCCCACTGAGCCAGACCGTCGCGAAACTCCTGCGCCACGAACAAGGCCGGGCTGGAGGTGATCTCGCGACCGTTGTCGCCAAAATTGACCACGTTGGTCCGCCTGCGGTAGCCCACGGGCATCTGGATGGCAAGCCAGGTCTCGGCAGAGCCCCTCAAATTGGCCTCATGGGCCAGGTCCCGGCCGGTTTTGCGCCGGAGGGCCCGGATGAACGGGAACACGCTGCGCGAGCTGTACTCCCAGTAGCCAGAGCCCTCGGGGTAAAAACCGTCCGGGCGGTAGAGTTCCAGGAACCTGCGGCAGGAGTACTCAGCCATCTCGAGCCAGCGCTGGGCTCGCGGATCACTTTCGAGCAGAGCCAGAGCTGCAATCCCCAGCCCGCCAATCATCAGGCCCTTTATGTTGGTTTTATCCAAAATGTATGGCCAGCGGCTGAGGTCCAGGTCGTAGTGATCGGCACGCCAGTCGGTTTTGCCTTCGGGCCAGCGCATGTCGGCCAGGGTGTGGAACCCGGCCTCGCAGCCCTTCTCGGCAATGGCTGCGGCCAGGGCGCTGCGCTCAGCAACAGTCAAAGCATCCCCCAGCCAGTCCAGTGCATAAGAGGCGCTCATGCTGGCATGGGTACCCAAATCCACGTTCAGAGTCTTTCCTGCCTGATCGTAGAACACGTCCCAGCGCGGGTACTCGAGCAGCTTTTTCATGGCCCTGCGGGCTCGTTCGGCGCGCTCCGGAGCACCGGTTACCGCATAGACAAAAGCTTCCCTGCGCAGGATATTTTCAATTCTGCCGATACCAATGCAGCCAGTCCCAGGCCGCAGGGAGTCGAGGAAGGCGCTTTCCGCTGTCCAGTCTGGCTCCTGCAGGCGTTTCCAGTAACGTGCAAGGTAAGCTGAACTGAGGTTGGATTCTATTCGCGGAATGTCGCTTTCATCGAAAAGCAGGGCCAGGGGCAGTCGCTCTCCGGCCAAGGCAGGCCGCAGGCAGAAAAAAACAACAATGGAGAGCGCATAAAAGCTATGTAAATTTTTCATCGGAACTGACCTTTGAATTTGGTGTAAACGGCGGTTGAAAAGTGCGGCGGTTGGCGGTCCAAAAGTGCAGCACCCTGTTAATAGATATCCCGGTACATAATGGAAGTCAATCCTTTCTATATTCGTTCAGTTGTCAGGGATTGTTTTTTCCGAGATATTTGACTTCTGGTACGGCGTTTGGATTCCCTCAGGCGGCAGCTTTCACCGTTAACCGCCAGTATGTGGATGCGGTGGGTAAGGCGATCAAGGAGTGCACCAGTGAGTCGTTCGTTCCCTATCACCTCTGTCCAGTTCTCAAGCGGCAGATTGGTTGTTACGATCAGGCTTGTACGCTCGTACGCCCGAAGGGAATCGAACCCCTAACCTTCTGATCCGTAATTGGATTTTGGTACTTTTTTAGTGATTTCTCAAACTCAGTAATATCAACCCAAAGACGCACGATGGCCGGATTTGCAGTATTTATTTGATGAATGCAATTAATGCTATAAATGCAGTGAATGCCGCTGAGTTTGTTACAGTTGTGTTACAGTGTTTTTCACTGCATTTATTGCATTTCAGAATAAGTGGGAACAGGGTGATTTATCCAGCAACACAAAAGTGATTCATATTTACATGGGCAAGTGAATGGCGCTACTGGATTCGAACCAGTGACCTCCTGCTTGTAAGGCAGGGTACTTTAACTTGGTTTTACCTCAAAATCTTAAAAGTGTGTGGGGTATAATGTGGGGTAAACTCGATTCTGGGTGTAAGAAAAGGGCCTGGAATTTTTTCCAGACCCTTTATTTATAATGGTCGGGGCGGCCGGATTTGAACCGGCGACCACTGGCCCCCCATGCCAGTGCGCTACCGGGCTGCGCCACGCCCCGGGACTTTATATCATCTCGCTGCTTGAAATACCTTTTTCCTGCAGTGTAAAAATTAAATTTAAGTCTTAAAAATCACAAGAGAAAAATTCATTGACTGAGCAAGGCCTTAAGCTCCGCCAGTTCACGGCTGATTTTTTTCAGAAGCTGCCGGTTCTTTTCTTCCTTGGGCAGCGCCTCACCGATATCCGTTCCCATGTCCTTCAATAGTTTCAGCTTCTTTATAGCTCCCTCGATGGTGTATTTTTCGTTGTATAGCAGGTGCTTGATCAGTTGAACCACCTGGATATCTTTCTTGCGATACGCCCGGTTGCCGGCTCGGTTCTTGGTAGGACTGAGAATCTTGAACTGCGACTCCCAGTAACGCAACACGTGCGACTTGAGGCCCGTGATCTTGCACACCTCGCTGATAGAATAATATTCTTTGTCAGGAAAATCGTCGGCCATGCTAACTCCCTCTAACAAAAGAAACAGCCACCTCAGCTTACTACCAAGAACTGGTTTTGTCGTACTCTGTTTTCAACTCCCGTTTCATCAGCTCATCCAAAGACTGCCTGACCGAGCGTCCCTTGAAAAGGATGTGATAAACCTGCTCGGTAATCGGCATGTAAATTTCATGCTTAAATGCCAACTGATAGGCGGCTTCCGTGGTGCGGATGCCCTCGGCCACGGTACGCATCTTCTCGGTGATCGCTGTTAATGATTCTCCCCTGCCGATTCGCAGGCCCACCTGTCTGTTCCGACTCAGTTCACCGGTGCAGGTCAACACCAGGTCCCCCAGGCCGGAAATGCCGGAAAAGGTCTCCGGTCGGGAACCGAGGACGAGTCCGAGTCGGGTGATCTCAGCCAGCCCCCGTGTAATCAGCGCAGCCCTGGTGTTATATCCCAGGCCCAAGCCATCGATCATCCCGGTGGCGATAGCGATCACGTTTTTAAGAGCACCCCCCAGTTCCACTCCGATAATATCATCATGTGAATAAACCCGCAAGTAATCAGTGGAAAAAAGCTCCTGTATCGCCTCGGCGATCTCCGCGTTTTCAGAGACCACTGTCACCACGGTGGGCAACTCTTTAGCCACTTCTAACGCGAAACTCGGACCGGACAGGGTTACATGCCGGCAGTCGAGCTCTCCGGGTAGAACCTCGGCTTCAACCTGGCTCATCCGGAGCAGGGTTTTACTCTCCAAACCTTTGCTGGCATTGACAATAATGACTCCCCTGCTCAAATGCCCGGCTAAGCGATTCAGCAGGGAACGCATTACATGACTCGGACATACCAGAACCACGACCTCCGCCTCGCTGACCACCGCTGCCAGATCTGTATCTGCGCGAAGACTCCGGCAAAGTAAAATTCCAGGGAGGTAAAGCTCGTTCAAGTGTCTGGTGTTGATATCCTCCGCCACCTCGGGCTCTAAGGCCCAGAGGCTTACTTGCTCTGACTTTTTAGCCAGCAGATCGGCCAGCGTGGTTCCCCAGCTTCCGGCTCCGACAACCGCAATTCTCACAAAGAACTCCTCCCACTTTTAGTCAGAGGTTTCTCCTCGCCCCGCAACAAACGTCCAATGTTCGACCGATGGCTCAATACGGCCGCCAGGGTGATAACTACGCTGAAAGCCTGAATAATGCCGAAACCGGCAAGATGATGATCGCTTGTCAGATACACGAAAAAAGGCAGGCTGAAAGCCGCGCTGAGGCTTGCTACCGAGACTATGCGAAACACCGCCATTATCACTAACCAGACACTGAAACTCAAGCCCACGGCAGCAGGACAAATGCCCAGAAACACACCCGTGGCCGTAGCTACACCCTTACCACCTCGAAACCTGAAAAACGGATTGAAAATGTGCCCGGCCACTGCAGCCACACCAATTAAAATGCGAAATAACACTGTGGTCGTCGAACCCCCGGATTCCAGACCGACCAGAGCGGGGATCCAGTACACCGGGGCAAAACCTTTTAAAACATCAACTCCCAGGACCAGGGCCCCGGGCCCGGGCCCCAGCACCCTGAATGCATTTGTGGCTCCCAGATTGCCGCTTCCGTGTTGGCGCAGGTCTATACCCTGCAGCAGGCGGCCGGCCAGATAGCTGGTGGGAAAAGCCCCTAACAAATAAGAACCCAACAACCAGAAAGGCCAATAAATCATCATCTAAACTCCGGATATATTCCGGCTGTGCTCCCCTGAATCAAGCACAATCGGGGATCATTGTTTTTCAGCGACCCGATTCGCTCTTGCGGAAAACCAACCTGATCGGTGCACCTGGAAAAGAGAACTTTTCCCGGAAACGATTGCTCAGATAGCGGCGATAAGTCTCGGGTATCTTCTCCGGATAGTTGGAAAAAATCAGAAAGGTGGGAGGTCCCATCTGAACCTGGGTACAATAGTTTAAGCGGATCTGTTTGCCCGAGACTATCGGCGGATGGTTACGTTTTACCGCCTCCTGTAAACACCGGTTCAAGCCGGCGGTGGGGATAAGTTGCCGACGCGGCTCGTTAACTGTTTTCACCAAGTCAAGCAGTTTGTGCACCCGCTGACCGGAAGCTGCTGACATAAACATTACCGGCACATGATCCAGATGCGGGTTGTCCTCCTTAAGTCTCTTTTCCAGGATCGCGGTGGTTTTGGACTGCTTATCTTTTACCAGATCCCATTTGTTCATGGCCAGGATCAAACTTTTACCATTCTCGGCTGCCAGATCGGCGATCCTCAGATCCTGGCGGCTTATTGGCTCGCGGCTGTCCAGCATTAGTACCGCCACATCACATTTCTCGATACTGTGTACTGTGCGCAAAAGGGTAAAGTATTCCACTCCCGAACTCGTTTTCATCCGTTTGCGCAAACCCGCCGTATCAATCAACACTATGGTTTGAGAATGGAAGCGGATAACTGTATCGACCGGGTCACGGGTCGTGCCCGGCTGTTCACTAACCAGCATCCGTTCCCGGCCAATCAAGCGATTGACCAGAGAACTTTTGCCAACGTTCGGCTTGCCGATAACTGCCACCCTCACTGCATCATCCGGGATATCCAGGACTCGCGCCGAGTAATCACCCAGGCAGCCGATCACCACATCCAGCAAATCCCCGGTTCCGGTACCGCGGATCGCCGAGACTGCGCAGACATGTTCAAAACCCCAACGGTGGAACTCAGCCAGCGGCATCGCGCCTTTGGCATCGATTTTATTCACCGTCAGGACCACCGGCTTGCCGGTAATGCGCAGCCGTCTCACTACTTCTTCATCCTCGGCGGTCGGCCCCTCCTTGGAGTCAACGACAAACAGCAACACCTCTGCCTGGGCGATGGCTGCATCTACCTGGTACAGTACCTCTCCCTCGAATCGATCCATTACCCGGGTAAGAATTCCTGCCGTATCCACCAGCTCGAACACCCGCCGGTTCCATTCGATAGGGGCATAGAGGCGGTCTCTGGTAACTCCAGGGACCCTGTCGGTTATCGCTACCCGGCGGCCGACCAGGCGATTGAACAAGGTGGATTTACCCACATTCGGCCGGCCGATAATGGCGACTATTGGAAGGGATTTCACTTATCGGCCCATTTACTCCTATAGTCTAACCAGCCAGATGTCGCTGTTGTAGCTTTCAGCGATGGTATCAGCAACATCTTTGGCATCCGAGGGGTTGTCATACTTGCCGATACGGACGCGGTACCATCTCCCGGAAGGTAGATCGGCTTCCTCTACCTGAGAGTCATAACCCTTGCGCTCATAAAAATCCGCCAGGTTTTGCGCATCTTCATAGGTTTCCCAGGCGGCCACCTGGATCGTATAAGTGCCGGGAGGCAAGGAGACAGTCTTCACGACCGGTTTGGGCGCGGGTTCGGGTTCGGGTTCGGGTTCGGGCTCGGGTTCAGGCGCGGGTTCAGGCTGTACCTGAGCTACAGGTTCCGGGGCCTGCTGCACAGGCGCGGGAACAGGTTCTTTCTTGCCGCAGGCAATCGTTAGGATCATTACTGCAAAACAAAATGTGAGCCAAGGTTGTTTCATGGTCCGCTCCGTTTAAAAAAGTGACGGTTAGGGAGCCTATGCCGCGCGAAAAAACTTGGAAAAACCACTTCATTTCAATAAATATCTTCATCTGCCGCCTTCGATAAAGCGGCCATTTCACTCAGGGCCTGGTGCAGGTCGGAAGCTACAATAACCTCCCCTGGCGATAAGGCTTGCTTTAACTCGGCCAGCGGCATATCATCGAGAAAAAAGCTGTCTGAGTTCAACGACGCTGCAGGAATCAAATATACATCGGCCGGGGGAGTCTTTTTCAGCGCTTCCAGGATATCGCCGCCGGCTAGCAGGCCCGCCACGGTTATCGATTCTCCGAGCAAACGATTTTTCACCGCCACCACTTCGAATCGACCGGGAACTACACCAGTAAACTCGGATAAAAGCTCGCTTAGAACCGGCTGGAACAGAGTGCCGGTTACCACTTTGTAATAACGGCCGGGCTCCAGCTGGCGAATATCCCTGTTTTCAACGGCTCGTTTAGCGGCGTCAATTTCACGCCGGATGAGGCCCACTCCGTTTTCCAGTTGTGGAAAATCCTCGTAGGCCGCATGCGGGGGAATCCTCCAACCAGCTCTAAGGTAAAATTCATCGGCAGCGAAAACGAATCGTGAGCCCCGCTTCCGGCGAAACCGGTTCTGCCGGCGATGAATGAGCTGCAAGGCTCTGGCGGCATCCTCCCGGGTTACCGGTTTGAGCCGGGCAAGCTCTTCACGGTGCGCGGTCAAACCCACTGGAACTACTACCAGTGAAAGAGCTCCGGGCCCAAGAGCTTCCAGTTGTTTGATGGTTTTATCCAGCACCGGCCCATCATTAATTCCAGGGCAGAGCACCACCTGGAAGTGCAATTCAATCCCCTGGTCCACCAGACGGTCAACCAGCGGCATTACATCGAGCTCACCGCAGCGGCCCAGTAAACGAGCGCGCACAACTGGATCGGTAGCATGCACCGAAATGTACAGCGGGCTTAACCGCATGCGTGTTATACGCGCAATGTGGCGTTCGCTCAAATTGCTGCCGGTAATGTAATTGCCATGCAAAAAACTATATCTATAGTCCCCGTCCTTGACATAAAGCGGTCGGCGCAGACCACTGGGAAGCTGATCCACGAAGCAGAAAATGCACTTATTAGTGCAGCGGCGAACCGGGCCCTCATCCACTCTGAGCCCCAAAGCCCGACCCGCTTCACGCCTGATCCGGTAAACTCTTGGCCCACTATCACCACTGGCCAAAGTTTCAATCTCGAGTATTTCCTCAGCCACCGCAAAATGAAAATCGAGGAAATCTTTCACCACTTCGCCGTTAACCCTGAGTATCTTTTCCCCCACCACAATACCGGCTTCCGCGGCGGCCGAAGACTCGTCCACTTCTACTATTGTTACCATGGAGATGCTTTTATACTATACCCCAGACAAACTGGACAGTCAAGAAAATAGTCTGCAGAATCCCTCGAGGAGATTTTGCAGACTTAAAGTATAAGGAGCTTTTAAACCAACACTTGATTGAACTAAAAAAAAGATGCGTCGTTTGAGTGGCGGGTTACATTTCGTCCGGCAAGTTCATCAGCCACAGGTCGTAGTTCCCGCTGCGGTGGGAGGCGTAGATCACCCGCTTCCCATCCGGGGAAAACCGGGGGCTCATGGCCCCGGATTTTTCGCGGGTCAGGGGACGTTCCATCGAATCACTCATTCTGTGAAGCCAAATATCCTGATCGCGCACTATAACGAGCCACTTACCGTCCGGGCTGATATCCGCATCCTCGGCGCCGGGTCCGGTGATTCTGCCGATCATGCCGCTATCGAACGAGACCCGGCAGATAACCGGCAGGCTTTCGGCAAAGGAGGTAAAGACAAGACCGGAGGCATCAGGCATCCAGCGCGGGAACATCGGGTGGTACTCCGGGCCGACCACCTCAACCGACTCCAGGTTTGGATCGTCCGCATCGACCAGTTTAAGGCTCAGGCGTTTGTCCTGTTTAGCGACAAAAACTACCCGGTTATCCAGCGGCGAGAACACGGGAGTCCACTCGGGGTAAGGTTCCGAGGCCAGCGGCTCGGCAATCATGGGGTCATCGTTCAGGTTGACCAGCCAGAGGTCGCGGCCGCCGCCCCGCTCGCTCCAGAAGACCAGCCGCTCTCCATCCGGAGACCAGCTCGGCCCCCAGCCGCCTTGGTAGGTTAACCTTTCAGTTCCCTGGCCGGTTGAAGAGGTCATCCAGATTTCCGGGTCACCGCTGCGGAAAGAGGTAAAAGCAACCATGGTGCCCCGCGGAGAATATTCTCCCTCCCAGTCGTTGCGCGCCGAAAGAGTAAGTTGTACCGGCGAAACTACAACCACCAGCGAAACCGTGTCACCGGCCAAGGATGTATCACCATTGACAGCTTCAACGCTCAACTGATGCAGGCGATAGCTCAGGGCGCCGATCGTGGTTTCAAGGCCTTCGGCAAGGCGCCCATCCACATCCGAACTCCAGATATAGCGCAATTGCTCTCCGACCTCCGGGACTTCGCCGAGGAAGCGCGCCTGGCAGGTGACTATCTCATCCTGGTAAAAAACCTGCCCCTTGGCAGGTTGGGTAATTTTCAGTTCGGCTGCCGGAATTTCACGGCCCGGCTGTAAAACAAAGCCCACCAGAACAAAGACAGCCAGTCGTATTTTCATCTTGTCTCTTCCTAGCCTTGGGCTATTTTAGACCTTTTTCCCAGAATCACCCCACCAGTCGCAGCACTTCGTTGGTCAGGTTAAAATAATCCTCGGAGCCGGTGCTGCTGATCGTGTACTCGAAAATGGTCTTCCCGTAGCTGGGAGCCTCGCGCAGCCGGGTGTTTATCCGGATTACGGTTTCAAACACCTTGTTGGGAAAGTGGCTGCATAAAACCTGATAGATCTCGTGCGAAAGGTTGGTACGTACATCATACTGGGTCGCCAAAATACCCATTAACTCCAGGTTGGCCCGGGTAAACCTCTTGACCTCACGCATCATTTCGATGGTGTGCTTGACACCGTTCAAGGCCAGATAGTCCATGCTGACCGGGATAATCACCTGATCCGACAGAGCCAGGGCATTGATATTTACCAGGTTGCGGCTCGGGGCACAATCACAGATCAAAAAATCACAGTTTCGCAGATCACTCAGTGCATTCCGCAGAATGAATTCCCGGCCGTCCCGGTTGGCGATAGCCAGCTCGGTCTCGGTAAGGCTCTTGCCTCCGGACTTGATCAGGTACAGGTTCGGCCGCACCTGGGTGACCGAGGTCTTTCCGGTTCGGAACAGATCGACTAGAGACTTTTCCGCCTCTGTGGAGAAAACCAGTCCAAGGTCTCCGTGAGGATCGCAATCGATCAGGATGACACGCTTACCACTGAGTGCCAAACCATGTCCTAGATTGACAGATGTAGTGGTTTTACCAGTGCCGCCCTTGGAAGTAACAACAGCAATTTTTACCATGGAGGTGCTATTGGGAAGGAGTAATCTGGCTTATAATACCTTAGATATACTTTGTTGCAAATTACTGTTTTATTTATTTGCTCTTGTCCTTGATAATTTTGATCGCTTCATTGATTTTCAGGCTGGCCTTGGTTAAATCCATAGTTCCGACTTTTTCCACCGGGGAAACTGCTTGCGGAACCGCCACCTGGCTCAGTTTTTTTCTCATCTGCCGTCTCTTGAATTTTTCGAAACGTTTCTTTTTTAACAGTTCCTTCTTTTCGGCCTCTGAGGATTCCTCGGTAACCACCACCAGCGAACGGGAAAAAAATAAATCCCTGCCCTCTGTATCGATCACGGAAATCACCCGGCGCCGAGCGGCTTTCGGGGAAGCCAGTTCCTTGGCCTTACGGTACATCAGGCTCGCTTTATCAGGTATACCCTTCTTGTCGTAAAGTATTCCCAGGTTATAATACACCTTGGGATTATCCTGTTGGAATTCAAGTACTTTCTCGAAACAAGAAACAGCCAGGTTTATCTCGTCCAGTTTATTATAGGCTTCCCCTAACTGTAGAAATGTCTCCGGATCGGACTGGTTTAACTCCAGCGCTTTTTTCAGCATGCCGACAGCCTCGCCATAAAGCCCGCGCCGGTAAAAGATCATGCCCAGGTTACGGTAACCCTCGGCGCTGCGGGGGTTGACTGCAATGACCTTGCGCTGACAGTGTTCTGCCTCGTCATAAGATTTGAGTTCGAGATATGCTAAACCCATAAAGCAAAAAACCTGTTCGTTCTCGGGCTCGTTTTGCAGCACCTGAGAGAAATGCGTAACAGCTTTTTCATAATTTCCGAGGTGAAACAAGGCCAGCCCGATGTGTTTATTTGCTCCCAAATGCTGGACGTTCAATTTCAAAGCCCCCTCAAACTCCTCCACCGCCTCGATGTATTTGGCCTGGTCGAAATAGTCTAAACCAGCGGCATAATGCTTCTCGGCCCGGCTGGTGGGAACTTGGTCCCGGGCGTTGGA
>Ga0114922_10006788_pt1 | contig 10483 bp, 7 predicted proteins | sample AartaG_FD_100975 | JGI IMG/M metagenome (GOLD analysis project Ga0114922, IMG submission 100975) | Deep subsurface microbial communities from Aarhus Bay to uncover new lineages of life (NeLLi) - Aarhus_00045 metaG | ecosystem: Environmental > Aquatic > Marine > Oceanic > Sediment | place: Aarhus...
ACATCATAATTTTACCCCGAAACTGATTTAAATCAGGGTATCCCGTCATTCTAGGGCTATCCAGTTCCAGTGCATCTAACCCCCAATCAATTAATTGAGGGATTATGCGATCAATCTTCCCGCAGCAATGAAAATGGAAATCACAGCCGAGATCATGAGCGGTTTCAATAAGTGGTCTATAAACGGGTTCCCAAAATTCTTTAAACATTTTTGGACTGAAATAGGGCTTACTCTGATCTCCTAAATCATCATACAATATGAATCCGTGAGCATCCGGGTTATATTTTAGCCACATCTTTTCAAAGATAATAAATTGTTCAGTAATATATTCCAGTAAATGTTTTAGATCTTGCTCATTTTTCCTATGGTCCATCAGTAATTCTGAAAAACCTCTCATATTGGCAGCCATTTGGAAGGGTCCTAGATTTAAAGAACACATCTGATATTTATCTTGCCCCGAGATGTTCTTTAATTTAATAAAAAAGGAATAACTATCCCTATCTTCATAATGCGGTTTATATCTCTCAATATATTCATCTAATTTTTTATAATCTAGTAGAGTCGGTCGACCGGGATGTCCCATTGTATCAACTCCAGATCGTTTCCAAATTGTACCCCACTCATCTATTTCTTCTCTTGGTATTATATAAATCCAATTATCGAACTCAGGTAGCTCTGCCCATTCGGGCTTATCCCAGGTCCATAGTCTTGCTTTAATTATTGAATCGTCACCGGGATGTGGAAATAGTCCTTTCTCTCGATCATAATATCCAGGCTGCCAGTGCTTCGAAGGCATTCTAAACATGGTGAATACGTCTCCTTCCACACTTAAAGCATGCCATATAGGAACATTATCCGGTCCTTCAAAATTAAGCGCTGCTTTTACACGTTCAATTGAATTAATAGTTATCACGCTTTAAATGGTGTTAATAAATATTAGGTCTTCATAAATATATTAATATTTAGCTTATCTTCTTGTGCTTTTACATTTTCATCAATTTCATAAATCTTTTCTTCCCCTTTATCGTTGTAAACGAAATTTAGCCAAATTATATTTTTAATATTTTTTAATATCTTCAAAGTGGGAACAACATCAAAATCATCGCTGCCTGAATATCCCATGATTATTATTGACCTACTGTTTGATATATTGTCAAATAGAGGTTTTTTATATGGTTCGATTTGAAATGCATTCAATCCTTCTTTAGTAGAACCAAAAGCTTGTATCGTTGCAACTAAGTATTCTTTTGTATCCTGACCAGTAATGATATTTTGAGTAGAACCATTAAAGAATTATATCGTGATGTTATTAAAAAATTCTTGTAAAACAGTAGATTGTGCGAATTTTTTTATTTTGAGGATATAATTATAATATATAAAATTGATTAAATAATTTGAATTTAGAAATATTCTAAAATTAGTGAATTAACATGGCGAAGCAAAAAGTAATTTTACCTGATGAGGGAATTCCCAGAAATAACCTTCTTAAAATAATGGAAGAAGCACGTAAAGAGGATGCAAATTGGCAGAATGGAAGGATTTGGGGTTTAGTAAATCGTGCTAGTGATGAGCATACCGAATTGCTAAAAGAAGTATTTACCATGTTTTTTTCTGAAAATGCTTTAAGTCCATTTGCATTTCCAAGTTTAAAAAAATTTGAAGCAGAAGTAATTTCAATGACAATTGATTTATTAGGTGGAAATCGGAGAGCTTGTGGAAGTATGACTTCAGGAGGTACTGAAAGCATTTTATTAGCTGTAAAAACATATAGAGATTGGGCCCGGGATAGATTTCCAAAAATTAAAGAACCTGAAATGATTTTACCACGTTCAGCACACCCTTCTTTCGAGAAGGCAGGCAAATATTTTGATGTTAAAACAATATACGTTCCAATTGATAACAAATCTTATAGAGCAGATGTTAAGGCTATGAGAGATAAATTGTCGGAAAATACTATACTGATAGTGGGTTCTGCTCCGGATTATCCTCGAGGAGTAGTGGATCCGATTACTGAACTTGGATCTCTTGCTAAGGAAAATAATATAGGAATGCATGTTGATGCTTGCCTTGGGGGATACATGCTACCTTTTGTAAGAAAACTAGGGTATGAAATTCCAGATTTTGATTTCTCAGTCCCAGGCGTTACGTCAATTTCTGCGGATATACATAAATATGGATACGGTGCTAAAGGCTCATCAACAATCTTATATCGAAAGGCTGAGTTATTGAAGTATCAGTATTGTGCAACTGTTGATTGGTCAGGAGGTATTTATGCATCACCTGCGATGCAAGGTAGTCGGCCAGCAGGTACAATTGCCGCAGCATGGGCAGCGTTAAATTCACTTGGAGAAAACGGTTATTTAAAACTTGCTAAAATAGTAATGGACACAACTAAAAAATTAATTAATGGAATTGAACAAATTCCTGAATTATATATATTAGGGACCCCAGATATGAGCGTATATTCATTTACTTCAGATAAATTTCATATATACAATTTAGCAGATGCTATGGAAAGAAGAGGATGGCATTTAGACCGGATGCAATTTCCTCCTGCAATTCATATGACCATAAACCCACCTCAGACCAAAGTTGTAGACCCATTCCTTAAAGATCTCAATGAGAGCGTTAAAGAAGTCATTAATAATCCCCAAAAAAAAGCAGATGGCCAGTCAGCACTATATGAAATGATCGCATCAGCACCCGATCGTGGATCGCTAAAGGAATTTGTTCTTGATTTTCTAAAAGACCTATACAAAGTCAAATAATTTCCAAATATTTTATTTTTCTCAATTTTAAATTGATAAAACTAATTTTTTTATTTCGAGGAGATAATTATAATATATAGAATTTAATATAGCCAAATGTGAAAATAAAAAAATGATAAAAACAAAAATAACAGAAATGTTTGGGATTAAATATCCCATACTTAGTGCGCCAATGGGTCCATTTTACACAACTGAGCTGACTATAGCCACTTCTGAAGCTGGTGGATTAGGTGTGCTAAGTCATGCAACGTTGCGAGGATTAAATTCAATTACGGATATGAAGGATCAAATAGATCGTGTGTTGGAAGGCACAGATAAACCCTTTGGTGTTAATGTAAGAACTGCAAGACTTCAAACTGATCATAAAATTATGTTGAGAAAAATTGCTCAATGGCGGAAAAAGGACCCAAAATTACGAGAACAATTGATTTATGGTTTGACAAGTGCAGGTGGTTCCAGTGTAGCAAGTAATTTATGGAAGAAATTAGCTCCAGATATATTTCATTTTCATGTTGCACCGGCATTATGGCTTGTTGACAAAGTAGTAGCTGCAGGATGTGATGGTATTGTTGCTACAGGCACAGAAGGTGGTGGACATCAAAGCTATGAAAAAATCTCTACATTGGTATTAGTAGCCCAAGTAGCACAGAAATACCCGGATAAACCATTAATAGCGTGTGGAGGATTTGCATCTCCACATGGAGTAGCATCGGGTCTAGCTCTTGGTGCAGACGCCATTGCAATGGGGACTCGGTTTATTGCCTCGAATCAGAGCGAATTTCATGAAAATTATAAGGCTCTTATCCCTCCTGCATCCGCAAGTGATACTGAGCTAACTACAGGTGGTTTTGGGCCAATAAGATTGTTAAAAAATAAATTTTGCCTTGAACATGGAAGAGTAGTATCAAAAACAGAAAAATTAGCTCAAGAAGCAGCTTTTAGTGTAGATGAGTATTTAGAAGAACTACGTAAATATGAGATAGTCTATACCGAAGGGGATGTGGAAAATGGAGCTGTTCCAGTTGGACAAACAGTAGGATTAATTAATTCATACATGGATGTTGATGATATTGTTGCTGGCTTTACAAAAGAGGCAGAAAAAATATTAAAAAATCTCTGTACTACTATCTCTTGATTGTAAAAAATAGGATCTAATATTTAAGCAGCATTCAATTTAAAAAAGAGTCTAAGGATAGATTTCTTATTTTTTCCTTATTTTTTGTTTTGGATTCAATAATTTCTCTTATATAGTTTGATACCTCTTCCTTTTTTTGGATTGTTGAGGGAACAGGTAAAGCAATTTCCATAATTCTATTTCCTATAGTTGCGATTGTCCCTTGGATAAAGGTGATTGCTTGTATTTGTTTTTGAACAATATCTAAATTTAGAAGATATAATAACAGGTAAGAATCAAAAGCTTCTTCATTTTTTAATATTTTAAACTGATAGATATGGCTCTGGATTACTATATTTTTGTCCAAGTGGGTAATATATGCTGTTTTACCTATTAAATTTGGACCCCCATCTTTTACTAAGAGGATGTCTCCCTCTTGAATATTTTGTCTATCCTTATACTGTTCATATACTTCTTCAGAAGTCCTCTTATTTGATTCTAAATTTACTTCCCAGTTATTTAATTCACTAGTTCTAATAAAGGGAATTTCCCCTAGACCATAAACATGTGAACCTATTTCATCCCCTCTGGGAATATATCCATTATTGTTAGTGTAAATTATACCTCTCTCTGTCAAAGTCCTAATCGTTTCCACATTAAAATTTTTGTCACTTGAGAGAGTTTGTAATGTTTTTTCGACACCAGTATAATAATTCGGGATAAAAATTTTATTTTTAATTTGTCTTACATCAATTTTAAAGACAGCTTGATCTTTATGATAATCAAAATCTTCAGCATCTCTTAATCTATGATGTAGATTAATCAATTCATTATCTATTATGGGCTCTCCTTCTGGTGTAAGCTTTCTACTTCCATCTTTATTTAATTTATAAAGGGTTTTTCCATCTTTATCGTGTCCCACTTTATCAACTATCGCAAAATCGATTTTATAATCTGCCGGGATTTGTTCATGTTTCTGGAAAAATAAAACACTAGCTTTGTTGCAAGTATAAGGTTGAAAAGTATTTTGATCCAATGATACTATACCAAGTATCTTTCCATTGGAACTTAGATACTCCCATATATAGCGATCTGAAGGATTTCCAAATATTCCTTCAGGTAAAACAATACCTAATTTACCATCATCTTTAAGTAATTGAACACATCTTTCAATAAACAATATCTGAGGAGGTTGCTTTTTTTTTAGATCTATCTGCTTTTTCCATTTATTATCCGACACATTCTTCCATATACGCCCGAGTTCATAAATATTCAATACTTTTTTATCATCAATCGGGATTTTAGCACCAAAAGGAGGATTTGTTAAGATATAATCAAATGTGTTATTTCTTATCATTGATTTGGCAATTGGTCGATAACTCAGTGGATTTAAAGAATCTTCACAAAAAACATTTGATTTACCTCCACTTAATATTTCTAAATACAGTTTGCAAATCTTTGCTAAAAATAAATCCTTATCTATTCCATATAAATTTGAGATGAACTCTACTTTCTTCTCTTTAATTAAATCTTCTTTATTCTTATGAGTAAACTCTATTTTTGACCATACTAACTCTTTTGTTTCAAGTAAAAAACCCCCATGTCCACACGCAGGATCCAATATTTTTGAGTCAATATCTGGATCTAAATAATTGACCATAAATCTTACGATACTTGGGGGGGTGAAGAACTGTCCTCCCTCGTCTTTTAGCATTTTACTAACAAATATTTCAAACGCATCGCTTAAGATATCTTTTGAAGACTCGAACAAAGAGATTTTCTGTAGTTTTTCAACAATAAGATACACCAACTCTTCATTTAAGCTAATTTGCTCATTTTCCTCAAAAATATCTCGATATTTCTCTTTTACATTTGTTTGAAAAAACACCTGAATTCGCTCAAATAGTTCTTCTTTAGTCTCATTAGTTCTGATACTAAAATCTAGAACGTTATGAGGGGCTTTACTAATCTCATCTACTAATTTACACAGTAAGAGATTTACAATCTCTTTAGATCTAGTGCGTGTATCAGTATCGGTGTATTTTAACTTACCATATAAATGTTTATTTATTAATAAGAAAGTTTTCTTTAAATTCGGTGATTTTACCAGATCCCCTTTCTTCAATAATCCTGTCTCTCTGTAATCTTCAACAAAATCAGTGATATTTACTGGCATTTTGTACTATAGAATAGTTATAAAAGATTTTTTCACGTTTTCATTTCACTATAATTCATATTGTTTGTATAAATAATAATTATTTTTTATTAAGTGAAAATTAAGTAAAACCATTTTATTATGATTAAAAAGAATTGAGTATCAAGCTCTTCTTGTTGCTTAATAGTCTGAACTAAAAATGATGAAAATAATAATAGATTTAAAAGGAATTTTAACGAATAGTTAAATTAAATACTATAAAATTTTTGAAATCTAGAAAAAATTTGGTTATAATTATGGAAGTTGAATCATTTCACAGCAAAAAAAATATGGCATCGTACGGATTTGGGATTATGAGTAGGGAATTCGTTCAGATTGCATTCAATGTATTAGTATTTTTCTATTATGAAGTAGAATTGGGACTAAATGTGTTGTACATTGGTTTAGCCTTAGTAATATTTGCGATATATAATGCAATTAACGATCCTTTAGTCGGCTATTTAACTGACCGCCCATTTAAATTCACAAAAAAGTGGGGAAGACGATTTCCATGGATTCTAATTGGTGGAATTCCATTAGGTTTTTGTTACTTACTTGTTTTTACACCCCCAAGAGTAGATGCTAAATCAGGTGCATGGATACTCTTTGGTTGGCTGGTGTTTACTACGTGCTTATTTGACACTTTCCATTCAATATTTTTTGTAAATTTACAGAGCCTTTATCCCGATAAATTCCGTTCAATACAAGAACGACGGAAAGTTGTTATATTCCAAATCATCTTGGGTGCTCTAGGCGTAGCTTTCGGAGCAATGATCCCTCCATTATTTTATAATTTTGGAGATTTAAACTCTTATATATTTCAAGGATTCATTGTATTAGTAATAGGGATTGTAACCATGTTATTAGCTATTCCAGGAGTACGTGAAGATAAAGAGACTATAGAACTGTACCTATCATCAGTCAAAAAAGATATAAAAAGAGACTCATTTTTAAAATCGATGAAAGTTGCTTTTAAACAACGTTCCTTTGTAGCTTACATGTTACTTTATGCTATGTACTGGGTAATGATAAATAGTATGGAAGCCTCTATACCATATGTTGTTCGATTTATCTTAAATATGCCTGCAAGTGCTACTACTCTTATTATGGCGTGCTTTCTTTTGGGAGCTTTAGCCTCAGTGCCTTTTTGGTACAAGATTGCCCAAAAAGTAAATGATAATGGGAAAATTATGTTAATAGCATCTATTCTAATGGCAGTATTAGTAACTCCAATGATATTTCTCGAATCTTTCATACTGATTCTCATAAGTGTGTTTGTCTGGGGAGTTGCTCAAGGAGGATTTTGGGCCATGATATTCCCGGTTTTTTCAGATGTAATTGATGAATCAGTAGTTAAAAATGAAAAACGCGAGGAGGGAACATATATAGGTATTCAACAATTTTTCGGGAGAATAGGATTAGCAATACAAATAGTTATTTTCACTGTTGTTCATTCTCTCACAGGATTTGTAGAGGGTTCTGAAACCCAGCCCGCTCAAGCAATTTGGGGAATTCATTTGCATCTAGCTTTAGTACCAATGATTTGTATGCTCGTAGGTGCTCTCATTTTTTGGAGGGTATATGATTTAAAGCCTGAAAAAGTGAGTGCAAATCAACAGAGAATAAAAGAATTAAAGCTATAATTTGAGTTTTTATTCATCTAAACATGTCTTTTTTTTTTTTATATATTTTCAACATTCAGATCAAGTAGGATTTACTAATATATATAAAGAATATTAATAAGTAAAAATTTTGTTAATCAGAAAAAAAATTACAAACTGAGAATGAGAAAAAGCTATGAAAATATCACCAGAAAGAATGAGAAGAGCTTTTGGATTTATACCAACAGCTAGTTTTGCTGATGGGGTTTGCCACTTGATTGGGGGATTTGGAAATTGTGGTGTTGTAGAGACTGATGAGGGACTAGTAATTTTCGATATAACAAATAAAGCACTTGGCCCTAAAATATTTAGAGATCTTAGAGAAGTTACAGATAAACCCGTAAGATATATTATTTATAGTCATGGGCACTTCGACCATTGTTTTGGGTTTGCTCCTTTTATTAAGGAAATTAAGGAAAAAGGCTGGGATATGCCCGAAGTGATAGCGCACGAAAATTGTGTGAAACGCTTCGAAAAATATAGAATGCTTGATAAATATCACATCTGGTTAAATCAACAACAATTTGCTTCCCTTAAAAGCCCTTTAGAAGTCTCCGCACATGAAACCCTTGATCCCACAATTATCATCCGTGGAAATGAAGAATATACTTTTAAATTTGGAGGATTCGCCTTCGAAATTTACTCAGAATGGGGTGAGACTGACGATGCCTTATGGCTCTGGCTACCTGAGAAAAAGGTGATATTTGCAGGAGATCTTATGGTTAGTCACTTTCCAAATGTCGGAAATCCATATAAAGTCCAAAGATATCCTAAACATTGGGCTTTAGCAATGGAAAGAATGATGGAAAAAAACGCAGAATATTTAGCTCCTGGACACGGTGAACTTATCGAAGGGAAAGAAAAAGTTAAGGAGGTCTTGTCAATAACAGCTGAAGCGATGAATTTTGTTCATGATGAGGTTGTAAAGCGTTTGAATGAGGGTAAGTGGTTTGAACAAATTTTTCATGAAATGGTCGAAATTTTTCCGGATAAACTCAGAAATTCCCCATATTTACTACCTATGTATGGTTGCTATGAATTTGCGATACATGCCGTTTATAGGCTTTACCATGGCTGGTATGATACAGGAAATCCAACAGATCTATTTCCCGCAAAAAGCGCTGATATTGCAAAAGAGTTTTTAAAAGTTGCCGACGGTGCACAGTTTCTTGAACAAGCAAAAAAAACTGTTGAACAGGGAAAACTACAGTTAGCATTGCATTTGCTTGATGTTATATTAAATGGAACTGAGTCTGAGAATGCTTTATTATTAGAAACATTAAAATTAAAATCCAAAGTCTTAAAACAAAAAGCTGATATAGAAACATCATTTATTGCAACAAACATAATTAATAATGGCGCTTTAGCACTTAAACCTAAAATCAAGGATTTAAAAAACAAATTAAAATCACAAAATCCCTAATATAATATCAGAAGAATAATTAAGGTTAAATGGTGAATTAAATTTGGAAAAAATAAAATCGTGGAAACAAATCGCTTGTATAATTGCCATAATTGGGGCAGTACAGTTTATTATAATAACCTTCATTGCTATGCTTCTTTATCCCGATGGATATTCCTTTGCGGGTCATTATATCAGCCATTTAGGAACTACAAAAACAGTAGAAGGTTCACCTAATACTATCCCGCGAATTTTATTTATAATTACATGTGTGGTTGCAGGAATCTCATTAATACCTTTTTGGATTGTTATAACAACTTTATTTCTCGATGCCCCACTCATGAAATATATAAGTTTATTAGGTTCGACACTTGGTTTGATATCAAGTCCTTTTATAATGGCATTGGCGATTTTTGCTGCTGATACCCATGGACCAGAACATTCTATTACAACAAGGATCTTTTTCTTACTTTTCGCAGCTGCTATTTTGATTTATTCCATAGCCATCTTATTATACTCTGAGTATCAAAATTCGTTTTCTTTTATAGGAATAGGATTTGCGGTAATAATTGTTTTGTTTATATTTGGGTATTTTAGAATTATTAATGTCATCATGCAAAAAATCATCGTGTACGGATTTATTGTATGGGCTTTTATCCAAGTCATAAAGGTATGGAAGGAAGTGAGTCCTAATGCAATTTTATAAAATTATAGTGTTGGATATCTCAATCTGATATTATAAAAAATAGAGAAATTAAATAAAAAATTATATTATATATTTCCTAAAATGTGAATACATAATGCAGCTTCACCAGTTCCTATCGTACCACCACCATTATGTGCCATAGCAAACTTGGGGTCCTTTACTTGTCGCTTTCCAGCCTCTCCACGTAATTGAGTCGTTAATTCATAAATCTGAGCAAGACCAGAAGACCCAATAGGATGCCCACGAGCAAGTAATCCTCCACTAGGATTAACAGGAATCTTTCCATCAATAGCGGTAGCCCCACTTTCTGCAAATGGTCCACCCTGTCCCACTGGACAGAAACCTAAGTGTTCTGTTACATTGAGTTCCGCATACGCAGTAGCATCATGTACTTCAGCTACACTAATATCCTCTGGACCAAGTCCAGACGCCTCATAAGCAGCAGTGACTCCTCGTTTAGTTACATTGTCTTGTTTCCAAGAGCCAGATTTTAAAATGGAAGCACGAACTACAACAGCTCTCTCTTTTAACTCTGGATTATCTTTTAAATATTTCTCAGAGCAAAGAATAGCGGTAGCAGAACCATCTCCTATAGGAGCACACATAGATCTTGTTAGCGGATAAGCAACCTCGTAATC
>Ga0114922_10006791_pt1 | contig 10481 bp, 7 predicted proteins | sample AartaG_FD_100975 | JGI IMG/M metagenome (GOLD analysis project Ga0114922, IMG submission 100975) | Deep subsurface microbial communities from Aarhus Bay to uncover new lineages of life (NeLLi) - Aarhus_00045 metaG | ecosystem: Environmental > Aquatic > Marine > Oceanic > Sediment | place: Aarhus...
GAAAATCCTGAATAGTTTTCACAATTGTTAATTGATAATTTTCTGTGGCTGTTTTGACAACTTCGGCAAAGCTATCCGATATTTTTCCCGGCATAATCAAATAAATCATTTCCATAAAATAATTTCCTCTATCGATAATTATTTATAAAATATTGCTCAATTCCTGATAACTTTTTTTAATTTTTTCTACTAAAATATCAGGAAGGTCTAATCTTTCAATTTCGATTCCTGATTTAAGTAATCTATTTTGCGCTCCCATAAATACTCCCCCCATAAAAGTTGCACTATAATGCCATTTTCCACTCATAGTAGCAATAAGAGGATAGCTACCGGAAGATAAGGCCGGGGCTATATAAGGTTTAAAACCGGTTTCCCTCACTTCTAAGTTTGCTTTTACGGTCTGAGCGGTAAGCATCTCGGAAAGATTTTCATCATATTTTTTTAAGCTGTTGGCAATTACCAAACCCTGGCCATGGGGGCCAAAGGCTTTTCCCTCTCGATTATATTCAGCAGTTTCAATATTTTGTTTTGCATAATAAACTGCCCGAGCATGCATCACTCCCAAGCCATATCCTCTTATCTGGTCTCCTGCTAATCCTTCAAAATCAAACTCTCCGCCTGTACTTTTATTGCTGGTTAGAAAAACAGCTTTGCACAATAAGTCTACCGGGTCTGAGATAACAGCAAATATCCCCTTAAACGATTTCTCACGGGCTTTTCGGGCATAATCAGAGATTATCTTAAAATTTCCTTCAAATTGCTTCATTCTCACATCTTCTTGTTTTTCTCCCAAAGAAGGAACTCCTACTGTTGCACAAAATACAAACATATCACAATCAAAAATATTCCCTTCTTTTATCGGGGAAACCTCGGGAAATTTCTGGGCAGTAAAAGGAGAAAATATCTGATTTACCTCTAATTCCCATCTCTTTATTGAGTTTATATTTTTATCATATATTCCGATAGATTCAATACAACTTCCTCCCAATAATCTTAAGCCGGCAAGGAGAACCCCTCCTACATCACCTAATCCTACAATATTAACTTTCCACCCAGAAGGGAATTTATAATTTAATACATCTTGCCAGTTAGGATATTCGGTATTAAGCGAACTCACTCTTTTTTCTTTTATTCTTTCTCTAAGCCATGGTGATAAATTAGAATCAATCTTCTTGGATTTTTGCAGTAGGTGGATGCCTTCTTCTTTTAAAAAGATTAGAGATGTATCGGAAATACAAAAATTTCTTCTCGATTTTAAAGGGCTTTCCTGAGTAAGTACATAAATTATTTCTTTGCTCTCTTTGGCTTCCCTTTCGGATATTCTATTTAAACCATTGTATTCCGATTGGGAAATTAGTATTTTATCTTTTAATTTATAGAAGAACATTAGTAATCCCCTCTTAAATTCATAATTTATTTAGCTTAGAGCGTAAAGAAATACAACAGTATATTATAAGCAATTCTATAGTAATTTTGGAATTGTTGTAATAATTGGATTGTAGGGGCACAATGAATTGTACCCTCTCTATGTTGTTACTTAATATCTCTTAGGGGCACGATGCATCGTGCCCCTACATTATATACTTATTTTATTCTTTCTTCCTTTTCCCTAACGGGTTAACTATTTCTATACTATATACTAATTTGGCTACTGGATTTGGGTTCCTAACTTTAGACTTATATTTTCTTCGCTATATACTATATATTTCCTATACGCTAAACGCTATCCGCTATTTTTCTTCTATCTACTATTCCTTTAGTACGTCGTAAAAGTTCAAGGCTATTTTTTAAATAATGAGAGGGACTAAGATTTAGATTATAATCCATATTTTCTCCCTGGTCAGGATATCGGGGATAAATAATCACTTCTCCTAAATGGTCTAAAGTCAACTTTCTTTGTTGAATTACTTGATATTCATTTTCCAGAGCTTCTAATATGATTAAGGCATTTTCAATACAAACTTCGGAAAAATTATAGATGGTTTTTGCAGAAACATTTTTAATAAAGGAAGGGAAAGTATAGGGTAATGTCCGACTAATAGATCTAACTAAATTTCCCTGAGTCCTTATCCTTCTCATTAATGCATCTCCACCAACAAAAGGATACAATTCACTTTCATTAAACCAAAGCCTGAGATTGGGAATAAAATGAGCACAATCAACATCTCTATTTAATATAGTTGCAATCTCTTTCCCACTACCGGATAGCGCTCCTACAATTATTTTTTTAACCTTAATGTCATATTTTTTAAATAAGGGCTCAAGGGTCTTTATTCTATACCCTTTATGTAAATAATCATCAATAAGAATTACAGGCATATCGAATGAATGAATCATCTTGACCTGATTTTCCAAACTCATATAATTGGGGAAGGCATCAATCTCGAAACTTTTCATATCAGAAGTAAATATTTTTTCCGTATGGAGAGATTTAGTTACCGTGTTAGGTACTACCATCTTATGCAGTACCTTTCCGAAGGGTACACACATTGACCTTCCTAAAATTCGAGGGATTAACGGTGTTGTTGAAACATCGTTTAGCTTACAAATTTTCTTCACAATAGTCTGGTTAATTAAATTTATATTAAATGGTAAAACAATATTCCCGGGATAAAAAGTAGTAAACGATTTTAATAATCTTTTACGTGATATTATAACTGATTTTTTAATGTTTAAATTTTGGCAGAAAGGTTCCTTTATAATTGTCTCGGTATCCAGATTGACTATACAAGGTTTACTCATATCCACTACAAATACCGGGTTGTCTTTATCACTGAAAGGCAAGCGATAAAACCCCATAAGTTCTAAATTCTCCTTTAAAGAAGCTAAAGGATAATCATTTAATATATTTCTAAATATCATATAATTGTAATCTTTTTCTATACAAAAAGAAAGGGTTTCGGTAAGAACAACCTGCTCAAGGTTTTCGAGTCCTGATTTATTTTCCCTATCACTTATTGTAGAAATATTATCAATTACTATAGTACGGCCAATTGCATTTTCCCGGATATACTCAGATATCAAGTTGTCCCTAAACTCCTGGAAAAGAATGTTTGAACGAACCCAATGAAAAGCTGAAAAACCCAATATCATTCCATTATGGCGGACATCACGTAATAGTAAAATTCTCGGATTTACCTTACGGGTAAACTCAAGCAATTTTTTAGATGCTTTGTTTCGATTATATTTAGAAAGTACTTTCCGGCAAAGTTCTTCTATTAAATCTGGAGTAATATCTTCAATTACCTGCACATCAATAGAGATAGTTTGTATTACTCTCTTATATTGTGGCTCTCTTTGGTATAAATTATTTTCGTAAATATATTTCTGAGCCAAAGGATCAATAAGTCTGAAAATGTCTCTATTTTCATCAATATTGCTTCTTATTTGACTCGAACTTATTTCTTCATAACAAGAGGTAAGATTAAGTTTTATGATTTTTCCTTTTATTTCTTTAATGGCTTCTTGAACTATTTTTTCTTTCTCATCAGCAATATGTGAGGTTCTTCTATCAAAAATAATATGAGAAAAAGCATTTATGGAATTTTTTCTTTTATTTTTTTGATAAGCAGATGCATTTAATACAACATCACTACCCACTACAATAAAAACCTCAGAAAATGGAAAGTTTTCTCTTAAAGTCTTTAAATCATCTGGATTGGCAATATTAACCGGCAAATCTTCAGGATATAAATATACATTAAGTTCGTCGGCAATAGAAATATTTATTATATTCTTTCTAAAGAGGTGAGGCTGAGTCCTTTTAGACCAGGAAAATTCATCAACTGTTAAATATATTTCAAATCCGAGTGCTTCTATTGCTCTTACAATCTCTTTGTGGCTTAAAGAAAATGGGTCAAAAGCTCCTGGAAAGAAAGCTATTTTGTCTGGGGTTTCGAGGTTTATGCTCCCTTTGAAAAAATTATAATCAGAGATAAATTTATATAAATAATTAAGTCCGATACAATTTATTAAAAACATCAAACCTTCTTTAGTTACAGGAGTTAACAAAGTAAGAATTTTTTTAGCAATAAGTTGAAATATGTGGTTTTTTTCTTCCAAGTTAATATATCTTGAGCCAAATATTTCCTTACCGATAACTCTAAATGCAGCCTGTTTAACCTTTAAATTATAGTGTACAAAGCCATTCAAAAGTATACCTATCATCTTACTAAGTCTGTTTTCGAATGATTTCTCTTTTTCTGAAAATCTTTCTTGGTACTTAGAGTAATTAGCAATGCCTATACCAATGGTTCTAAGCAACAATGAGCTTAATTTGGGATCTGACTGTTTGATTTTTTCTATTAAATCATCAATAACCTCCTCTAACTCATTGGGCGTAAGATAGAGTATTAATTGACCCAAATAGTAAGGAATATATTTAGTAAATTGATAATCTTCCATTTCTGAAGCCCGCAATAATTCTATAGCTATATCGTTCCTCTGTTGAAAAGATAAGGAAGGCATTAAATTTACCAAGGATTTACCAGCTAAATTTCTAATATCTTCTATTCCGCTAACTTTTAAAATATTGCAAAAATGCAAAGCGGTATAGATTACTTCCTGTTTGCTCTTTAAGGTATGTTCTAATAAAAGTTCTATCTGAATTTTTTTAATTATTCCACTGGTTGAAGTTTTAAGGTTGCTTAGAAATATATACTGTATCTTTTCTATGTCTCTTCGATAAAATTCGATGTACTTTTTTACAATGCTTTCATCCAAACCTAATAATTCAACTATCTTCATATCTAAATAATTTTCAGCAGGGAGCACTGAGGCAGAAATATTACCAGTAAATATTTTTCTTAAATTATTTATAAATCTAAATTTTTTATCAATTTGGGGTATTAAATCATAGACTACTTCTAAGGCAGTAAGCCTAAGATTTTGATTCTCTTTCTTTAACATCTTTATAATATAATCAAATAATACCTTTACAGATTTTTCATCTGAACAGATTGATATATGTTTGGCGGCTTTTATTAAACACAGTTGAATTTCTTCATCGATATACAAACCTTTTTCATAGTGTTTCAAAATACTTTTTCTATAATTGCTTACTTGATTTTTACGACAGTTAGAAAAGAGAGAGGAAATCATATTCTCAGTGCTATTAATAATGCGAGATCGATGAAGGGCAGTCTTTTTGTGGTCTGGCTGCAAAAAGTATTTTAAATATCTTTTCAATAAATCTACACTGGTAACTGATGGAGCTTCCAGGGTAACATTCCAAGGAATCTCTTTACGGTAATCTTCATCAAAGCTCGCAATCAATAAACCGATAAGCTTTGCACTTCTCCTTCTTATTTCATCTTCCGGATGAGTTAACTGTTCGAATAAATATCTCAAAGTAATCATCTTCTGATTTTGAGTGAAGTAGGTGGAATATTCACTAAATATTTGTAGATATTCCCTTAGATTATTCCAATCTTTTTCGCTTCTGGCTAATTCTAAAATCGAATTAAGAGAAGATTCATCTCGAAGTTCGTGCATTAAATTTATATTATGTTCTATAGAAAGAAATTTTATATTTTGGACAACTTCCTGGCCCTGCATGAGAGAATAATACGGTTTCCTATCGTTCTTACAGGAATTTATCTCTTTATTCTCTACATCCACATTTACCCCTAAATTTATCATATAATTTTCAAAGTCTTTTAATTTCTCATAAACCCGATAATATCTTTTTCTTTTTCTCTCATTAACATTATCCAGTTTGTCTAAGATCACCTGAAAAGAATCTTTCAGGCTAAAAATTCTCATCTCCTTTTTAGGCCCATTGCTCGTATTCTTAACCCGAAAATCAGAATAAATTAATACAAGTGATTCCAGAGGTAAATTTTCCAATTCTAAATCCCAAACAGAATGATTAACCGCAATATGTCCGATATAAGGAATATTGTGTTTTTTAAACCACATATCAGTATAGTAATAATGTAAATAGGGAGTTCTTTCTATTTCATTATCCTTACATCCATATTTTCCAATATCATGTCCCGCTGCTACTCCTGAAATCCTCCCCAAATCAACCGGAAGACCCAAATTATACAACTGCCTACCCACAAACAAAGCGATCCAATTGACCCCGCATATATGGTTTAAGGTATTATATTTTGAAATTTCCTGGCTTAATCTCATCATCTCATAGATATACTCACCATTAAATGCTTTTAAAAATCTTTTATATTCAACAGGATTTTCCAATTTATTTTTTTCTTCAGAGGTTAAGAAATTAAGGGGATATTTACTGTGAAAAGTAGGATCGCCGGACGATTTTTGGAACTTCGAAATTACTCTTAAAAATTCTAAATAGAGCAAGAAAGCTTTTCGGCAATTATCGGAGATATTCTTAACAGGTAGCTCTACTGCTTCGGGAAAAGATTTAGCTAGGGTAAATTGATACACCTGATAAAGCCAATTAGTGGGATTATGTTTTTTATCAATATTGACGAAGATATCCTGACATAATGAATATACTGCCTGGCAGCTATAATCTTTTTTTTCTACCATAGAGGTTAATTGTTTTAAAAATACAGGATTTTCGATATGTTTTCTGATCAACTCTTTAGCTAAAGAGATATCATCTAATAATTGTGTATGTAAAATCTTTTTAGATATTTTGTTATATAATTCTTTGACTATGGTTTTATTCATTAAGTATTATCCTAAAACATTTTGTAGATTAATTATTATATCCTATTTTAGGCTTACTAAATCAAGATATCAATTAAAAAGAGGTTATCTTTTTTTCTTATATATTACAAAAATGGAAAATATGCGTTTATGACAATTTCTTATAATATTTATTATAACTGAAAATTATAGAATTTTACAATTAAATCAGGATTTTTTTCGTATCGCGTAAAGAAAAAAGAAGATAAAAAAACAAAAGCAATAAATATTCTTCTATCTTTCTTACTATCCATCTAAAGTTTAAACCAACAAGATTTCCGTATTGAAGTGAAGTTATTTTTTAATTTTTAAATAATAAGGGGTACGATACATTGTAATATCTTACCCCTTATTACACCTATTATATTTATTTTTTCCTGTAATTATTTTATTAGATTAAATTATACTGCTACAATTTCTTTTACTTCAGGAATTTCCTCCTTTAATGCTCTGCCAATACCCATCTGTAAAGTCATCTGTCTCATCGGACATCCGCTACAGGCACCGGTCATTTTTACTTTTACCACTCCTTCTGGGGTCACCTCTACTAATTCAACGTCACCACCATCTGCCTGAAGAGATGGTCTAATCTTCTCTAAAGCTGCTTTTACTCTTTCTTGCATTTCTTCCTCCTAATATAAATTATTTATTGCCCAAATTATAATCAGATTATACAGATTAATATTATTGTGAATCTGGCATCCCTCTTTTTAACGAAATAATGTTAGCATATTTTCTACCCGTTGTCTATATTAAATATAATTAAGCTCTCTTACTATAAATTCTCAAATTTTAAACCAAAGAGAAATTTCTCGTTTCGCCTCCTCAATAGTCGACGAGGCATGAACTAAATTTTGTAAAGCACGCTTTTCTTTAGTGGAAAGGTCGGGTGAATCAATCGAAAAATCACCCCTTATTGTACCCAATTCTGCAAAAAGAGGAACCGTATTTCCAACTATTTTTCTTACAACTTCAATAGCATGGTTTCCACTTAAGATAATTGCAATTATTGGTCCTGAAGTTATTTGCCGAATCAACCATTTTCTAACCAGATTACCAACTTCCAGGGCATCATCAGTACCTAAATCCTCTGCAATATTTAAATTATATTTTTGATAAGTATCTACAGTCTTTTTACCAACAGATCTAATCCAATTTTTATCATCAGGATAGTGTCGTTCGACAATTTTAGTAGCAGCATTTACTATTTTCATTTCTTCCAGGCTTAATCCCACTCTTTCAAATCTCGTAATAATTTCCCCAACCAGGCCCCTTTTAAATGCATCAGGTTTTATTAACACTAATGTTCTTTCCATTCTTTAATTCACCTCTAATTTCTTTCATTAAATAAAAGCCAGCCCACATAAAACTCAAAATCTTATTTTTTTAAAACTTACGTATAACTTATAATTATAAAAAATTCCTTTAGTATTTATGCCAAAATGTTTAAATTTTTAATGGTTCCATTTATTAAACATGTTTAGACGATGTATTTTAGATTTTTATGTTTATCGAATTAGTTGCTGGTAGAAAGCAAAGTTGTTTGTTTAATAATCACATCTGCTTGTAATGCTAAGCTATTCGAGTGACAGTTCGAATCTCTGTTCGTTAACCTCTATACCCCACTGCATCCCTTTATATTGTTTAGCGAGTTTGAAGCCATTCTTCTCGTAGAGGTGTTTCGCAGCGCTAAGGCCTTCAAAAGTCCAGAGATATACCCGCTTGTATCTTTTGTTTCTACAAAAGTTAAGAGCTTCTTTAATAAGCCGATTACCAATACCTCTTCCACGCAAGACATCGGATAAAATAAACCATCGAAGATGCGCTCCCTCTTTTTCAGCGTGAATTCCGTCAATGGTAATGGAGCCTTCAACACGACCCTTAAGTGATACGGTCCAAAAACCATCGTGCTTTTCATCATATCTCCCGAGAAACTCTGAAAGCTCAGTAGCCACCTTCGCTTCAAAGAACACTTCAAAATCCCAATGCTCGTGGTAGTAAGTACCATGAAGCTCAGCAACTCGACCTATCGAACCAGGGATATAGCCCTTTTCTATTTCTACATTCGACATACATTGCCTCCCAATTAATTCTTCCAGACTCTTATCGGTTTAAAAAATCTTTTCTAAAAAAATATACTTTAATTATATTACTATACGAACTTACAACGTCCTTCTTTTTTATAAAAAAAACAAAAAAACCCTTCGGCTTAATTGATAAAGAGCTGGTTATTGTCTTTATTCTCTAGGAAGATCAATAATAGCCGGAACTTATCGTAAAGAAATTTAAATAAAGACAAAGCGCCAGCTTTACCAAAAGATAATTAATCATTTTGTGGCTGTAAGTATTTCGGGTAGCAAACCATCAGCTCCATATCCTTGAATATAAAAAGTTCCTGTAAATAAGGTAATTTGAATTTCACCAGGAGAACTAGCACTTTCCGGAAAACATTCTGGTGTGTTCATGGCAATTTCATTAAAGGGATTATATAAACCTGCGTTTTGAGCTATATTTACCGCGTCACTAAGATTAATATCTTTATCAATAAGTTCTGTCTGTATTAAACTTTGGATGGTTTTAACATTAGCTTTAACTACGGTATTTTTTGCCTTATCTTGAACTACAACATTTTCCCCTTTTACTTGTTGGTCGTCATTATAAACCCTTAAACCAATTAAGGTCAATAATCCGATAATAGATAGTGTTAATAATAATCCGATTAGGGCAAAACCTTTTTTATTTTTCATTGCCTATCCTTTTAAAATTAGAGTATTTTTAAGTAAATCAAAATAATTCACATAATAGGTAAAAAAAATTAAATTATTTCTTTATATTTTCCTAATACTATAAATCTTTTAAAAATCCTTCTTTTATTTAAAAAGTTCAATCAAATTAGCTCTTAGGTTTCCTTGCCAATTAAAAATTTACAAAGTATTTAAGTGTGAAGTTAATGAAAGTATGGGTAATAAATGCCGGCCAAAATGATTTCCCCCGATAAGCAATATATCCGAACCACAACCCCATCGGAATACACATCAGTATCTCTATTTCAGGTTTTCCGATATGAAGAAGCACAAAGGGAACCATCTGTATAAGTATGCTCGTCTCTTTAAACCTATCCCTAAGTCCGAACAGAAGAAACCCACGAAGTATATATTCCCAGGCAAAAAGAAGCGGAACCATTTGAGTGAAGAAACTGTAGTAATCAAAAGGTTTAGTATAATACTGACCTACTGAAGAAAAAAGAGAGCCGATATACAATACCGGGACAGCGATGACAACTGTTATGACTACATAAAAACTCCATAATTTATAATCCCCGAGCTTGAGGCCAAAATCAATAGGGTTCTTTCTCAAGATAATTAAAATGGTGAACATCGGGAGAATTATATAATATACCGCATAGCTTAATACCAAAGATGAGCCGATTGGTCGACACCATGCAAAAACAAGGAAAAGTGTCGACATGCATAGGACAACCACTTCATTATAATTATTTTTAAAAAAAGAATGTATCTCTCCTAATTCTTGCTTAAAGAGATCTATCATAATTCCTCCTTACCCGGACAAGTCAAACCTATATTAATTTATTTATTCGACAAATCTTTTAAAAATCCTTCTTTTTTTAAAAAAACCCAATAAAAAAGCCCTTTGGCTTAATTGCCAAAGGGCCGGAAATTGACAAGCTCCACCTATTGGACACGTTCAGAACTTTACGTTGGGGTGAGATTATTAAAGAATTGCGAAATGTCTGTAAATTAAAGGAGTTAATTGGCCTTCCAACAAGAGCATAAATACGTTAGATTATC
>Ga0114922_10006792_pt1 | contig 10479 bp, 8 predicted proteins | sample AartaG_FD_100975 | JGI IMG/M metagenome (GOLD analysis project Ga0114922, IMG submission 100975) | Deep subsurface microbial communities from Aarhus Bay to uncover new lineages of life (NeLLi) - Aarhus_00045 metaG | ecosystem: Environmental > Aquatic > Marine > Oceanic > Sediment | place: Aarhus...
TATGTTCGCGATCCAATACGCAGGTGCAATTTTATCGATCAAAGAATTATTTCCTTGAGAATTTAGTGCTTGAAAAACTGTAAACATGATTAGCCCGATATATATTAATCCCCAAATTGAAAAGACATAACCGGCTGGAACGAACATTACGGAAAACTTGTCTGATATTTCCCCAGTTCCTTGCCCGTTGAAAGGTATAGTGTTCGCTAGGCCATTCAGTGTGATTGTGAACAGGGTTACAAGAATTGTAATGATCTGTCGTTTGTTCATTTTTTCCATTTTTCCTCCTGATCTTTACATGTACCATTATTTTAGACTTAATACATAGTGCATATTTATTAGTACTTTATTAAATATAAATCCGTGTGTCTAATAAAACCAGTATACACTGAAAGTCTAAAATTTAATTACAAGATTTTATTGTGACCTACCTGACTTCTAGTAATCAGGTAAATATCGAGAATAATTCTGAATTACTTTTTAAGAGTCAGTTGTCAGCATGTCTATTGTGTCCATCCTGTCCATTGTTTCCACGGTGTCTCATTAAAACTGCACCACAAAAACTAAAGGGGAAAGGCGACTTGAATTTTCAAATATTATTTTTCTACGCATCTGGTTAGTATCTGCTCATGAGTGGTACTAAATTTAGGAGCTTGACAATCGTCACATTATCGCTTTTAGGTTATACTACTCAGGTTTTGTTTTATCAGGGAATTGAAAAGACCATCTAGGACCTGAATTAAGAATCAATGCAATTTAATTATATATGGAGATATTGATGAAATGGTATAGGTTGATCTTGTTTTTTTGGTTTCCCTTGGTGTGTTCAGCTTGTACAATGAATTTTGTGTCTGCTGCAGAATCTGTTTCGCTTAATTTGCCAGCATCACATTTTACTGAAGCTGAATTACCATCCAATTTATCAGCCCCGATGATCAATTCAGATTATTTAGGCAATCCTGCCAATCCGATTGAATACAGCGGATACAATGCCCCTGGTTTTCTTGATTACAACCAGGATGACCATTATATATACCAGCAAACCATACATGGTAGGTTGGTAACCGTATCCTGGGAAAAAGGGGTGGAAGCTGCGGATGATTTACGTCAATCAATCAGCGGCATATATTTCGATACTTTTAATACCTGGTGGAATGTCTTTCGGGGTTTCCCTTTCGAAAGCTATACAGTTATCCTAAAAGCGGATCCTGATTTTCAAAACATAGAAGAACACGGGATAGGGTATGAAATAGCAGGGAAGGAAATATTAGATTGGTACTCAATGTCCGAGGCAAATGCAGTTAATTATTTAAAAGCAAAAATTGGCCACGAAGTATTCCACGGATGGAATAATGGAGCTTTATCAATTGCGTCTGATGCGGAGTATTGGTTTAGGGAAGGGGTGGCGAATTACTATGGTCACAGGTATGCGGGAATTTCAGAATACCAATTATGGATGAATGGTCAGCTCGATTTTTATCGCAAGGAAATACTTGGCACAGACTACGATTTATCTTTAGCAGAGTTAGGCGAAAGGTTGGATGATAATTCTTCCTCTCCCTTTAAGCATGCTGTCTACTACAAAGGTGCGTTGGTAAGTTATTTAATTGATAGCCGGTTGAATGAGAATGGTTCAAACTTTGACGATCTTTTAAAATATCTATACAAAAATTTTGATTATGGGGAAAAGCAGATCTCAAATGAGGATATACGAAACGCGCTTAATGAAATTTCTGGAGAGGACTGGAGTGGATTCTTCGACGATTATATTTCCGGAACAACTCCCCTAGAACTTGAAGGGGCTTTTCAATATCTTGATCATAAACCCTGAGGTTTTATTCCAACAATAAGTCTTCATCATTTAGTGTTTTTCAAAAACTGTTCATCTCACAAACGCGGAGCGATGGTTATTGAAAATTCTGCATTGAAAGGTAAGGCCCCTAAAAAATTGTGCCGGCATGGCGCAGGCACAATAAACAACTCGGGGGCTGACTCTTAAACAATAATTTAGTAAACCAACCCGAATCACTTTTCCTTTTCTTGTTGTAAAACGTAAGCAATTACATCGAAATAGAGTTAACACAATGCGCGCTGTGAACACCATTACATGCTGACTTCGAATTAGAAGGTTGGGAATTCAAGTCGCGCCGAGAGCGTAAATTTTCCTGATTCTTTTACTAAGCAACTATATTTTAATCTGTAGATGAAGTATTATTAGATTCATTTAATTTCACATTAAAATCATAAAATAAAAAAAGGGTTTTTCTCTCTCATTTATATCAATGGTCAAGTAATCAAAGCTTTTTAGGAAAACCTGAAACCAAACCTAAAAACCAAAATCAGGGTTCTATTTATAAGAATACATCTTGAGAAATATTGAAGATTAATTTTTTAAATTCCATATGACATTGGCCAAAAAAATTGATATAGGAGATAAAAAATGAACATGCCGTTTCCCAGTGATGCCTGGATCAAAGCGATGATGGAGGAATTGAATAAAAGCGATGTATATCAAGATGTCGCCAGAAATTGGGAGGGCGATTTCTACTTCATTATCGAGCCCGGAGGAAAATTGGCTAAAACAGCAACCCTGTACATGGACTTATGGCATGGAAAGTGCCGTGATGCGTATGAAGTAAGCGATCCCGATACACTCAAACCCGCGTTCCGCTTGTCAGGACCAATTGCAAATTGGAAGCGCGTGATGACAAAACAACTGGATCCGATGCAAGCCATGATGACCGGCCAGCTCAAACTGAAGGGTAATATGGCAATGGTGATGAAAAACGTTCGCGCTGCCAAGGAATTGGTCGAATGCTGCACACGCATTCCTACAGATTTTCCGATTTAATGAAATTTTGCCCCATTATTAATTGAAAAAATTATCTGGAGAATAAAATGTGGTTCTTCTCGAGCCCACGAATTGTTTTTGGAGAAGGCGCCCTTGGCTACCTAAAAACTATAGAAAGCAAGCGTGCTTGTATTGTGACCGATACCAATCTAGTTAGTCTTGGTTATATCAACAACCTTAGAGAAATATTGACGTCCAAGGGAACTGAGATCGATGTGATTGATAAAGTTAAACCTGATCCATCCATTGAAACCGTGAATGCGGGGGGCGGGCACATGCTTGAATTTGAACCTGATCTCATCATCGCGGTTGGCGGCGGCTCGGTCATTGACGCGGCCAAGGGAATGTGGGTCCTCTATGAGCACCCTGGTTTCAACCCAGAGTCCATCAACCCCATTGATGAATTAAAACTGCGCGTGAAAGCCCATTTTGTTGCAATACCTACCACTGCAGGATCAGGATCGGAAACAACTTGGGCAATTGTCTTGACCAATTCTTCAGAGCGGCGTAAGCTCGGATTAGGCAACCGGGAAGTAATACCTGATCTCGCCATTCTGGATCCTGAATTTATCACCGATCTTCCCAAGAACATCACCGCAGAGACCGGATTGGATGCTTTATCACATGCTGTTGAAGGTTATACTTGCACATTTGCCAACGATTTTTGCGATGGTTTGTGCCTGCAAGCAGCCCGGTTGGTATTTGATTACCTTCCCCGCTGTTTTCATGACGGCCAAGATATGGAAGCACGCACCCATCTGCAAAACGCTGCAGCTATTGCTGGTTTGGGTTTCGGTAATTCAATGGCTGCACTTGCGCACGGCATGGGGCATGCTCTAGGAGGAACCTTCCACTTTCCGCATGGACGATCAGTTGCGATTTTTTTGCCCTACACTATTGAATACTGCGCCGATACAAATTCAGCTCGTTATGCTATTCTGGCGAGGTTCCTTGGGTTAAAGGTGGGCAGCAAGCGAGAAACAGCATTCGGTTTGGCTGAAGCGATTCGCGAATTAGAGCAAGAAATTAATCAGCCGCTTACGCTTTCAGATGCAGGCATCTCCAAGGATTTATTTGAGCACGAGTTAGAGCACTTGATCTTCAATGCTATGAGTGATACACAAACAATCATGTCAACACGGATCCCTGATGAAATAGATCTGCGGCGGTTATTTCAATACGCTTTTATTGGCAAGAAGGTGGATTTTTAAACATAATCATTGCATTATGACACAGGAGAAATAATGTTTGGCCGTTTACTAAAAATAGACTTATCTAACAATATTATTGAAAAAGACAAAATCCCTTTGCAGTGGGTAAATGATTTTATCGGAGGAAGTGGTTTGGCAGCTCGTTTGCTTTGGGATGAAATCGATCCCGAACAAGATCCACTTGATCCGCGCAACCCCTTCTTGTGGGTGACAGGACCTTTCACAGGCACTAGTGGTCCGGCTGTGGGAAGGTTCTCTTTATGCGGAAGATCTCCCCAGACGGGGCTGTGGGGTGAATCGAATCTTGGCGGATTCATCGGTAGCGAACTACGCCAGGCAGGGTATGATATTCTGTGGATTTGCGGCCGAGCCGAACAACCTGTTTATATTTGGATTCACAATGGGAGTGTAACAATTAAGCCTGCCAATCACCTTTGGGGAAAAACTGATACCTATGCAACACAAAAGATGATTCGCGAAGAACTCTCTTCACCACAAGTAAAAGTTGCCGCGATCGGAATGGCTGGCGAAAACTTAATTTCGTATGCAAACATAATAGGAGACCAGGGGCGAGCCGCGGGGCGAGTCGGGATGGGAGCCCTGATGGGAAGCAAGAACTTGAAAGCAGTGGCGGTTCTGGGTAATAATGAAATTCCATTAGCTCAACCTAAAGAGTTCAAGCGGTTGAGCAAAAAAGCAAATGAAAACCTTCTTGACCAAAACATGACCTCTATTTTTCGTTCCTTAGGAACATCCGGGGCAGTTGATTATCTACAAATTATGGGGGACATGCCCCAAAAATACTGGACGGCTCCCAATTTTGAGGGTGCATCAAAAATAAGCGGCTCAGAAATGGCTGCCACAATACTCACCGGCACACGTGCATGCCAAGGTTGTGTTATTTCCTGCGGCCGTGAAATCCATGTTAAGGAAGGAGAATTTAAAACTCCACCTAAAAGCAAGGGGCCAGAATATGAGACTATCTGTGCCTTTGGTTCACAATTACTAGTGGATGACCTTCCAACAATCGTTAAATTAGGAGATATGTGTGATCGGTTTGGCATAGATACAATCTCGGCAGGGAACACAATTGCTCTTGCCTATTTACTTTTTGACCTCGGATTAATCAGTGAAGCAGAGACGGGGGGTTACTCTTTGCGCTGGGGGGACGCGGAACCCTGTTTTACATTAATCGAACAGATAGTCAAACGGGAAGGTTTTGGTTCATTTCTTGCTGAAGGAAGTCTTGCATTGGCAACGCGATTCGGAAAACCTGATCTGGCCGTGCAAATCAACGGACTTGAGGTCCCGATGCATGACCCGCGCGCTTTTACAGGCCAAGCTCTGGTATATGTAACATCTCCGCGGGGCGCCTGCCACAACCAATCCGATTTCTTTGACGTTGAGATGGGAGGTACACTGGAAGAAATCGGGGTGTACATGCAAGACCGCTGGCAAAATTCCAGTAAAGCGGAGATTGTAATGCGACACCAGCACTGGCGCACCGTTTGTAATAGCCTTCTTGTCTGTTTTTTTGCTGTCATTGACCCTTCTGAAATAGCTGAATTGCTGAGCGCAGCATCAGGGATTGAATGGAATGTACCCAAAATGATGAAATCGGGAGAACGGGCATGGAACTTGAAACGGACGATAAACTGCCAATTGGGATTAACGCGAGATTCTGAAAGACTACCAAAATTACTGCTTGAGCCGCTGAAAAAAAGTGGCCAAGAAGGACATGTACCCGATTTGGATGTTCTTTTAAAAGAATACTATGCATCCAGTGGGTGGGATGAAGGCACGGGTAAACCCACACCAGAAAAATTGACATCGCTGGGTCTAGAGTTTACTTTATAAATTTAATTTATAAGATTAATAAATTTTCATTAAATCAAAAAAATGCCTGGCAATGAACGAAAGAATATTTTCGTTCTATAAGATTCACTATTCGCGGTTCAACGCCGGTGATATCAGGTGGACACAATGGATTCTGAGGACAGCTTATTTTTTACTGACCGTTTTCAGTTAATCCTCATAACTTTTTTCATACCGTGTTTGGCGATCATTCATCTCTTTCCAGATTGATTCGGGCACATACCCACGGATCTTATCCATTGCTTCCTCAACCAGCGTCTTGTCCGCATCCTCTAATTCACTGATACTCGGGATTTGGTATTCCTTTCCATTGGCTGTAATTATCAGGCTGGTTGTACTACCACCAATCAATCCGCGTCCGGTTTTCCAGCTCGTACGTAAAATACCCTGATTCTTCAGGTATCTATATAGTTCTTCTAACGTATCTTTTGACAGTGTGAAAGGAGCAATCCATCGATTTGATTTACCCGAACTATCATAACCTGAACTGTACTCGAATTCCCCCTGAGCGCCTGGTCCGATCGTGATTACATATGCATAATGGTATTTTGGCGGTAATGCGCCTGTGTTCCAATCAAAACTCAGACCAAAATCATCCGGCATCTGTGATTGCTTTGCTCCGCAGCCCATTGTCATAATTCCTGTTCCGATGATTACTAGGATCGAAAAAATAAATCGCATTTTTTCCTCCGATGACTTATCCTATAATCATATAACATTTTTGATCGGGTGACCAGTTCCCCTAACCACAAATGCATTTGCCTAAATGAAAATATGAATATAACGAACAAACAAAAGATCACGATCGGCTTACCCCTGATGCATCTCGAGCAGGGAGAAAAGCGAAGTTTTTTACCTGATTTCGTCCGTACTCTTGAGAAATGCGGGGCAGATATCTATTAGAAAATGGATACGGCACCAGCATGGGACTTGAAAACTCAGCGTATTCTGGGGCAGTTCCCAGTATATCGTTTGTCTCAAACCGTGAAGCATATCAACAGGAAATTGTCCTGGTGCTCCGCTGTCCGAGCAATGACGACTTGCGAAATCTACGCCCAGAAAGCTGTTTGATCAGTATGCTGCATTATTCCACTCAGCCGGAGCGAGTTAGGTTTTTACGGTCTTTAGGCGTGTATGGCATTTCTCTCGATTCAATTAAAGATGATTACGGACGGCGTTTAATTGAGAATTTCCACGCGGTCGCCTGGAATGGGCTTGAAGCGGCTTTTGGAGTACTTCAGGGTACCTATCCAAATCCAGGATTTTTCAGCTCAAGCCGACAAGCCATTCAGATAACTTTACTGGGTGCGGGTGCTTTAGGCGCACACACAGTAAAAGCGGCTGTACACTACGGCAGCATTCCGCTTCATGAAAGATTAGCGCGAGATAACGTGCCAGGAGTGATCGTGACTGCGGTCGATTATGATATAACCAACCACGCGGATATCATGCAGGGGCTTCTTTCCAGAACAGATATACTTATAGATGCCAGCTCGCGGGTGGATACTACACGGGCGATCATTCCCAATGAATGGCTGGCATACCTTCCTGATCACACGGTAATCCTCGACCTTTGTGTTGATCCGTATCAGCAAAACAATGGCAAGAACTACACAAAAGGCATCGAAGGAATTCCGCAGGGGAATTTAGATCAATATATATTTACTCCCGATGATCCTATTTACACAAATATCCCGGGTTTTGTGCGCACAAAACACCGCCGTGATGTGGTTTCCTGTTATTCCTGGCCAGGGATCCACCCCAGGGACTGTATGCGTATATATGGGCAGCAGCTCCATCCGATCATGCGCATGTTATTAAGCCGCGGCGGACTAAATGGTATCGATCCAAACGGGCATTTCTTTGAACGGGCTACCGGCAGGGCATTATTATCAAATTGGGTCGAATGATTTTATTTACCAGTTTCATATGGAGGGAAGTGTGAGCAAGAAGATTAGTATTGGGTTTCCGATCATGCGGGAAGAACCCGGTGAAAAACGGGTGTTCTTACCTGATTTCACTCGTAAATTAACGGAGATCGGTTTTGAGGTCTTCATTGAAGAGGGCTACGGTAATTCGCTGAATTTTTATTTCGATGATTATAAAAATGATAATCCCCTGATACATCCCTTGGAACGAGAAGAGATCTTCAAACGGGATTATGTGCTCATCCTTCGTTCTCCGCATGATGATGAATTTGCATTATTTGGGAAAAACAGCTGTTTGATCTCAATGCTTCATTATCCAACCCATCCATTGCGTCAGAAGCTTATGGAAAATAATAACATTCTGGCAATTTCCCTCGACAGCATCATGGATGATTTCGGTATAAGGTTAGTGGAGAATATGAAATCCGTTGCCTGGAACGGCCTTGAAGTAGCTTACGGGCAATTTGAAAAATACATTCCCAACCTCATCCGAGAGGATGGGACCACATGGAAAGTTCTGGTCCTCGGCACTGGAATGGTTGGTGCCCAGGCAATGAATGCCGCTTCAAAGCTGGGTAAGAATGAAAGGAATTACGAGCACATTCGACTGGGAGGGCCAGGTGCCATTGTTACTTCTATCGGCCGAAACATAACTTATCACAAGACCCAGATGATTGAGTTATTAGCCCAATCTGATATCATCGTTGATGCTACCCAACGGCATGATCCATCAAAACCAATCATACCTAATGAGTGGATCGCAAATCTACCTGAACCTTCGATTATTGTGGATCTTTCTGTGGATCCCTATACTCCTGATTCTAATCCACAAGTGGTAAAGGGAATTGAAGGTATTCCACATGGGAATTTAGACCAATTTATCTTTGAGAAAGATGATCCAAATTGGGAAAAAACAATCCCAAAGATCATTCCTTCAACGAATCGACGTAAGGTGATCTCATGTTATTCCTGGCCAGGAATCCATCCTGAATCCTGTATGCGGCATTATGGTCAACAGCTTCTCCCATTAATGCGCGTCCTGTCTAAGAAAAATTATCATACATTATCCCCAGATGGATTGTATTTTGAGCGTGCTTTATTCCGGGCGCGATTAGATTCTTTCTTAAAAAGAAAAACGGATCAAAAGAAAATTTAAAGCTATAAAAAATATCTTTCATCAGTAAATGAATATTGGTGAAATAATTCTACAATTGAAGGCGTTTTATGAGTTCAATCATATGGAGATGATTATTGCCTGTAGCATTTGATGTGATTATCATTGGCGGTGGTGTCGTTGGGTGTATGACAGCACGCTTTCTCTCCCGGTAGCAGCTGGATATATTACTGATCGAAGAGAGATCGGATATTGGGGCTGTAACCTCCGCTGCAAACACCGCGCTTATTCACCCAGGATACAATGCGGTTACCGGTTCATTGAAAGCAAAAATGAACATCATTGCGAATCCCATGTGGACACAATTATCGGAAGAATTGAACTTTTCATTTGACCGATGCGGTGATTACGTGGTTGCGATTGGAGAAGAAGAACTGCCCAAGTTAGATATTTTGTTTGAGCGGGGAAAAAGGAATGGCGTGGTGGGGATGCACTGTATCTCTGCGGATGAGATGCGTAAACGTGAACCACTGATCAATCCAAACGTAAGCGGAGCATTGTTCGCCGAAACTGGAGGCATGTGCGACCCATTTGGCGTAACTCTCGCATCCGCTGAAAACGCGGTTATGAACAGCGTTCAGATCCGTACAAATATCGAATTTCAAGGATTCATTAAGGAAAAGAATTGCATCGTTGGCATTCATACAAACACGGGTGATCTGCACTGCAGATGGGCGATCAATGCTGCCGGTTTATACTCTGATGTGGTCATGCATAATGCTGGTATTCGTCCTGATTTTAAGATCACCCCACGTAAGGGTGAATATCTAATCCTGGACAGGGCGGAATCCCAACTCAAATCTGTCTATTTTCCGGTACCTTCAGATGTCAGCAAAGGAATTTTAGCCACAACGACCATTCATGGTAATTCGATCCTTGGTCCCACAGCTAGAAATCAGGAGGATCGGGAAGATAAGTCGAATTCAAAAAATGGCCTTCGGGAAGTTTTGTTAGGAGGGAAAAAACTGATTCCAAGTGTTGAACCGCGGCATGTGATAGCTATCTTTGCGGGCTTGAGAGCAGGTGGAAACGCCTCCTGCGAAACTCTGGGTATTTCCTATGACCATGATTTTATCGTTGAAATACCCTCTCAGGTTCAAGGGTTCATTAATATTGCCGGGATAGAATCTCCCGGTTTAACTTCTTCCCCTGCCATCGCGCAGTATGTAGTTGACCTCTTGAGGGACGCAGGCGAGCCCCTTATAGAAAAAAATAAGTGGAACCCGATCCGTCCTGCCCGCCCCATCTTCCGCATCATGAACAATGCGGATCGCAAAAAATGGATTGAGAAAGACCCGCGTTATGGGCGCATAATCTGCCGCTGCGAGAACGTAACAGAAGGTGAAGTAGTCGCCGAGATCCACTCTCTGGTCCCTGGCTCATACCTATGACGCAATTAAACGGCGCACCTGGCTTGGAACTGGACGCTGCCAGGGCGGA
>Ga0114922_10006793_pt1 | contig 10479 bp, 11 predicted proteins | sample AartaG_FD_100975 | JGI IMG/M metagenome (GOLD analysis project Ga0114922, IMG submission 100975) | Deep subsurface microbial communities from Aarhus Bay to uncover new lineages of life (NeLLi) - Aarhus_00045 metaG | ecosystem: Environmental > Aquatic > Marine > Oceanic > Sediment | place...
AACTATGAACTACTCTATTCATTGAATATATCTTCGGCGTCACCCTCACCACCTTCTACGCCGTCCGCTCCGAGGCTTATCAAATCGAAACTGCCCGGATTGATTTCACCTTCGCCAACATAGATAATTGGGTTATCCCAAGGGTCGAGCAGCTGACTCGCCTTTAGATACGGGCCGGTCCACCTTTCCTCAAGCCCCGAAGGTGCAACTAACAAAGCCTCAAGCCCCTCCGGATACTGACCGCAGTCAAGGGCAAACCTCTCAATTGCACCCTCGACAAGTACGAGCTTGGGTTTTGCCAGATCCCTTTTGGACTTGCCTACATACTTAAACAATTTAGGCGCCGTAAATGCAGCAAGCATCGATAAAATAATAATCACTACAAGCAGCTCTATGAGCGTAAATGCCTTTCTTTTCTGTTTCTTTCGCTCCATTTGACTACCTTTCCTAAAACTATAAATCATATTTCGCAAATCGTGGGTCGTGCCTCGAATGGCAAACCACTAATTACCGTCAAAGCACACCTCCACCAATAGTCATTACAATGATTGGCAGCAGCGTTGCTGCTATTATGAAACCTATCACCAAAGCTAACAGCAGTATCAACAGCGCCGGGAAAATCGCCATAAATCGGTTTATTGCCGAGTCCGCCTCACTATCGAAAGTCTCAGCGGCATTGAGCAGCAATTCATCAAGCTTGCCTGTCTGCTCACCTATCGAGACAATCTGCACCAGCAGAGGCGGAAAGTATCCCGACTCGCTCAACGGCTCAGCCAGCGACTCGCCACGCTTGACCTTTTCAGCCACGGTATCGATTTCTCTGCCCAACAATTCATTACCGAGCGTATCACGAACAACACTAAGGGCCTCCAAAATGATAACGCCTCCTTTGGTGAGCGCTCCGAGCGTTCTTGCAAACCTGCCCACTGCTATCGTCCGCAAAACCGAACCTAAAACGGGTATTCTCAGCTTAAAAGTGTCCCACTTGATTCTGCCCTCGGTTCTCGTCCATCTTATCAGGTAATACACCCCTGCCCCAATCAGAGCGAGAATAATCCATCCATAGACCTTAGTAAATAAAGCTTTCGTAAATCCGCTCATTCCTAATAGCATTCTTGTCGGCAAGGGCAGTAACGCTTCGCTCTCGCTTATCGTTCCTATTATAGTCGGCAGTATCCATGTGATTATAATAGTCACAGACACAAGTCCGATGCACAATACAAAGACAGGATACGCCGACGCATTTTTCATATTTGTTTTTATCTTCTCATCTCTGGTCAGTATTCCTGCTAATTGCGCCGTTGTCTGTTCGAGAATTCCTCCTGTCTCACCGACTCTTATCATCGACAGATACAACGGGCTGAAAATCCTCTCATGCTTTGCCATAGCTTCTGAAAGTGACTGTCCGGAGCTGACCGCGTTCACAAGCTCACCTAACATTTCTCTCGTTGCTGCCTTGTGCTGTTGCTCGTGAATAAGCTTGAGCCCGTTAAGCAGTGGAAGTCCGGCCTGCAAAGCTGTGCTTAACTGCGTGGTCATAGCTAAAACGTCTTTGCTCGTAACCTTTCGTGAGCCGAACTGCATAAACCGGCTCAGGTCCAGCGCCGCCTTCTCGTCACCGTTGACACTGGGCGTAACACTCAGCGATTGAGCTTCTTCGGCCAATTCTGTTACGAAATGGCCCTTATCGGTTAGAGCGGCCACGGCGCTTCTGCGGTCAATCGCCTCTACCGTCCCTCTAACGTGTCCGCCGCTTTGGTTAACTGCCTTGTAAAGAAACTGGCTCATTTCTCATATCCGGTATCTCATTTGAGATTCGCTTGGGTTCCCATTTTGCGACTTTTTGCAAAATGGGGTCCCTTCACATTTCACGCTTTAATCTTCTTCAGCGATACTTTTCGAGACCCTGAAAACCTCTTCAGGACTCGTAACACCTTCTAAGACCTTGCTGATACCATCGTGTACTATACTTATGTGGTCTGCCGGTGCCGCTTTGATAATCTGTTCGGTCGTTGGTCTTTCCGCTATCAATTCCCGCAGCTTACCGGTTATTCTAAGCAATTCAAACATACCTGTTCGCCCCTTCATCCCTGTCTGATTGCACTCATTGCAGCCGGCGCCATGATAGAACTTCGTATCGGCTTTAATTTCCATCGAGCCGTTCAGGTTCTTGATTAGATGCTCGTCCGGCTTGTAAGGTTCTTTGCAATTCGGACAAATCTTGCGAACCAGTCTTTCGGCCAGCACCGCTTCCAGAGAACTGGCCAAAAGGAACGGCTCGACACCCATATCTATCAATCTCGTAACCGCGCCCGGAGCATCGTTTGTATGAAGTGTCGAGAAAACAAGGTGGCCGGTCAACGCTGCCCGAATTGCTATATTGGCGGTTTCTGTGTCTCGAATTTCTCCCACCATTACGATGTCCGGGTCGTGACGAAGGATATGCCGCAGACCGGTAGCGAATGTAAGTCCCCTTTTCGGATTGACCGGCATCTGGTTAATACCTTTGAGTTGATATTCAACAGGGTCTTCTATCGTTATCATTTTTACAGCCGGTGAGTATATCTTTTTTAATGCTGCATAAAGTGTCGTTGTCTTCCCACACCCCGTCGGCCCTGTAACAAGTACAATCCCGTGGTTCTTATGCAGACACTGATCGAAGCCTTCAAGACATTGAGCGTTCATCCCCAGCTCTTCAAGCCCTATCAATGATACCGTCCTGTCCAAAAGTCTCAGTTCAATAGATTCGCCGTGTACCGTCGGCACGGTCGAGACACGAATATCGACCCTGCCTTTTTTGCCGGCAAATTCGATGTGCCCATCCTGCGGCACAAACCGTTCGGCTATGTTCATATCTGCCATAATCTTAATTCGCGAGATGATCGCCGCCTGAAGACGCTTCGATGAAGGCGACTTCTCCACAAGCATGCCGTCGATTCTATATTTTATCTTTACCTCATGCTCAAACGGCTCGATGTGGATGTCACTTGCACGGACCTCAATTGCTTCCAGGATTATCAGATTCACAAGATTGACTAAAGACGGCTCTCTCGCTAACTCATGCAGCTTCGCCGCCGAGTAATCTCCGTTGTCCAGCTCATCAGTTTCCGCCCTCTGGTCAGCCGGGACAAGGTTATCTAACATTCTTGCTACGTTGCTGCCGTAGAATTTCATTATCGCATTTTCCATCTCTTTTGGGTCAGCGTAATAACGACGCACCGGATAGCCGGTTACCATCCGTAAGTCCTCAAGAATCTGCGGCTGAAACGGGTCCGTCATCGCCACAGCCAATAATTGATTATTGTTTGTTGATGGTTGATTGTTTTCTGCGTCCCCTGTGGTGTTTCTTTCTTCAAACCGTAACGGCAAAATATTGTATTTGCTGACCAGTTCCGCAGGGACAAGGATAATAATTTCATTGCTTATCGAAACGTCAATCAAATCTATCCTTTCTATACCCGCCTGGAGCGCAAGTGCTTCGTTTAACTGAGCTTCCGTTATATAGCCAAGATTCAGCAAAATCTGCCCCAAACGCCGATGTTCGATCTTTTGTTCGGCAAGCGCAGATTCAAGGCTGGAATTGTCCAGATATGATTTCTCACAAAGTAACTCGCCTAACTTTTTCTTTCGCTGCAATTTCATGACTTCCTCAAAACAAAATTCTCTTAAAATCACATGTCTTTATAAATAAAGAGCTTACATCAACCCCGCACCAATTACTGATAGAACAAAACCTATAACTAATATAACAGACGCTTGAGAAAGCCGTTTTGTTACAAAAAAATAGTTCTTACTGCTGAAAACTCACTTTTCTTACACGTCGGAGTATTAGCGCATTCGGGTAGTCAGAGGAGTGGTTCAACACGTAAGTTACGTTTGGACATTTAGTTTTCCGAAACTTTGGGGAGAATTTTAAAGAAAATTGGAGTTTTGGAGTTATTTTGTTGCTGATTTTAGTGGGAAATCGTTGTTTTATGTGAAAAATATGGGTGGCAGTGTTAGTCTGTAGGGTTTGGGCAATATAGATAATAATGAAATGAGGAAAAATGAAGGCTTTTTGAACCACTTTTTTAGGGCTTTTCGTATGTCGTATGTTGTATTTACGACACTTATAAAAGAATACACTTGCGGGGGGTGGCCGATTGGCTCATACTAACGGCGATGGAGGCCGGCAGATTGGCTGGGAAGAATGCAGGTAAGGAAACACCGTTCTTTTTGGACTAAGCTTTTATATAGGAGGATTCGATTATGTTGGATGATACAATTTCTCGTCGAAGATTCGTCAAAGATTTGGCATTGGCAGGTGGAGCGATTATGATGGGATTTCGGGCGGCTGGCGCAGCCAAACGCAAGAGTCGCGGTAAGCTGCACTTGGCCTGCAACCAGTATCCGTGGCTTGTGTTCTATCAGAGGGAAAATCGCAATTTCAACAGGGAGCTGGATAAGGGACTTGGAGAGGTTGCCGCCAGCGGTATGGATGGCTATGAGCCGCTCGCCAACAACCCACAGGAAATTGACCGGCTCGGACCGTTGCTGAAGAAACACAGCCTGGAGATGCGCTCGCTGTACGTCAATAGCGTCCTGCACGAGCAGGACAAGGCTGATGAGAGCATTGAAGCTGCACTAACTATCGCCGAAAAGGCAAAAGGCATCGGCACCAAAATCATCGTAACCAACCCAAGCCCTATTCAATGGGGCGGGCCTCAGAACAAAGATGATGCCCAGCTAAAGGTACAGGCCGCGGCCCTTGAGAAATTAGGACGTCTATTACAGGCAATGGGATTAACGCTCTCTTACCACAACCACGATATCGAATTGCGCAACGCCGCCCGCGAATTTCATCACATGATGCTCGGCACCGACCCGGCGTATGTAACGCTGTGCCTCGATGCTCACTGGATATACCGCGGTGCAGGCAACTCGGCCATAGCCCTCTTCGATGTCCTGAAGCTTTACGACCCAAGGATTACCGAGCTACATCTTCGCCAGTCTAAGGACAACATTTGGACCGAAACCTTCGGCGATGGCGATATCGACTACCCGGCCCTGGCAAAACATCTGCTAAGTATCGGCGTAAAGCCCCACATCGTCCTCGAACAAGCCGTAGAGTCCGGCTCACCCAAAACCATGAGCGCCGTCGACGCCTTCAAAAAAAGTTCCCAATACGCCCGCCGTGTCTTTGCCGCCTTTGCATAGTCTTCGGTGTAGCTGGCTATGCTCAAGACATGTTCATAGGGGTTAATTTTTTGTTAAGGCCGGTTCATATTTTATACCGATATTTTTCATTTTTTGCAATTTTAGAAAACTTTATAAGCTGTCTTGACGATAATGATATTAGCAATATAATATAATTATGGATGAAATAAAATCTAGCTGGGACGCTCGAAAGGCCAAACAGAATTCGCAAAAGCATAAGGTCTCTTTTGAGGAAGCCGCAACAGTATTTTACGATGAAAACGCAATTGAATTTTTCGACCCCGACCATTCTAAAAACGAAGACAGGTTTTTGATGCTTGGACTGAGCTGGCGTCTGCGAATCCTGGTTGTGAGCTATTGCTTAAGGAAACATGGCTCAGAAATTAGAATTATTTCTGCAAGGAAAGCAACGAAGAAGGAAGGAAAGTTTTATACCGGAGATTAAGATGAGAAAAGAATACAATTTTTCAAAAATGAAAGGCCGCAAAAATCCCTACGCAAAAGACCTGAAAAAGCAGGTTACCCTTCGACTTGGTATAGATGTCATCGAATACTTCAAAGGCTTGGCTGCCGAGGTAGGTATTCCGTATCAGAACCTTATCAACCTTTATCTGAGAGACTGTGCCCACTCACGAAAAAAGCTTGTTATAAATTGGGCATCCTGAGTGGTCAACAAAGATAGCGACAGTACTTCCCAACGAGAACATGCTGGGGCAAACCTTTCCGAAACTGGAATAATAAAATGTGGCAGGATTACAAAAGGCCGATTGTTAATTCCGCCCGGCCTTTTCCTTTGCGTAGAATTTGATTTGACAGGTGTTTTTATGGGGATTAGACTATTCATTATGACAAAGCAGGAGATTAAAGACAAATTATTAGAAGCAGTCAAGAATGACCCCCATCTGCCTGATATTAAATCTGTAGCGATTTTCGGCTCCCACGTTAACGGCACCCACGGCGAAGACAGCGATGTGGATGTATTGATAGACTTTGTCCCGACCGCAGTTGTAGGTTTTTTCGCACTCTCCGACATAAAGGACAACTTTGAGTCTTTCCTTAAAAAAACGGTTGACCTGCTCACCCCGGAGGCAATAAGCAAATATTTCAGAGACGAAGTTCTCGCTCATGCTGAGTACGTTTATGAGAAATAACAGGGCCTATTTAAGCCACATTCAAGAAGCCATCGAAAGTATCGAAGAGTACCTCGAAAACGTAACCTATCACAAGTTTACGTCCAGCAAAATGATTATAGATGCTGTCGTAAGGGAGTTGGAGATAGTAGGTGAAGCCTCAAACAACCTCAGTGATGAGTTTCGCGAGAAACATCCGGAGATACTTTGGCGGAAAATGAAGAATATGAGAAACTTCCTCATACACGAGTATTTTGGCGTTAATACAAAGATCGTTTGGAGCACCTGCAAAGAAGACCTGCCAAAACTCAAAAAGCTGATTGACGATTTATTGGATTAACTCTATATGGATATGTTACCACCTGGATTTAACAAAGGCAGGCATTGTAAGTTTTGTTGTTTTTCAAGATTATTTAAGGCGGAAGGGAATATCGAATACTGAACAAGAAATGTTGAATTACGAAGGTGAGATTGCCACGTCGCGTGCTTTGCCCGCTCCTCGCAATGACCTTCACGTATTACGCGATGCGTATAGCGTATAAAGAAAACCCTGCGCAAAACGCGGGGCTAAATATAACGATATAAACATCTGAATGATGGGGCCGGTGTTTATTCGATTACGTGTATGTTCTTCTTCTTGCACATGTCCTTTAGTATTTTTGGCCAGACGGTGGCGCTGACTTCGCCGATGTGGGCCTTCTTAAGCAGAATCATGAACGTACGGGACTGGCCTATGCCGCCGCCGACGCTCAGCGGAATCTCATTATTCAAGATGGCCTGGTGGTACGGGAACTTCAGCATATCGAGCTGGCCTGAAAGCTCTAATTGTTTTCTTAGTGTTTCGGCATTAACGCGAATGCCCATAGATGTTAGTTCGTGCCGGCGCTTCGTTACAGGATTCCAAACGAGAATGTCACCGTTGATGCCGTGCATTGGTTTTCCATCCTCGGAGGTTGTCTCTGTTACCCAATCATCGTAGTCGGCGGCGCGCATCTCGTGTGGGTAGCCGTCCTCGAGGACCGAGCCGATGCCGATGATGAAGGTGGCGGGGTATTCCTGTACGATGGCCGTCTCTCGCTGCTTACGCGGCAGGTCGTGGTATCTGTCGAGTATCTCTTCGGCGTGGATGAAGGTCAGCTCATCGGGGAGGTCGGGATATTTATCGGTTTTCAATTGAGGGAAAAGCTCCTGGACGTGGACCTCGGCACCTTTGAGGACTTTCCAGAGCTTCTCTACCACTTCGCGCAGCAGCTTCAGGTTGCGCTGCTCGGCGTCAATAGCCAGCTCCCAGTCCCACTGGTCAACGTAGGCGCTATGGTCGTGGTCGAGGAAATAGTCCTTGCGTACGGCGCGCATATCAGTGAGCAGGCCCTCGCCAACCTTCATATCGAATTGCTTTAGGGCCATTCGTTTCCACTTGGTGGCGGCCTGGACGACCTGAGCATCAATTGGGTTTTTGTCGTGGTCATTTGAGATGTGGAACCCGATTGGGGTCCGCGAGCCGTCACGGTCGAGCATGTCGTTGACGCCACTTTCAACATCCACGATAAGAGGGACGGTTACACGGATGAGATTTAGTTCCTTGCAGAGGTTTTCCTCAATGTAGTCTTTGGCGGCATAGGTGGCAATCTGGGTCTCCTTGGGGCTCAATAGAGAGTTATAATCCTGTGGCAGGATTTTCTCTAATTCAGCATAGTCGCCGATACCGGGGCCGGCCAAGTCCGCTTTTTTGTCTGTCATTCTGTTGTCTCCTAAATATTTTGTATAATCATTTTGGTCTGTAGAAAAGACCGTATGTCATTTCGACCGCAGCGATGCGAAGCATCGCGAAGTGGAGAAATCTATTTAAAAACAGATTTCTCGGCTCTCTCGAAATGACATCTACAATGTTTTCTACAAAGCATAACCATTTTTCAAAACATAGCTTTTCGTCAATTAGGCGTGCAAATAATAGTGAAGGCGATGATAGTTTTCAAGGCTATTTCTAAAAATTAGTAGAAGTAATATTGAATTACGTGTTGCTTCTTAGCCAGGCAGTGAAATTTTTCAGGCCGGTTTGAATATTTGTTGAAGGATTGTAGCCGAGTTCTTCGGCGGCTTTGGTTATATCAGCATAAGTACGTTCGACGTCACCCGGCTGAGGGGGAACGTATTCCCTGATTGCTTTTTTGCCAAGCGCCTCTTCGATTTCAGTAATCAAATCATTGACCGTGATGGGACTCGATTCACCAAGATTGTAGATGTTAAAGCCTTCGAATTTGTTCATTGCTGCGACTGTACCGTCAATTATGTCGTCGATATAAGTAAAATCGCGCATCATAGTGCCGTCGCCATAGACGGGTATGGGTTTGTCCTGCTCGATGAGTTTTGCGAATTTGTGGATGGCCAAATCCGGCCTTTGCCGGGGGCCATAGACGGTGAAAAAACGCAGGCAGGTTATGTGAATTTCGTAAAGGTGATGATAAGTGTGGCAGATGAGTTCACCGGCCTTCTTCGTAGCGGCATAAGGCGAGATGGGAAAATCAACGTTATCGTCTTCGGAGAACGGCAGCTTTTCATTGTTGCCATAGACACTGGAACTTGAGCCGAAAATAAATTTGCTGACTTTATGTTTTTTAGCTGCTTCGAGTAAGACCATTGTTCCGTTCACATTGACGTCGGCGTAAAGCAACGGCTGGGCAATCGACGGTCGAACGCCGGCTTTGGCGGCCAAATGGACGATTATTTTGGCACCATCGCCAACCGCTTTGTCCATAGCCGTATTGTCACGGATGTCGGCTTCAATGAGCTGAAAATTCTTGTTTTTAAGGCAGTCGTTAAGGTTCCGGCGTTTGATTTGCGGGTCGTAAAAATCATCGAAATTGTCAACGCCGACCACCGTCCGGCCATCCGCAAGAAGACGTTCGCTAAGATGTGAACCAATGAAACCGGCAGCTCCCGTGATCAATACCTTCATATTATGTCTCACGTTTCTTGTGTTCTTACGCGGAAAAGATAATTATTAATCCTATGGCCAGGACGATTACAGCGATGACCCGAAAAATTAGAACCGGCTGCTTTTGATACCACTCGAGCATCCGTCTAATCTTTTCAGGCCCGAGAGCAAATATCAGTAGGCCTCCTATTATAAAAAGGAGCCCAAAAGCAAATATGACCCAGGGGTGTTTACATTCGCGTGCCCCGACAAAAAAAACAATTGCCAGCACGAATCTTATTAGTCCTGCAAAATATATTCGTTTGCCCTGTTTGAAGAATTCCATCAGCCATTTCATAACATTGGGCTTGAGCAAATACACAATTCCGACAACAGCGAAAACTATGCCTAAGCTTTTAATAACAATGTCCATAACTTTATCCTTTCCTTTAGACTTAAGACTCAAGACACAAGACTTTGGCCTTTAGTTCTTTCAGGTTTAAATTTCAAACGGGAGCCCTTCCGATACTGTAATATTCAAACCCGGCATTTTTAACTACGTCGGGGTCGTAGAGGTTTCTGCCGTCGAAGATAACGGATTTTTTTAGCTTTGTTGCGATAAGCCCGAAGTCGGGGTTTCGGAATTCCTGCCAGTCGGTGAAGATAACAAGGGCATCTGCATTTTCAAGTGCATCGTATCCATTTTGGAAGGTTTCGACTTTGCCGCCCAGGGTCGTCATCGCTGCGGGGACTGCTTGCGGGTCATAGGCCCTTATCTTCATCCGGCAGTCGAGAAATTTCTTTATACAGTAAATTGCAGGGGATTCTCTTACGTCATCGGTTTTTGCCTTAAACGCCAGTCCCCAAACGGCCAATATGGTTTGGTCCTCTCGGCCGGCGAAATAATCGGTAATGCGTTTTGCAAATCGCTCCTGCTGATTTATATTTACCCGCTGGACTGCCTTGGCTATCGTCATTTCAACGCCGTTCACTGAGCCGGTATGAATCAGCGCCCGAATATCTTTCGGGAAGCAGCTGCCGCCAAAGCCGACACCTGGAAACAAAAAAGCCGAGCCGATTCTTGAATCACTGCCAAGCCCCCACCTTACCCGTTCTATATCCGTACCGAGTTTCTCGCACAGTACCGAGATTTCATTCATAAATGAGATTCTCGTTGCCAGCATTGTATTAGCTGCGTATTTTGTCATTTCGGCCGAGGCGGGGTCCATAAATAGTATT
>Ga0114922_10006794_pt1 | contig 10479 bp, 12 predicted proteins | sample AartaG_FD_100975 | JGI IMG/M metagenome (GOLD analysis project Ga0114922, IMG submission 100975) | Deep subsurface microbial communities from Aarhus Bay to uncover new lineages of life (NeLLi) - Aarhus_00045 metaG | ecosystem: Environmental > Aquatic > Marine > Oceanic > Sediment | place...
ATATTCTTTAATCTCCGCTCTGAAGAGCGGAGTTAGTCAAGTATAATAATAACAATTGACTAACTCCGCCATTTATGGCGGAGGTTTGTGAGTAATCCAAAACTATCAGGCACTTCAGTGCCCAAATTAACTATTCTGCAACAGCCTGTCAAGAGGGGAATTTAAGAACATACATTGTTAAGTTGACGCTAATGCGCCGATGCGGGAAACGCCCCTGGTCTAAAAGATCAGGAATTAGAAGCCCTGAAGGGGCATAATATGGAGGCCATATTGCAAAGCAAGCGTGACATTATTCATATTACGCCCTTACAGGGCTCGGCACTGTCTGATATAGAAGCCCAGGGCGATGCCCTGGGCTTCTATATGCCGCCCCTTCGGGGCTTTGTATAAAAAACTTGCTTAAGTTGACTCCAATGCGATACTTCGGTACGGGCGAAGGGGCTGTGCTGAAGTGGATAGTCGTGTGTGTTGGTCTTTTTGATGACTACAGAAACTGGCTTTCAAAAAGGCCGATTCTTTTGTCTTCAATAATTTGTTTATAATAACTTGATCCCGTTCTTCGGGAGTTCTTTTCTTTAAAGAAAAAAACATTTTCATTCAGTGAAAATTTTATAAAACCTTGTTATATCAATAATTATAGATAATCAACTAAAGATCGCAACCTTATTAGAGATGGTATAATGAATCACAGGAGTGCGACGCCTTTATGCGTCGCAGTGTAATCAATCACCATAATGCGTTCTGGCTCTATGTATAAATATCGTATGGTTTTCTTGATCAATGGAATATACAATGCGATCCTGATGAGTCAATCGGATCGAATAGAATCCTTCGAGATCTCCGACCAGTTTCTTCCCGGAAAAAGGATCAATAGCAATGTTATGCTGAAGAATTTCCTTAAGTTTATTCTGTAATCGAGGTGATAATTTTTTAACATCCTTGGCCGCTTCCTTCGTAAAACGAATTTCATATGGCTTCACCTGTCCCCCTAAAGACTTCATCAAAAGATAGTGTCTCACCCTTTTGCATTTGTTTAACTGATCTCTTGATACTTTCTTTAAAACCAGGAATGGAAAGCAACTCCAACGTTTCTATCAGACTCTCGTAGTCATCTTCCGACATTAATACAGCAGAACCCGACCGATGGCGAATACGGTAGACTTTATGGCCGTGAGTTACACCTTTAACCAATTCAAAAAAATCACGTCTGGCATCTGTTGCTGTTAACGTTGTCATATTTTTATCCTCTTATTTTACGTACCACTACCCGTACATAATATAAACCAATCTATTGTAATTGTCAAGCCCGATAAAAACAAACGAGGAAGTTTACCGAATCGTCGCCAGCGACTCTTCAAACGGCGGATGATGCACCCCCCTCTCTGTGACAATTGCCGAAATGAGCTCATGGGGCGTTACATCAAAGGCAGGATTGTACACATTCACCCCTTCGGGACCGGTCAGTACACCAAAACCACGAATAACCTCATCACCGGAGCGTTCTTCGATGGGTATTTCATCTCCTGAAGTCAGAGAGAAATCAAACGTGGAAACAGGGGCAACCACATAGAATGGGACGTTATGCCGCTCTGCTAAAACAGACAGAGGATACGTGCCTACCTTGTTGGCGACGTCTCCATTGGCCGTTATCCTGTCGGCCCCGACCAGGACACAATCTATCTTTTCTTTGCGCATCACCGAACCAGCCACAGAATCGCAGATCACCGTGACATCGAAGCGCAACTCTCGAAGTTCCCAGGCCGTCAGTCGGGATCCCTGGAGGAGAGGCCGTGTCTCGTCAACATAGACTTTGATGCTTTTGCCCATCTCATGGGCGGCATAGATAACTCCCAGTGCCGTTCCATAATCTGCCGTTGCCAGCCCGCCCGCATTGCAGTGTGTCAGGACAGTAGCCTCCTGGGGGAGAAGATCTGCCCCGTTCTTCCCCATCTGGCGACAGATCGACCGGTCTTCATCCAGAATGGTTAAGGCTTCCTGGAGAAGTCGTTCACGAATCACCTCCATCGACCTATTCACTGCAGAATCAAGGGCTTTTTCCATTCGATCCAGGGCCCAAAAAAGGTTCACCGCCGTAGGCCGGGTCTTACGTAGATAGGAAATGGCCCCCCGAATACTGTGAATCATAATGTCTTTGTCATCACCCAAATACCCATTGGCTGCCAGAACAATTCCCATGGCTCCGGCAATACCAATAGCCGGTGCACCTCGGACTCTGAGTTTTTGAATGGCCTCCCCTAAAACCACGACATCGTCGATATCCAGATACACGAGTTTCTCAGGAAGCAGTGTCTGGTCGATGATTCTTACCTTACCATTGACCCACTCGATGGTCTTGACCGGCATGAACTACTCTCCCATTAACTGGACGACAATTTTTCTATGACGGGATCGATTGTCAAAATCAAGTACGACGATCTGTTGCCAGGTGCCCAACAACAGGCGCCCTCCGCTGAACGGCACCGTAAAAGAGGCTCCGATCAGAGCCGCCCGGACATGGGCAGAACCGTTACCATCTCCCCATGTGTCGTCGTGGTGGTACCGAACACCCACAGGCGCCAACTTATCCAGAGCTTCCGGTAAGTCCCTCAACAATCCGGGTTCATACTCTATGGATGTGATGCCTGCAGTCGATCCGGAGACGAATACGGTCAACCGTCCCTCCCGAAGACCGCTGTGCGCCAGCACCTCCCCCACTTGAGGCGTAACATCGATGATATCCGTATGCCCCTTTGTCGATATCTCAATATGATCCGTAATGATTTTCATGACACAAACCTTCCCACTAAACCAATCCCCCGACTCCCTCCGATTCTCCAAACACACGATTGTATCTTTGAATGAACGCATGTAAATCATAAACATGGCTCTGCGGGCCCGACGTTTCCAGGACATATGATGCGGCCAGGCTTCCCATTCGGCCGGCTTCTTCCCAGGTAAGCCCATGAACCATGCCCTTCATCAATCCGGCACGGAATGCATCACCCACTCCCGTTGGATCGAGAATCTTGGCAGGTGATGCAACAGGGATATGGGTTGTTCCTTCCTTGCTTCGAATTTCAGAGCCTTTGTCTCCAATGGTGACCACGACCGTTTCTGCAAGTGTGAGCAGATCACCGTCCGATAGCTTCGTCTTCTTCTTAAACATCTCCAGCTCGTATTCATTGAGGATGAGCAGCCTGGCTCCCTCTGCACCCCCTTTCAAATCATCCCCTTCGAGCCGAACAATTTGCTGGCTGGGATCAAAGATATAGGGGATATTGAGCTCTCGACACTCTGCAGCATATTTCAGCATGGCCCGGGGATCATTGGGAGAAACAATCACCAGATTGACGTGGTCCGTCATATACGCTTCAAGAGAGAGATTTTCAGAAAATCGCATCGCTCCCGTATAAAAAGAAACGATCTGATTCCCGTCCGGATCGGTATTGATGAAACACGAAGCCGTATACTCTTCCTGGAATGATTTCACTCCGGAAGTGTCCACACCCACTCTTTCAAGTGCCTCGCGATACGATCCGAAATCATTTCCCACCGTCCCGAAGAGAATGGGTCTCTCCCCCAACAGGGCCAGACTGTAGGCAATATTCGCCGCCACACCACCCCGCTGTTTCCTCAGCGAATCCACCAAAAAACTGACACTGATCCGATCCAATTTATCGGGCAGAAAGTGATCGGAAAATTTTCCCGGAAAGGACATGAGGTAATCGAAGGCGATGGATCCTGCAACGATGATTTTCAATATTCACTCCAGTATATAATAATTTCATGTTTAGTCATAAGCTTCCTCACATCTTCTCCGGCCGCGATATCCCAAGCAGGGAGAGTCCATTGGACAGCACGATGCGAGTGGCTCTGCACAAAGCCAATCGGGCCAGTGTGAGAGGAACATTTTTCGTAACGACACGAAGGGAATCATCCCTCTTGCCTGCATGTTGAAATCGGTGATAAACGGTAGCCACTTCCTCCAGATAGGCAGGAATCCTGTGGGGCTCATAATCCCGGGCAGCGGAAGATACGATTTCCGGATAGTCCATCAACACTTTGATCAGGTCGATTTCTTCGGAAGCCTTCAGGAGAGAAGGATCCGATTCTGCCTCCGGATCTAACCCCTCGCTAACGGCGTGTCTGAGAATGCTGCAGATTCGGGCATGAGCGTACTGAACATAGTAGACCGGGTTCTCATCCGATTGGGTCTTGGCAAGAGAGAGGTCGAAATTGAGATGACTGGACATGGAACGGTTAATGAAAAAATAACGGGTCACATCCACCCCAACCTCATCGATGAGCTCATCGAGGGTAACAAAGTTGGCCTTCCGGGTGGACATCTTGACCTTCTCTTTCCCCTCCATTAGCGTGACGAACTGGTGAATGAGAACTTTTACTTTTCCCTTGTCATATCCCAGGGCTTCCAGCCCGGCCAGAACATCGGGATAAGTTGCCACATGATCGGCCCCAAAAATATCAATGACAAATTCGAATCCCCTATCCATCTTATCTTTATGGTAAGCGATATCGGGCAGCCGGTATGTCGGCTCCCCGGTAGACTTGACGATCACACGATCCTGATCGAATCCGAGACGGGTCGTCCGAAACCAGACGGCCCCTTCCTCGTCGTAGGCCAGATCTTTCTCCCGCAGTGCTCGAATCACCGCATCGATCTTCCCGCTTTCGTATAGGGATTTCTCGTTGTAAAAAACATCGAACATGATTCCGAGTCTGGCCACTGTATTTTTAATGTCCTCGAATATGGCCTCTTCGGCCAGATTCTGAAAGATTTCGATTTCCTCCGAATCTTTCAGAGAATCTCCTTTCTCCTCGATGGCTGCCTGTGCGATCTCCCGTATATATTCACCCTGATAGTAATCATCCGGAAAGGCCACAGATTCTCCTGACAGTTCCTTGTATCTCAAGCGTACCGAATCTCCCAATACACGCATCTGACGTCCTGCATCGTTGAAGTAGTACTCTCGGGTGATGTCGTGCCCTGTCGCTTCAAGCAATCTGGCTAACGTGTCCCCCAGTACGGCCTGCCTTCCATGACCGATGGTCAAAGGACCCGTGGGATTTGCACTCACAAATTCGACCTGTGTCTTTTTTCCCCCTCCTATTTCTGAACAGCCGTAACGATCCCCTTCCTCAAGAATCTCACAAAGCCTATTGATGAAATATTGGTGCTTAAAAGTTGTATTTAAAAAGCCAGGTCCGGCCACTTTGAAATCATTTACCCAATCATCTTCTTCTTTATTGATTATTTCAAGCAGGGGCTGAGCGATTTCTCTGGGATCTTTTTTCAGCTTCGATGCCAATACCAGAGCTATGTTTGTGGAAAGATCGCCATGACCCGATTGTCTTTCAAATGTGATGCGATAGTCCGGAAGAGGACCCACAGCAAAACCCCCTTCCCGAACGGAATTATCGAGCTTTATTCGTACGTACTCCTTCATATCCATTCGATCTCACTCCGAAAACGTTTCCATCTCCGCATCACCCCATAGCCTCTCCAATCCGTAGAATGCCCTCTCTTCCTTCTGAAATATATGAACGACCACATCGACATAATCCAGCAGTACCCAATGGAGATACTCGTATCCTTCCTTATGCCAGACCCTGACACCATCATCCTTCAACCCATCCGTAATGGCATCGGCAATGGCCTTCACCTGCACATCCGATTCTCCGTGGCAAATAATGAAATAATCCGTAACACTGCTCAAAGGGCGGAGATTGATTAAACAAACATCCTGAGCCTTTTTAGTTAGAGAGTACTCAACGATTTGTCGAGCTAATGCATAAGACTGATCCTCTGTCACACTACTTCTCCATTGATTGCCAGGAACTGAGCTGCCGAAAATCTCTCCCTAAAACAATCGTTGCATCGATGAGGTATGCCTCATTCACCTGCTGGATGACGCGATCCTCCCCCAATCCCATAATCTGAGCGATCTGCACACTGTTTTTCACCCTCCCGCGACGGTCAATAATGACTGTCCTGTCAACATTGAAGTTCGGTTTACCATACTCCACTTCCTCGTAATTCCCCGATCGTACAACATCAATGCCTTTCATCCTTAAGAAATTGGTAAACCTATCTGCGATTCCCCGAACTCCACATCCATTCATAACCTCCACTTGCAATATGACCGGTTCCTCTTCAACCACCTCTTCCTCCACAACTCCGGCCGGTCTCGAACACTGTCGGATGATAAAAAAAACAAGCACCAAATCGACTACAAGTACCAGACCGATGAGAAATTTAGTCATCCCCTCTTTCCAGTCGACTTGTGATCTTTGAGGTCTTCTTTTCCGTTGCGGTTGTGCGGCAGGTTTTTTAAGAGGACGTACCCTTCTTCTCGATTGAGCCATCATTCCCCCTTTTTATGAATGAAGAAATGCAAAAACCTCATGTTGCTAAAATGAATTTTTCTTACGAAATCACATTTCTGTTCCACGAAAAATACCAAGAGGAAATCACCTATTCAGTACAACGATCCAATCTTAATTCAAATTATTGGTATTTACAGCATCTTTTAAAAAAAATGACCGAGAAGATATATCTCGGCCAAGGAATTCTTCTCTCCACCTTTATAACCATTTCGCAAACAGCGATCCTCCGGCAATTATCTGAGGGTTCGGCCGCGGTAACGGTAATAAGGCGAAGCCATAGAATAAGGATAAACCTGATAATCAAAAGTGATGGACATCTTCTCCGAGGGTTTGTACTGTACCATGGCCCTTTGGAGGAACAATTTTCCGTTTTGCCCGTTGGTCATTCCAAGACCTCCCCCCAGGGGCTGATGGAGAAAACCGACCCGGACCTGCATCGTGAGAGGATCGGCAAATTTGTAATTCATTGTATTTAAATATAGGCCCTGACTGAATGTCTGTCTCCCTGCTGAAGAAAGAGAAATCGAATAGCTGTGTGACATGCTGAACCTGGAGGGATCCAGGAGTGCATTTAAAAATCCGGTCGGTTTCTGAATAAAACCCAACGATTCTGGCTTGAACACACTCTTTTTCGATTCGTTGGATTGTGCTCCTGCCAGACCGCAAATGATTAGCGATACAGCAAGAACATAAAGAACGACTTTCTTTTCCATATCATCTCACCCCTTTTGAATCTAAACACGTATATATATAAAGTATAAAAAATTAAATAAAAGTCAACCTTTTTTTATAAAGAAATTCTTGACAAAATTAGTCGGATTGCCTATATTTTGTACACGTTTTTCTGAATATTTTGTATGATTGAGCCCAGAGAATGGCACTGAGACGAAGCCTTGTTTAAAGGGGAATGAAAAAGATGAAACCGATTTACATGGATTATGCTGCGACAACGCCCATGGATCCCAGGGTTCTGAAGGCGATGGAACCCTATTGGAGTGATAAATTCGGTAATCCGTCTTCGATACATAGTTATGGTCAGGAGGCCAAGGAAGCCATTGAAGACGCCCGGGAAAACATTGCGTCACTACTCGGTGCAAATTCTTCGGAAATCGTCTTCACCAGTGGAGGAACAGAGTCGGATAACATGGCCATCAAGTCGATTGGTTTTGCTCTACGAGAAAAAGGAAATCACATCATCACAACGGAGATAGAGCACCATGCCATACTCCATGCCTGTAAGTTCATGGCCTCACAGAATTTTGATGTCACCACCCTTCCCGTTGGAAAGGATGGGCTGGTCAATATTTCCGATATCGAAAGAGCCATTACCGAAAAAACGATCCTCATATCGATCCAGCATGCCAATAACGAAATAGGGACCATACAACCGATTTCTGAGATCAGCGCCTTGGCGAAGCAAAGATCGATTCTGTTTCACACCGATGCGGTTCAGACATGCGGTCATTTAAAAATCGATGTTGAAAAAATGGGCATTGACCTCCTCGCGCTCTCGGCCCATAAGTTCAATGGACCAAAAGGCGTGGGAGCACTTTTCATTCGGAAGGGGACGCCCTTCATTCCTTTCATGGACGGGGGCTCACAAGAGATGGGAAGAAGGGGCTCTACCCATAACGTAACCGGCATCGTTGGCCTTGGCAAGGCGGCTGAAATCGCCCAGGAAAAAATGGTTGAAAAGCATGAGAGAATATCAAATATGAGAAACCGTCTTCTCAACCATATTTTAGAAAATGCGAAAGGTGTGACCCTGAATGGTCATCCCGAGCAACGCCTTCCAAACAATATTCACCTCTCTATTGCGAATGTGGAGGGGGAAGCCCTGTTAATGAATCTGGACCTCGAAGGGATCGCCGCCTCCAGTGGATCGGCCTGCAGTGCAGGATCTTCGGAGCCCTCCCACGTACTGAAGGCCCTGGGCATGCCGCCGGAATTAATGAGAGGAAGCCTTCGTTTAACATTGGGTCGGTTTACAACTGAGGAAGAAGTGGATCGTGTAGCAGAGGTGATGATTCGAGTCATTCACCATCTTCTATCCCTGTCACCATTTGGGGAAAATACCTGATGGATAAAGAACCCATGAAAGAGGAAATCCTCAAGCTGAAAAAAGAAAAGGATGCTGTCCTTCTCGTGCATAATTATCAACGGGGAGAGATACAGGATCTGGCGGATTATCTCGGGGATTCCCTGGGTCTCTCGCACCAGGCTGCCCAGGTTTCGGGGCAGATGATCGTCTTCTGCGGCGTGAAATTCATGGCAGAGACGGCTAAAATACTGTCACCCGATAAAAAAGTCCTGCTGCCGCGACTCGATGCCGGATGCCCCATGGCTAATATGGTAGATGTTGAGGAACTCAAAGAATTCAAGGCGCGACACCCCAAGGCCACTGTCGTGACATATGTCAATTCAACGGCAGAAGTAAAGGCCGAATCGGATGTATGCTGTACATCGGCTAATGCGATTCAGGTCGTGCAGAATGTCGACGCGGATGAAATTATTTTCACACCGGATCGGAACCTCGCCGATTACGCACAGCGGTTCACCCAAAAAAAGATCATCCCATGGGAAGGCTACTGCTATGTCCACGATCGGTTTACCGAAGAGGAGGTCCTTCGGGCCAAAGAGGCCCATCCCGATGCCCTCCTGATGGTCCATCCCGAATGCAGACCGGAAGTCATCGACAGGGCGGATGAAGTCCTTTCCACCAGTGGTATGGTGCGAATGGCCGGGGAATCATCCGCTAAAACATTTCTCGTTGGAACCGAAGAGGGCATGCTCTACCGTCTGAAAAAAGAAAATCCGGCGAAAACGTTCTATTCTGCTGGCTCAGCCAAGATGTGCGTGGGAATGAAGGTGACAAAAACCGAAGATCTTTACCAGGCTTTTGTCAAGGAACAATACGTTATCGATATCCCCCGGGATATCATGGACAGGGCCAGGACTGCTCTGGAGAGAATGCTGACGTATGTCTGAGGAACGCGTCATCGTCGCCATGAGTGGAGGTGTGGATTCCTCTGTGGCTGCGGCCTTTTTAAAAGAAAAAGGATATGATGTTGTCGGTCTCACCATGAAGTTCTGGGGCAGGGATAATCGGTGTTGTTCCGAAGAAGACTTGAAAGATGCGCGTCGGGTAGCCAGACATCTGGGGATTCCTCATTATATCGTTTCCCTGAATGAATCATTCAAAAAAAACGTGGTCGATTATTTCGTTTCCGAATATATAAATGGAAGAACCCCCAATCCCTGTGCCGTGTGCAATCCAACCATTAAATTCGGTGACCTTCTCAAAAAGGCCCGGGAACTGAACGCCCGGTATCTGGCGACCGGGCATTATGCCATCTCGGCATATGATTCCAACAGCGGAAGATATCTGTTACGGAGGGCCAAAGAGCGCGGCAAGGATCAATCCTACTTCCTCGCCCGGCTCTCTCAGGACTCCTTGAGCCGGTCACTCTTCCCTGTGGGGAGTTTCCCCAAGGCAAAAATCAGGAAACTGGCCCAACGTTTCAACCTGCCCGTCGCTGAAAAAACCGAAAGTCAGGAGGTCTGTTTTATCCCTGATGGGGATGTCGCAGGTTTTATAGAGAAACAGACGGGGGAAAAGTTCTCCTCAGGACCCATCGTCGACGGAGAGGGACGGATCCTGGGAACCCATCGGGGCATCATTGGTTACACAATCGGACAGAGGAAGGGCCTGGGTATCGCGGTAGGCAAGCCCATCTACGTGACAAAAATCGATGCCGAAACAAACACGGTTGTTGTCGGCGATCCTGCGGAACTCTACGGCAGTCGATTCATCGCCAGCGATACCCACTGGATTTCCGTACCTGAAGTGACCGAATCCATCCGTGTCAAAACGAGAATTCGCTATAAGCACAGACCCGCCTGGGCCGAACTCATTCCAATAAAAAATGGAAAAGTCGAAGTTCATTACGATTCTCCCCAGAGGGCCATAACCCCAGGCCAACTGGCCGTTTTTTACGACGGCAATGTTGTCGTGGGATCGGCATGGATAGATAGGGTACTGAACTAAATCAGTTTAACAATTGTCTATGATAG
>Ga0114922_10006795_pt1 | contig 10478 bp, 10 predicted proteins | sample AartaG_FD_100975 | JGI IMG/M metagenome (GOLD analysis project Ga0114922, IMG submission 100975) | Deep subsurface microbial communities from Aarhus Bay to uncover new lineages of life (NeLLi) - Aarhus_00045 metaG | ecosystem: Environmental > Aquatic > Marine > Oceanic > Sediment | place...
CCGGACACACCCTCGGAGGACCAGAACACAGGGGGATCGGCGATGTGAATCAGTGCTGCCAGGCCTAAGCGTTCAGCCTCCTTGAAAGCGGAAACAAAGACCGGATCGGACAGCTTGAGACCTAGCCGGCTTTGAAAACTCGGTTTGCCGGCGAACACCTTGAGCCCGTCAAAGCCCAGGGAACTGAGCTCCCGGACCTGGCCGGCCAGATCCAGATGCGCCTGACCGGCCTTACTCACCTTGGTGGTGGAATCGCGAAACACCGAGTCGTCCGGGGCGTTAGCCGGCTCGGGATAGAACACTTCGGAGAAGTCGAAGCTGCCCAGCCCGTAGCAACGCTCGCCGAGACGAGCCTTGGCGAAGAGCACCTCGGGATTGAAGTTGATCCGCTCTTTCGTAGGCAGGGAAAGAACGCATACCTTCTCGGCTCCGATTTCTCGACAATACCGTTCCAACTCAGGCAAGCGGTGCGAAGCGGAGAAGTGGATGTGGGAATCGATCAGGGTTGTCTTCATGCTGAAGTTATTTGAGCTGGAACTCCGGTCTGGCCGCCACCTCGCGGGTCATAACCAGCCGGGTGTCGGGATGATCCCGAAGCAGAGAGGCGGGAAAGCGGGATGTTATCTCTCCGAACAGCAGCTTTCGTACCGCCGAACTCTGCCATGGCCGGTTGAGATACACCCTGACTCGTTTTGAAGCAAAGATTTGCTTGTAGCCCACGGTCACGGCTTGTTGAGGAATACGCTCGAAGGCCCCCCGCAGCGCAGTGTTGGAATTGATCGTGATCGTTTCCCGGCTCAAATTCAGCACCCGGGTTGGCAGGTTCTTGAACGCCTCCGCATCGATCTCTTCCCCCGGCTCCGGCGGTTCGTTGAAGGCCAGGTGTCCGTTGATCCCAACTCCGGCGACGCAGATGTCCGCCTGCCCCATTTCCTGGAGCTGCCGGTCGTAGGCCGCCGGATCTCCCGGATCGGGAAACAGCACCTGCTCGCTTCGGAGCTTCATCTCCGCGGGCATCGGATCGATTAGCTCCCGTTGGATAAAGCCTCGAAAGGACAGGGGATGATCCGGCGAAATCCGTCGTCCCGAATCGTCGAGATACTCATCCATGAAGAAACAGTACACACGGGATAAATCGAGAGGACGGAGGCCGCAGAGCCAGATGAAACGGCGGTACTGGTACACAGGACCGACGGGAAGGATGAACACGCTGTTCTTCCCGGCGGCGTTGTTGCTCTCGATCTCGAGATACAGGAGCAAGGCGATGTGGTAGTACAGGTCTATATCCGTTTCCACGATCTCCACGGGAACAGGAGTGGTGCCCGGAACGATTTCGCACTCATATATTTCCATCGATACTCCTAACCCTTCACCGCTCCCGAGGTCAGGCCTTGAATGATCTTCTCGTGAAGAAGGACGTAGACCACGATGCTCGGAATGATGGTCACCACCAGAGCCGCGTACATCGAGGTGTAGTCCGACACGAACTGGCTTTTGAAGAAGCGAATCCCGAGCTGCAGGGTCCTGGCTCTGACCGAGGAGGTGAGCAGGAGAGCGTAGATGAACTCGTTCCAGGAGTAGAGGAACACGAAGGTGCCGGCGGTCACCACCCCGAGTTTGGAGAGGGGAAAGACGATCCGGGAGTAGCGCTGCCAGAAGGAACAGCCGTCGATCACCCCCGCCTCTTCGAGCTCCTTGGGAATTGTTCCCATGAAGCCGTGGATGAGAAACACGGAGATCGGCAGATTGATCGCCGCGTAGGTCAAAATCAGGGCCCAAAGGGTGTCGTAGATACCCGTGGCGCTGATCAGTTGAAAGTAGGGAACCATCAGGGCGATGATCGGGATCAAAACCCCCGCCAGGATAATGGAGAGAATGACGTTGTTGAAGCCGAAGCGAAATCTGGACAGTACGTAGGCCGCCATGGATGCTACCAGGATATTCAAACCTGTGGAAATCGTGGATACCAGTACGGAGTGCAGGAAGAGAAGGTGCAGGTCGGAGAGCTGAAAGGCATTGATGTAGTTCTGCAGCTGCCATGTTTTGGGAAGCGCGAAGGGATTTGTCAGCAGCTCGAAGTTGGTCTTGAAGGAGGTGATGAACAGCCAAATAAGGGGAACGAAGGTGAAAATCAGGAAGAAGACCAGTACGATCCATTTAGCTGTCTTCGCGACGATATCAACCGCTACGGAACTCGTGTTTTTCATTGCCGTCCCCTACTGCCTCGCCTCCGCACCGGTATCGGTGCGTCCCAACAAAGTGCGAATGCTCACAATCACCACGCCGCCGAGAATTATCAGGACCGCCCCGACGGCATTGGCATGTCCGTAGTCCAGATGCCCCATCATCTTGTAGAGCATCAACCCCATCACGGAGGTGGAGTTTGCCGGTCCTCCCTGGGTCATAAGAAAGGTCGCCTCAAAATGCCGCATCCCGTAGGCCATGGCCAGGGTCATGGCGGTGATGAGGATCCCCCGGATCATAGGCAGGGTGATGTGGATCTCCTGCTGCCAGACATTTGCTCCGTCGATCTCGGCGGCCTCATAAAAGGAGGTGGGGATCGCCATGGTGCCGGCCAACACGATGATCATGAAGTACCCGATATACAGGACCTGCTGTGCCACGATGGCGGGCAGCGCCGTCTCGATCTCCCCCAGCCAGTTGTGGGTCCACTGTTCCAAACCGATTCCGGTGAGAATCTGGTTGAGGATCCCATGCTCGGCGTTGTAGATCGCCATCCAGAGCATGGCGAGAGCAACCTGGGAGATGACATTGGGCAGGAAGTAGATTGTCCTGAGGAAACGCCAACCGGCGGGTCTGCGGGTCAGGATCATGGCCACCAGGGCAGCGAGAGAAATCTGCACGAATCCCAAAGACAGCGCCCAGATGAAGTTGTTGCGCACCGACAAGCGGAAGGTGTCGTTCATCACCAGATCGACAAAGTTCTGCACACCCCTGAACTGGGGTGCGGTGACACCGTTCCACCCGGTAAAACTGATGCCGAACACAAAACCCAGCGGATAGATGAAAAAGGCGCAGTAAAGGACCAAGGCGGGAAGCAGAAACAGAACGATCCCTTTCCAATGTCTATGCAGCGTCATGGTCTATTCCTCACTTGGCCTCCCATTCTAACAAACTCTGTGTACGCTGGCGAGGGTATGCCGAAGGAAAAAGAACCTTTCGGTTCAGCTGAATCGTAAAAGCTGTTATAGTCTTGCTTAGTGTAACCGTGGTAAAAACATCACTTTTTCAGTCTCAGCAATTAGCTCGAAGGAGATCTATAATGATCGATAGGGTACTCGTGGTCGATGCCGAACTGTGTACCGGCTGCAGGATTTGTGAGCTTTGGTGCAGCCTCAAACACTTCGGTGTCATCAATGCATCCAAATCACGCATCCGGATCGGTAAAAAGCAGGGCGACCTGTCCTCCTACCCAAAAGTGTGCCTCCAGTGCGCCGATCGATACTGTATCGCCGCCTGTCCGCCGAAGATCAAGGCTCTGAGCCTGGACAAAAAAACCGGGGCGGTTCTCGTCGACCTGGATAAATGTATCGGCTGCGAAAAATGCCGGGAAGCTTGCCCGTACGATGCAATCCATCCGCTTGCCGACGAAAAGAAAGTCATCATATGTGATCTGTGTGCGGGCAATCCTGAGTGCGTGATCCAATGCCCGGAAGGGGTTCTTTCCTACGTGATGAGAGGAGAGGTATAGAATCATGGCCAACCAAAAGAAAGGCGACACACAAACGATACTGAGGGTGGATCTGTCATCCTCCCAGACCAGAGTCGAAACAGTAGCGTCAAACATCGTCGACAAATACATTGGCGGCCGCGGGTTGGGAGCCTATCTGTTGTACAGGGAAGTCCCTGCAAAGGTTGATCCCCTCTCCCCTCAGAACAAGCTCATCTTCCTGAACGGACCTCTTGTCGGTTCGCTCGTGCCCGGCTCGAACAAGGTAAATGTGACCTTCAAGTCGCCTCTGACCGGTACCTACTCCTACTCCCTGTGCGGCGGTCATTGGGGCCCGGCGCTGCGGGCTGCGGGATTCGACGGGGTGATTATCGAAGGCAAAGCGGAACAGCCGACCTATCTCCTGATCAACAACGGTTCCGTGGAGCTGCGCTCCGCCGCTACACTGTGGGGAGAAACCATCCCCCGGACCGAAGAAGCGATTCGGCAGGAGCTCACCACACGCACCGAGCGAACCGAACACGGCGACCAGGACGGGAACCTCCACATCGCCTCGATCGGACCGGCTGGAGAGAACCTGGTCAAGTACGCCTGCATAAGCTCCAGCCTGTACCGGGAGTTCGGTCGAGGGGGCGGCGGGGCGGTGATGGGATCGAAAAACCTCAAGGCAATCGCCGTGATCGGCAGCGGAGACATCGGTGTCTGTGACCCGGAATCGATGATGGAGATCTCGGCAAAGCTGTACCGGAAACTGAAAGCCAGCCCCAAGTTCGAAGAACGCCATGAATACGGGACAGCGGAACTGGTTGACAAGATCAACAACTTGGGGTTCTGGAGCGTCAGGAACTTTTCGGAAGGTTTCTTCGACCAGGGCTTGAAAATGGAAGGCCCGGCCATGAAGGAAAGCATCGTCGTAGGGAATGCTTCCTGCTATTCCTGCCCCGTCGCCTGCGGGAAGAACACGGTGGTCGAGTCGGACCGCTGCGGCATCATGAAAATGGAGGGACCCGAGTTTGAAACCATCGGGCTTCTAGGGGCAAATTGCGGCATCAGCGACTGGGAGAGCCTGGCAAAAGCCACCGAAGTCTGTGACTCAACCGGTATGGATACCATGTCCGCGGGAGCATGCCTGTCTCTGGCCATGGAATGCTTCGAGCGAGGAATCATCACCAAAGAGGATACCGGAGGGTTAGACCTTCACTTCGGAAACGGGAGCTCTGTGGTAACGCTGCTCGAGATGATCGCCGAGCGCCGGGGCATAGGCGCCGTCCTCGCCGAGGGGGTGCGGCCCGCAGCGGAACTATTCGGTGCCCCGGAACTTGCGATGCATTCGAAGGGAATGTCTCCCGGGGCTTACGATCCACGGGGGGCGAAGGGAATGGCCTTGACCTACGCCACCTCCTCGAAAGGCGCCCACCATATGTTCGCCACCACCTTTGGGTACGAGATCGCCTCCGGGAACCGGCTGGAGGAAGCCGGCAAGGGGGAGCTGCAGAGGAATCACCAGTTCAGCATGTGTACAGTAGACTCCATCGGGATGTGCTCGACAATGCGGATCGGGATCTCGATGGAAGACATGTGCGAAGCTTTACGAGCGGTCAGCGGCAGGGATATGAGTGTGGAGGAGATGAACCTGGCGGCGGAACGGATCATCAACCTGGAGCGAATGTACAACGTCAGGATGGGTTTCTCGAGAAAGGACGATACGCTTCCGAAGCGCTTTCTGTCCGAAACTATGGAGAACGGCGAAAGCGCCGGCCAGACCGTGGATCTGGAAAAACTGCTCGACGAGTACTACCAGGCCATGGGGTGGGATCGAAACGGCATTCCCAGCCAGTCGACCCTCGAGAGGCTGGGACTGATAGAGCTTGTCGAAAAGACAGGGGGTTAAGACGGCACTACGAACTGGCTGGACCGACCTACCATAGGGGAGAGAAGGCGCTGATCTACGAATCGGAGTGTAAGGGACGCGGGGACGGCTTCCGGGCACACGAGGGTAACTCCCTAGCGCTCCTCAAAGAACTCGATTTCTTCACCGTCGGGTCCTAAGCAGAAGGCGATCCGCACCGGATACACCGGGGTGGAGGAGATATCGCTGTCCTTGGGCTCCATGCGGATCTTGGCGCACAAGGGCGGGGTACCTTGGCGAAAACACTACGACCTACATTATAAGTGTACTTTTGCGAATACAGGGGTCATCCTGTCTGAGGGATGACCCCTTTGTTATCTACAGTACGATCCGCTGGTGTAATACGGTGCAGGGTCGCCTTCTGGCACGACAAGGGGGTTTGTCACTATCAAGGAAGAACTACATCCTCTGATTGTCGAAGAATGCCGCTCCGGCAAACATACCCCCGGTTATTCGTAAAAGTACACCCATTGGGGGACATAGGGGCTCAAGGATACCAGTGAGTATTGACACGTAACAGGTTACACACCTATATTTGTAGTAATAATGATAAGGTTGTTCCGGCACAAAGGACTGCGCGAGTACTATGAAACCGGAAATAAAAGAGGAATCAACCCGGATCATGCTTCTAAATTAGGACGGATACTGGATAGGCTGGACGCATCTGTTCAGCCTTCGGATATGAACTTGCCGGGCTACCAACTTCACCAATTATCAGGACAAGAGAAGGGAACATGGTCTGTGCGAGTGAGCGGAAATTGGCGCGTTACATTCAAGTTTGAAGGTGAAGATGCAATTGATGTTGATTATTTGGATTATCACTAAATATCGGAGGGAATAGATAATGATAACGAGGAAGCCTACCCACCCAGGAGAGGTCCTCTTGGAAGATGTAATCAAGCCCCTTGGACTTACCGTGACTGATGCGGCAAAGAATCTTGGCGTGTCTCGGAAGACACTGTCTGAGCTAGTAAATCAGAAAGCAGCACTCAGCCCCGAAATGGCCTTAAGGATTGCTAAAGCAACAAATACAAGCCCGGAAAGTTGGCTGAATATGCAGACAAAACTGAATCTCTGGAATGCTTTGCAGCACGAACCTGAGAACGTTTCGGAATTTTCTCATCAACTGGTGAGGTGAGATTCAAGACGTTTTCGCAAAGGTAACCCCGCCCTTATACCACATACCAAGGTTCGGAATGATTAAATACTATTTTCGAGAAGTAAGGATCCGTAGATACGCGATAAAGATCTCTAACTTAAATCAAAAGAATACCTTGACACGGTATACCTTTACAAGGTAAATTCTAAACAGCTGTGGCTATCCAATCATTCTCAGATGCTGATACTGAAAAGTTCTTTCTTACCGGACAGTTGGGGAAAAGGGTTGGATGGGCCAGCATCGTCAAAATAGCTCGGAGAAAACTTGATATGATCCATTACGCAGCTCGTCTGGATGACCTGAAGGCTCCACCAGGAAATAGGCTGGAACCCTTGAGCGGAGATTTGAAAGGATTTCACAGTATCCGGATTAACGAGCAGTGGCGCATAGTTTTTCGCTGGACGGGTGCCGGACCGTATGAAGTTCGGATTACAGATTACCATTAGGTCGACGGAGGTAGAGCATGATTACTATTGATAGAGAGCCTACTACTCCTGGCGAGATTCTATATGAGGAGTTTCTCAAGCCTTTGAACATAACCCAAAAACAACTCGCGGATCATCTGGGATGCGACGTGAAAGTGATTAATCGAATCGTGAACAACAGAACGTCCATCTCCGCAGAGATGGCAGTCAAGCTGGGATCCGCTCTAGGAACCTCACCGGAGTTTTGGCTCAATGCACAACAGGCGGTAGATATTTATCAAGCGAAGAGGAAGGTACATGATATTCCCGACCGCCTGATTCAGGTCGGGTAATCTCCACTTATTCGCCAAAGTTCACCCATTCGGGGACATGGGGCGGACACGTTTACTAGAATACTGATGATAGGGCATGATACCTCACAGAACTGCGGTCGGTTAGATGAGATTTCACTCAAGGGAGTTGAGATTGAATGGTGGAGATAAGTAGCACATGGCAGTGACTTGGAAAAATCGGAGAGAAGATGTTTATTACCTTCACGAAGGTAGAACAAAAACGGGCAAGCCCAAATATTACTTTTCCAGAAGTGACAAGGGAATGATAGTAGACAATATTCCCGATGAATATGAGATCTACGAAAATCCGAATGCACAAGTATTTTTGCGAAGGAAGCTAGTTTCTCTCATCAAGGATGAAGAACTAGATCTAGTTGAAAGAGGTGTTAGGCAATATGCGGATTTGAAAAACTTCATTGTCGATCGTAAAAAAAGAACCATGACCGTTTTTTTGCCGGATCAAGATCTTGAGGGTCTAAAGGCAGAATTGCAGAGATTTGCGCTCATTTCCACTGAGAAGCTCAATGATGTGTTTGAGAAGTCTCTTACCTATTCTCCCATGCTAAGATTTTCGTTGGAAAGCGAGGATCAAAGGGGGTTTCTAGTACAACGGTATTGTTTCTTAGGTAGCATCGATGATTGGATCCATTTGGAATCATCCAGTTCTCTGAAGGATATGGTAAAGAAGTACTGTAAGCATTTGGGCAAGGAATCTTTCTTCGATCTGATGTAGCAGTATGAATAAGCTCAATTACTCCCTGTGCTTCGCCAAACTGCGTAACATTCGGCGACGTTGCACGCTGGTGTACTTTGCAAGGAAGAGTAGGAATTGTTTAATAGAGAGATCGGTCATAAATTGTTATGGATATGCGCCATTTATCACTGATAGGAGACAAAATCCCGATTCCAATTCCAGCAGATGAAGAAGGATTCACCGGAAGAGAGTGTCCTAACTCGAATTGTGAGGGGTATTTTAAAATCCAGTTTGGGACAGGTCTTAAAGGTGAGTCGATACCGTGCCATTGCCCCTATTGCGGGTTCAAAGCTCCTCACGATCAGTTCTGGACAAAAAAGCAGATTGAGTATGCAAAATCGGTGGTGATGGGAAAGATCTCTGAGGCTTTATACAAGGATTTGAAGAGCCTTGAATTTGAACATCGACCAAAGGGCGATTTCGGGATCGGATTCAGTCTTAAAGTTCACCATGGGCGTCCTGTCCCTATCAGATACTACAGAGAAAAGAAGCTAGAAACAGAAATCATCTGCGACCGCTGTACATTGCGCTATGCGATCTTTGGCCTTTTCGCCTTTTGTCCTGACTGTGGCGCACACAATTCCCAGCAGATATTAGAGAAAAACCTTGAAGTTACAGAGAAGGAACTGGAATTATCAACTACCCTGGAAGATGATCTCTCAGTTCATTTGATCCAGGACGCACTCGAAAACATTGTATCTGCCTTCGATGGATTTGGAAGAGAAACATGCCGAGTCCGTGCTATCTCTGCAACTGATCCGCCAAAGGCAAAGAAAATATCTTTCCAGAATATTGAGCGAGCTCGTCAAAGAGTGCAAGATCTATTCGGAGTTGACTTTTCGTCCAGCCTTGACACAGCCCAGTGGAGCTTAGTCTGTCGGGGTTTTATGAAGCGTCACCTGCTCGCCCATAGGATGGGAGTAGTCGATCAGCAATACGTGGATCAAGCGGGCGACACGAGTATCGCTGTTGGTCGTAAGATCTCAATTCATCCCAGTGAGGTGCAGGAACTACTGGCACTCGTCCGAAAACTCGGTAAAACTCTGGCCAACGATCTTCCAAAGCTTCCTTCTTGATCTCAAAACTTACTTTTCCGCTAACCCTCACCTTAGGCCGCCTGCAGTGGGCGTTTGCCCGTAGACCGCCGGCGCGGAAGCGCTACCATCTTACCCCATACTTACATCCAGATGGTCAGAGAACTGGGATTGAATCCGAAGAAGTTCGGCTGCCTGGGCAACACGAAGCAAGAACCCTTGAAGTTGCCTTTACCCGAGTATATAGAAAAGCTATACATCAAGCACTTCAAGAAATGTCGGCCTGATAATGTGCGCTCAATCGAACAGATGGTGAGGGATTATCGCAAGAAGAAACAGGAGCGCAAAATACGACGAATCGAAGAAATAAATACAGATCCATCCGATGAGGGAGAAGAGCAGCAGCAGTAATGGTACTATATTCTCTCTTCATAGTGTGCCATCTTCCCGGTTGATTTTCTTCTCCGGTCCTCCCCCCAAAGAGCCGCCAGCCCCCAGGACCTCGTGTCCTGGAAGCTGGCGGCGATCTCTCCAGTGACAGCTCTGAGAGCCACACGGATGTGGCGCGAAGAGACGAACTACGGCGCGCTTCCGGACTTGTGGACAGCAGCGGCTGTTTGCACGCCGGCAGCCGGAGGCATGTTCTCACCTGTCGAGAGATAGAAACGGTTTAAATGTACGATCACCCGAACGGTATATCAACGATCCACAAGAGGTTCGAAAGATCTTGCTGCATCCGGTGAGGGTAGGGAGAGGGGAGCCGTTGCGACGCCCATCCGATCCTCACTAGATCTGAAACAGAGCTTCGTGTAATCCTCAATCTGTCCCCCTGCCTGCTCCGGGGGCACTTTGTCCCCGCAGCCCCTCCTTTCTCCTTCCAGGGGCGCATTTCTCGAGTACGCACAAGGGCCCGGCGCGTAGTCAGAACGGCGCCCGGCAGAATCTCGTCCCGACAGCAGAGGACACGCGGTGTAATGTTCCTGACCGCCGCGAAAACTATGGGTTCTGAGCGATTCCCTGGTCAGCGCCAGTTTTAATCTTTCCTATCACTCCTCCACCTTGCCACTACCGATGGCAGGTTGTCTTCACGATACTGGTGATAGTTCATGCGATTGGTGTTGCCAACAGTTCGGGTAACAAAACTAGTGAGTCAATTCGGTGGAATTGGAAGGGC
>Ga0114922_10006797_pt1 | contig 10475 bp, 7 predicted proteins | sample AartaG_FD_100975 | JGI IMG/M metagenome (GOLD analysis project Ga0114922, IMG submission 100975) | Deep subsurface microbial communities from Aarhus Bay to uncover new lineages of life (NeLLi) - Aarhus_00045 metaG | ecosystem: Environmental > Aquatic > Marine > Oceanic > Sediment | place: Aarhus...
CGGATTTGCCTTCAGAACGTCCTTTCGGATGAGATACTATAAGAAAAATAAATCAAAATAAGTTGTTCTTCATAAATTCTTGACCCACATTATTTAATTTCCTATACTCTTCCCGACGTTCCAACCGGAGATGAAAGACCGAATTATGGCTAAAGCTTCTCGCGATTTTCAGGTTTTTGTCAAACCGACCGGTTCCATCTGTAACCTGGGCTGCCACTATTGCTACTACCTTAAAAAAGAGTTTCTCTATCCAGAGAGAGAATCTTTTTGCATGCCCGATATCATTCTGGAGGAGTACATCGTCCAACACATCGAAGCATCTGCAGAGCCTGTGATCCGATTTTCCTGGCATGGTGGAGAACCGACCGTTCTGGGATTGGACTATTTCCGCAACATCGTGGCGATTCAACGAAAATATCAGCCCCTTGACCAACGCATCGCGAACGGCATGCAGACAAACGGGATCCTTTTGGATGAGGATTGGTGCCAGTTTTTAGCTGATGAAGGCTTTTTTGTCGGGCTAAGCCTGGATGGTCCGCAGGAAATGCATGACCGTCACCGGTTGACAAAAGGAGGACAACCGACTTTTGATCAAACCATGCAAGGATACGAACTCTTGCGTCAACACCAAGTCTCAACAGATCTCCTGTGTGTTGTGAATGCTCATAATGTTCGGTTTCCCACAGAATTATATCGGTTTTTCAAGCAGATCGGAGCCAAATACGTGAGTTTTTTGCCTATGGTCGAACTCCAATCCGATGCCCAGCGCGGCATCAACCCCCTCACCGTTCCAGCTGATGAGTGGGGCAATTTTCTCTGCACGATTTTTGACGAATGGGTAAGTCAAGATATTGGGCAAATAAAAATACAGATTTTCGAGGAGGCGGCCAGAACAGCCTTTGGGCAGGAGCATTCACTTTGCATTTTTCGCCCGATCTGCGGGGATATTCCCGTCGTTGAACACAACGGAGACTTTTATTCGTGTGATCATTTTGTCGATAAAAAACATCATCTAGGGAATATCATAGAAACTCCGCTCGTCAAGCTCCTCGATAGTCCAGCCCAGAGAGCTTTTGGAAAAGCCAAGTTAGACTTCCTGCCACGCTACTGCCGTGAATGTGAAGTCAGGGATATGTGTCATGGCGAGTGCCCGAAGAACCGCTTCATCCGGACACCCGATGGTGAAGAAGGATTGAATTACCTATGCGCAGGATACAAACGATTCTTTTCCCACTGTAAACCTTTCATCGCTGAAGTTGCTGACGAATGGAAAAGGCAGACTTTTTAACCTCAAACACAAACGAGACAATCCGTCAGGTTTTGAGTTTTTCTTTGAAAAACGCAATAGTGCGCTCAAACGCCAGCAAGGATGCCTCTTTGTTGAATCGGGAACCTGTGTCGTTAAAAAAGGCGTGCCCGCACCCTTCGTACATAAAGATCTTATATTCCACCGAAGCTTTCTTAAGAGCCTCCTCGAATGCTGGAATGCCTGCGTTAATCCGTTCGTCAAGACTGGCATAATGGCAGAGCAAAGAGGCTTTGATCTTGGGGACATCTTCCGCGGCTGGTTGTCTTCCATAAAAAGGAACCGCAGCAATCAAATCCGGAGAGTTCACAACCATTTGGTTTACCATGCCACCTCCCCAGCAAAAACCCATGCAGCCAACTTTTCCTGTGGATTGGGGATGTGTCATTAAGTACTTCACCGCAGCTACGTTATTTTTTATTGTGGCTTCGCCATCTAGTTCACGCATCTTGGACCGGGCCTCATCTACATTATCTTTAGGAGTTCCTCCCAATGGAGACAGGGCATCTGTAGCTATGGCTAAAAATCCTTCTAAGGCCACGCGTCTGTTCACGTCTTCGATATGGGGTTGAAGCCCTCTGTTCTCATGGATCACGATCACACCGGGCAGCTTTTCCTCTCCTTTTGGCCTTGCCATATAGGCTATCACTTCGCCTGTTTCGCCGGGATACTTAACATATTCCGTGTGCAGACGTGAATCATCCTCGGCGACGATTTGGGCTTTGGCATAGGAGTTTTCAAGAAAAGGCAGCAGGGCCACAGCAGCCGCCGCTCCCCCAGCAAGTTTTGTCAATATCTTGAGAAATTCCCTGCGGTTCAACCCTCCCTTTGTGTAGTCCTCGTATAAATCCACAATTTTTGCATCCATAATCTTTTTCGGATTTTTTCTCATGTTTACCCTCCTAAACTGAGCTGATTAATCACTTTGTATCATTTGAAGTATCATAATTTCCCCCTGTCTGTCAACGTGATTGAACCGGAGCACTGCGCCCCTCTGATTCGTATTTCTCGAGCAGGCGGGTTAGCTTCTCGACGATGTCTTGATGCTCCTCCCACAAGTCATTTTTCTCGTACGGATCGGACTCTAGATCGAACAATTGTCCTGGCGAACCAGGTTGGGGACGTTCGCCGGCAGGTTCTACCCAGCCTCCTGAAGTCTTGTTGTCGAGGATCAATTTCCAATTTCCCTGTCGTATGGCGAACGTTCCGTTCTCGGAATGAGATACCAGAGCTTCCCTAATAGGGACATCTCCCTTTTTTCCAAGCAAGGCAGGAAGCATGTTAAAACTATCCGGCCCGGCTTCCACGGGTAGCTTTGTATCAAGGATCGCAGCACAGGTCGCCATCAAGTCTGTCAGGCAGATCATCTCGCCGCTGATGGTGTTCTGTTGAATCTTACCGGGCCAGCGGGCGATAAACGGGATCCGATGCCCCCCTTCCCAGATATGGGATTTGTATCCACGAAACGAACCGGACGACAGGTGCTCCCCAGTCCCATGCCGCGGACCATTGTCACTTGTCATGATGATCAATGTGTCGTCTGCAATTTTTAACCGATCCAGCGCTTTGAGGATCTCTCCTAAACACCAGTCGGCTAAATAAACCAGGTCTCCCCGAGGTCCCTCTTTGCTTTTTCCCTTGACAAAATCAGGCAGCAGCCATGGGGCATGCGGTGAAGAAAGAGACAAATAGACAAAAAATGGCTGGTTGTGATTCTCCTTCTGTGAATGCTCCATAAATTCGAGTGCCTTCCGGGTAAAAGTGGGATCGACATCCTCAAGATCAAATCCCTGGGCCATCCAGCCTGGACGTGGACGAAAGTCAGCGTGTTTGCTCTTATCCACAAAAATATATTTATCCGGAATCCCAACAGTATATCTGTTTTGGATATATGCAAAAGGTCCATCGATCGTCGAACAGGCCGCGGTATAATAGGCCTCATCAAAACCGAGGTCCACCGGTCCTCCCTGGACAGGTTTATTGAAATCGACATTCATGCCCTTTTCCGGATCTCCATCCTGCCAGGAACCCCGCCACATCTTTTCTGCATCTTTCCATGTGGGTGTAAATCCGTTTTGCCGGGTCCATCCCAAACCGATGTGCCATTTTCCAAAACAGCCTGTCCTATACCCTTGCTTCTTCAATAAAGACGCTAATGTCATACGATTCGGTTCGATCAAAGGAGGAGTGTACCCACCCACGACACCGCGTTTCAACCAAGTGCGCCAGCAATACCTTCCGGTCAGAACACCATACCGTGTGGGTGAGCAAACAGCAGAAGGAGAATGTGCATCGGTGAACAAGACCCCCTGTTTTGCCAGCCTGTCCATATTGGTTGTGGGAATCTTTGATCCGGGATTATAACATTCCACATCTCCATATCCCATATCATCTGCCATGATAAAAACGATATTTGGTTTTTTCCTCCTCTGATAAAAAACTTTGCAATCGCTCCCAGCCAGTGTCGCTGCTCCCCATCCCAACATCTTTATAAATTGGCGTCTATACATTTTAAAATTCAGAAAAAATCAATCCCCATCCACTGGGCTCAAGGAAATTTCAACAGCCTGATCCGTTTCCAGTTGGAGCCATACCACCAGGTCATGTCGGTTAACCCGCCTGATGTGGCCGTAGCGGAAGGACTTCCCTCGAGATACCTTTTTGCCATTCACCAAAATTTCAGCTTCACGATTTCCCCAATCCTCCACGACAAATGCAGGATTTACAACAGGGGATTTCGAATCGGCATCCAAGATTAACAGAAGTTTTCCTTTACTTCTGGTTTTCAATCCCGAAATCACATAACACCGTTGAGTCAGGTCATAAAGGGCGTTATCTGCTCCGTTTTTAACGATAAGTTTGGGCGGCAAAAGCCAAGAGCGTCCCAAAGGAACCAGAGACACGGCATCTTCCTTCGTAGCACCGTACATCCAGGCCCACCAGTAGGTTTTCCCTTCTCCTTTGTGCGGTGGCGGTCCACCCCAGGCAAGCGAAAAATGCGAGGCTCGGTCAGCGGCCTGGCAATAGCGACCGTCCGATGGCACTTGAGACACTGGCCAATGATTCCACCAGGGGAAATGGGAAAATCCTTTCCGGTGCTCATGGGCAAATATCGAAAACCGATTGGACATTTCGAAAATTTGAAATGGCCTGTAATCTGATTTCATATTGACTCGCATGATGACCGGTTCTTCTTCAGGCTTATTGCCGAAATGAAAATACTTTTCCCCCTCTCTCACCCTAGGAGTTTTATCCGACCAAGTGTAGGTGTGGCTATTTCCCTTGAGATTGACTAGAGTCATGGCCGAAAGTTCCACAACATCCTCCGGCATCTGGCCTGGTTGACAAAGAGCGATCACTTCCTCGGGCCACAGGGAACGTCCCTCTGAATAAAGAATGACTTTCCGGATGCCGACCTGATCGGGATAAAAAGTGTAATATTCATCCACCCAGTCTTCCCAGCCGGAGATGGGATTAACTTGAGAATGGTTTTTGTTGGCCGAGGTAGGACAATACCGCCAGTGGACAACGACCCGGGCCGGTGTATTTTCGATGATCCTAACATGGGAAAAGCGACATCGGGGATCGAGCATGTGTTCGATGCAGCCGTCCTCGTTGTTGAAGTTTTCAATGCTCTGGTCTGCCATCCACTTGTCCTTTTCCAAAACCCAAGCAGGTCCGTACCGGGTTCCCCGCCAAAAAACCACACGGACCGGTGAATCATCGAATTGGACCACAATGTCCGGATCGGACGAAACCGGCCAGAGAGCATCCCATTCGGGATAATACTGGAGACGCATGTAGGATGCTCCGAAATCACCCGGACCGGGTGGGCCCGACGGCATGATTCGCGTTGGAAGAGCGGGTGTACCGGCAGGCCTGGATGCCTTGTAGTTTTCCGCAATCGTATCTTCTGATATAGCATCGTTGTGAATTGTAACCTCGTCCAAGATTCCATCCAGCGAATACCAGCAGGCTAATGTTGCGAATGCACGGACAGGATGGGATGGCTCGAGTATCTGACGTGCCATTCCTATCCTGAGATCTTCGTCTTCGGCTTGACGAAATGTACCGTCGATTTTCATTCCAGCAGCCTTTTGCCCGTTGATGTGTAAGACGACACCTTCTCCCTGACGGAATGTGGCTGCGACATGTGTCCACGTATATAAAGGAATCTTCTTCTCAGTCCGGCAGACATTCCACCCCTGGGCACCAATGTGGAGGCCCAGATATCCTTCCGGACTGATTCCGAAAAAGAATCCCGCACGAGGGGAATTCACCACGATGTCATCCGGCCAGCAGATAGCATCCTGGTTAGAGTTCATGCTGATAGTATTTTCCTGAGCAACGATAGGCGCCCAGTTCCATGGATAGGCTCCTAATACAATCCATGCCTCTATGGTAAAATCCTGCCCCATCTTCGGGCCCTGATCCGCCTCACGAACAACGCATGTTGTGTACCCGTCCATTACAATGGCTTTGCCCTTTACACCTTGTATCAACCTATAATTTCCTTTTAAGACGTCCTTCCCCGGCTCGACCCGATCAAAGCTCCAAAGCACGACCGGAGCTTCATCCTGAGCCCATGTGAGACTAATCCAAGACAAAGGTAATAAAAGAAAGACCAGAAGTATTATTCTCCAAGCTGTTGTTCGCATCTTATTCTCCTTAAATTTTCATTAGACCTTCTATCGGTCAAATGTCACAAATCAATAAGCACTTTCATCGTCAAATCTCGGTTCTGAGCGATATATTCGAAAGCTTTGGGGTAATTTTCGAAGGAAAAATGCTTCGTAATCAAAGGCTCGAGTGTGATTTTTTCTGACTGGATCAGTTCGATCGCTGCTCGGTAATCTCCGGCCTTGTACATCAGGGTTCCGATCATGCGGAGTTCTTTATCTTGAACCAACCCGATATCCACTGATGGTTTATCCGCGAAGACACCGACAATAACGATATCCGTGCCTTTTCTTGCCAAATGAACGGCAACTGTGATTGTGTCCTCGACACCCACACATTCCAGGATGGCGTCTGCTCCATCCGGTCCAAAATATTCATCGACCTTGTCCTCTAGGTTTTCAAAAGCGACATTCAGAGTATGGTCAATCTCGCAAATTTTGGCGATCTCAAGCCGAGAATCACTGATATCTGTAACCAAAACCGATTTTGCTCCGAGGCCTTTGGCAGACTGAGCTGTCAGGTTCCCGATCGGGCCGGCCCCGAGAATCAACAGATTCATCCCCCTGACATCTCCTAATCGTTTGACCGCATGCACACCGACAGCCACGGGTTCCACCATGGCCCCGTAATCAAAATTCATTCCACTTGGAAGCGTAACAACCAGCTGGTGGTCGACCGGAATGTATTCACGAGCTGCTCCATCCGCCTGGCAACCGATCACTTTAAGATCATCACAGATATGATAATTCCCATGCGTGCAGGGATAACACTCTCCACACACAAGCTGAGGCATGACCGTGACCCTGTCCCCTTCGGACAAACCTTGGACCTTGTCACCTAGACGGGCAATTTCACCAGAAAATTCATGGCCTTGGACTATCGGACAGCTGATATAGGGATGTTTGCCGTAATAGGCGTGGATATCCGAACCACAGATGCCTATCCGTTTTACTTTAATCAAAACTTGTTTATCGTTAAAATTCGGTATCTCCACATCTTCCAAGATCAGTTTCTCCGGCTCAACCAGTCTGGCTTGTCTCATCATGTTCTCCTTTTTTAGGGCTAAACAGTTTTTTTCATTTTTTCATTTCCTTCTGTATCCCTAAGAGGATTACGACCGGCAGCTTTTTTTCAGCAGCACAAAAATCTCCTCCAAAGTCGCAACCTTGGGATGGTTTTTATAGTCGGGAAGGACCAGCGAAGCTTCGGCAAGCGCTTTCAGCTCCGCTTTCGGCACCTGCAAATCTTCAAAACAGATCAACATGCCTATTTTTTTGATGAAACCTTCAAGGACATCGCATGATATTTCTGCCGCTTGGCTGTCATCCATTTGGTTCAAACGATCATCGAACAATCGCCCTACCGCAGCAAATTTTTGTTGGGCATGCTGAAAGCTGAACCGCAAAATCGCCGGATACACAACCGCCAGAGATTCGCCATGCATCACATGGGGATATAATCCGCTAATGGCCATTCCGATTCCGTGGGGCAATGTAACACCAGAATTGGCGATGCAGAGGCCAGCCAGGGTATCCGCCCAGGCCATATGGGTCCGAGCCGCCAGATCACGGCCGTTCTCCACGGCCGCAGGCAAGTATCCCGCAACGAGACAAATCGCCTCCAAAGCCATTAAATCCGTGTAGGCAGATCCGTTGGGATTGATGAAGCCTTCAAAGGCATGGGCAAACACATCAAAACCCGTGGAGGCTGTGATGTGTTCAGGGACCGTTACCATCAATTCCGGATCCACGATGCTCACTTTGGGGTATACGATGGGATTGTAGATGGCGGACTTGTTTTTTTCTGTTGGATTCGTGACTACTGCCACCTGGGTAACATGAGATCCGGTCCCGGATGTTGTCGTGATGGTGATCACAGGTAGGGTTTTTTCTGTGGGTTGTGTATCACGAAAGAACAGGTAATCCCAGGATGTTCCCTCGTGCGTCGCCTCAACCGCGATGGCTTTGGCCACATCCATGCTCGACCCACCTCCTAAACCGAGGACAACGTCAGCATTGTGAGTCTTGGCCAATTCAGCCCCATCAGTGACAATGTCTGTAGTCGGGTTGGGAATGACCTTATCAAAATGAGTGATTTCGACGCCATTGTTTACCAAAGAGTCTTTGACCTTGTTAAACACAGGTTCGATTTCAGGAAACAGAGGAACAGTCACGATCAAGCAACGCCTCCCGAAACGAGAAACCGCCTTCCCTATTTCCCTCACTTTCCCATGACCAAACCTTATTTCTGTAGGTTGATAATATTTAAATCCTTTCATTCTTACTCCTAATAAAAACAGCCCTTTCTGAATCTGTGACGATTTTTATAGCTCAAACTCCGCCTATCGCAACAAGTAATACAAACCGATCATGATGGCCAGGAGAAAAGCAGCCAAAAGTCGGGGATCACCGATCTTTTTGATTTTCCCTTGAGCCAAGACCCGAATGGGCTTATCCCATGTCAGCCCTTGGATACTTTTTGGCTCGGGTTTGGGAGTCATCAAGCTCACGATGACAAACAGAAGGCTGCACAGACAAAACAGATACCACGCCTGCATCATAAACGGGATTCCCCACCCGTCCGTAATGACCTTGACATCGCCTATAACAGGCAGGTCCACCATGAAGGATATGGCTCCCAGAAAAAATCCAAAGATCAGTGTTGTCAGCGCCGCCTGCTTTGTTCCTCTCCGCCAGAAAACCCCCCAGAGAAAAACCGTGGTGATCGGGGGAGCAAGGTGAGCCGCGATGGCGTTTATGGCTTCGAAGATGCTGGAATATCTCCCTCCTTGGGTTGACCAAGCCATAGCCAAAATCATGACCCCGACTGCGCTGACTCGACCGATTTGGACCTGTTTCTCATCCGAAATCTTGGGTTTGAAGCGCTTCACAATATCCACAGCCACCAAGGTTGCCGAACTATTCAACGCAGCAGCGATCGTGCTCATCAGAGCAGCCAGCAAACCTGCTGATATCAAACCCTTGAGGCCGGTAGGAATTAGCTGGTTAATCAACACAGGAAGAGTTTGGTTGCTATCTGCACCTATAACATCTTTGAAAAGAACATATCCGATCACTCCAGGAAATACCATGATAAAAACCGGGAAAATTTTTAACAATCCGGCAAAAAGAGGCCCGATCTGAGCATCCTGTTGTGTTTTTGCGCCCAGAACCCTCTGAACAATGGTCTGGTCCGAACACCAATACCAGATTCCCAGAATGGGGTAGCCCAAAAACACAGCATACCACGCAAGGCCCGCCGAATTATCCGCTTGCAGCATACTGAGTTGGTCAGGTTTGACCGCAGCTTTGAGTTGAGACAAATTATGGATCCCTTGATCTGGAAGTGCAAAGATGGCGAACAACGTCACAGCCAAAGCACCGAGTACAAGTATGGCTGTTTGAATCGTCTCGGTGACCACAACAGCCTTGAGGCCGCCCAGAACAGTGTAGATGGTTGTTATCACAGAAATGATAAAGATGGATGTCACCACATCGATCCCAAAAAACTGCTTGAAGACCGCCGCTCCTGCATACAGACTCATCCCGATGTGGATGAATAAGGCAGCCACGATGGCCATGAGTGCCAGAAGCATCCGGGATCCCGAACTGTAGCGCCGTTCCAAGAATTCAGGAAGAGTGGAAATCCGGCTTTTGAAATAAAAGGGTGCAAAGACCAAGCCAAGGAGAATCAATGTGAATGTGGCCATCCACTCGAAATTTCCCCAGACGAGACCTTCGTTGTAGCCAGACGCAGCAAGCCCGACAAGGTGAATGGTGGAGATATTAGAGGCGAAAAGCGCTGCTCCGACCATCCCCCATCACAGGGACCTCCCAGCCAGGAAATATCCCTGGCTGGTCAATCTCATCTTTCGGACGGATAGGATCCCGATGGCCAAAATCCCGAACAAATACCCGACTATGATGACGAGATCTAGCAATGGTATGGCTAATTCTGATCCAAACAATGTTTAAAGGCTCCATCCTTCCCGGTACTCGCGGTGGAGGAATTGCTCGGCTTCGGAATGGTTGGGAAATTGCATATTATCGGCATCCCAATAGAGCTTGGCATCGGTACGGATCGCCACATTTCCCAGTAAGACCGTTTCTGTCAGCGGGCCGGCGTAGTCAAAATTAGAGGCTGCCTGCTTTCCTCCTTTGCAGGCCATGATCCACTCTTGATAATGACCCATTGAGCGAGGAATGGTTTTCGCGGGCCGTTGATATTCCTTCATACGTTTTTCCGGCCATATACGAAGACTGTTGGCGCCATGAGATCCGCACAAAATCATGCCCTTGTCTCCGACATACAAGGCCCCACCATAGTCATCCCCCATTTTAATGTTTCCGGGAATCTCCTCTGGACGAGAGGGCATCAATCCGCCATCATACCAAATCAAGTTTAGAGATGGAAATCCCTCCCGAGCGGGAAACTTATACCTAACGATGGATGCACGCGGATAGGTTTCTGTATTTTTGGGTTTGTCCCA
>Ga0114922_10006798_pt1 | contig 10475 bp, 10 predicted proteins | sample AartaG_FD_100975 | JGI IMG/M metagenome (GOLD analysis project Ga0114922, IMG submission 100975) | Deep subsurface microbial communities from Aarhus Bay to uncover new lineages of life (NeLLi) - Aarhus_00045 metaG | ecosystem: Environmental > Aquatic > Marine > Oceanic > Sediment | place...
ATTAGGTTTCCAAAAAAAATATTTTAATTTTGGGTAACCATATTTACGGAAAATCCGTATTAATAGATGAGGAGAACAATGTGAAGGATTTGACATTGAATGAGACGGCGATATTATTGGCTATCCTTCGTCTGGAGAAAAAAGCATACGGTGTTGCCATCAAGGAGGATGTTTCCAAATTTATCGATAAAAAGATCTCGTATGGCACCCTTTACAGCTATCTCGACCAACTCTTCCGAAAGGGATACATATCCAAGTCCATAGGGGATCCCACACCGGAGAGAGGAGGGAGAAGAAAAATATTCTATAAGCTTACGAAAAAAGGGACTCATGCATTGGAGTCTGCTTATAAGCTTCAAAAGATGATCTGGGAGAGGTTGTCAGAAATTTCGTTCGATAAGGTTTAAACTTATCATGAAAAGAAATTCTTCGGGTCCACCACGGTTGGCTGAATGGTTTCTCTGTCGAATGAGAAAAGGGGGAGATGAATTCTCTTTTTTGGGCGACATGAGAGAGGGGTTCTCTTTCGTGAGCGGAAAAAGAGGGAGAAGAAAGGCAAGACTCTGGTATTGGAGACAATTCTTAGCAAATCTTCCTGCTTATTTGAAAGACAGTATCTATTGGAGTTATCACATGTTTAAAAACTACCTCATCATCACCTTAAGGAACATTAAAAGAAATAAGGGATTTTCCTTTATCAACATCACGGGATTGGCTGTGGGAATGGCTGCTTGTCTCCTTATCCTCCTGTGGGTGCGTCACGAGCTCAGTTTTAACAAATTTCACGACAAAGCCGACAGCATATATTTGGTCGTTGGCGAAAGAGTCAATCATAGAGGCGAGTTTTTTCAAAACAGTCCTGTTCCGCTGGCAGAACCTTTAAAGAAAAATTATCCCGAGATTGCCAAAGTCGTCAGGTTCCAGTTCCAGAGCGAACTCATTGCCCGATATGATGAAAAAATCTTCAACGATTGGAAAGGTGCTTATGTCGATCCGGAGGTTTTTGAGGTGTTTACCTTCCCTCTCCTTAAGGGTGATGCCGAGTCTGTCTTCGATGATCTGAACAGTATTGTGATAACCGAGTCTTCGGCACAAAAGCTTTTTGCTGATGACGATCCACTGGGTCAGATTATGGAAATAGAAGGCGACCTTGTTAAAGTGACGGGGATTTTGCATGACATTCCAGAAAATTCGGATATCCAGGTCGATTTTTTCAGGCCTTTCCTATCCATGAAAGAGATTATTGAGTACCAGCACTTTATCTGGAATTGGTTTGCGCTAAATACCTATGTTCAGCTAAAAGAGGGGATCGATCCAGCTGTGGTCAATCCAAAAATCGCAGATCTATTGAATAGCAATCGTCTCTGGTCGACCGATCCCTTGAATGTGTTCCTTCATCCTTTTTTGGATTTGCATTTGCACAAGTTGGGGGGTGGCGGTCCTATCCTGTACATCTATGTCTTCACCATCGTGGCCATGCTGATTCTGCTGATCGCCTGCATCAATTTTATGAATCTTTCCACGGCTAGATCGGCAAAACGGGCCAAAGAGGTCGGTCTCAGAAAAGTTGTTGGATCGAGGAAGTTACAACTTATCAAACAATTCTTTTTGGAGTCCACATTCTTAACATTCTTGTCCGCGATTTTTGCTGTGTTACTTGCCATACTGTGCATGCCTTTATTCAATCAACTGGCGGGAAAACAATTGCAGATCGATTTTTCTGATATGGTTTTGGTCTTTGGGCTGATCGGAATGGCTATTTTGACGGGATTCTTGGCAGGATCCTATCCTGCATTTGTCCTCTCGTCCTTCCAACCGGTCGATGTTCTGAAAGGGAATCTTCTGCTTCAAAAGGCGGGTGGAAAAAAGTCAACAGTTAGTGGCACACGATTCCGGCAGGGTTTGGTCATCACTCAGTTCGTTTTATCCATCGGTTTGATCATTTGTGCGTTGCTCGTTTATAGGCAGCTCGAGTATATGAAAAACGCTGACTTGGGTTTTGATAAGGAAAATCTTGTGAGGATTTCCATTCCGGATCAATACGAAGGCAAACACGAAATCCTCAAAACGGATTTGACACAAAGCTCGAACATCATCAGCGTCACTGCAACTAGTTTTGTGAATCATGGCGGCAGGATAGATTGGGATGGTGCCGCAGGCGATATGCAGTATCTCGGCACGAACACGGACTACCAGATGGTCGATTTTGACTATATAGAGACGCAAAAAATGGAAATGGTAGCGGGCAGGAATTTTTCCCAAGAGTTTTCCTCTGATTTGGAAAGGGCTTATCTTATCAACGAGGAAGCTGTAAAAACTTGGGATTTTCAAGATCCCGTGGGCAAACGTTTCGCCCTTACCGCGGCCGAAGGAATCATCGTTGGCGTTTTCAAAAATCGGCATTTTGGGTTAAAACATGATGTTGTGCCGATGGTTCTTTATCTGACATCCAAGACAGACTGGGATAAATACAACTACCTTGTAGCAAGGCTCCGGGCTAATCAGATCACAGAAGCGTTAGATGATATGAGAAAAATCTGGCAAATCCATATTGCGGACATTCCTATCGAATATCATTTTGTGGACGATATGATCGATGAGCTTTACCAGTCAGAGGAACGACTGAGTGGGTTGATCAGTGTTTTTACGCTGCTGGCTATCGTCATCTCCTGTTTGGGGCTTTTCGGGATGGCCTCGTTCATGACTCAGCAGAGGACAAAGGAGATAGGTATCCGGAAGATATTGGGAGCTCCCGTTTCACGCATCGTGTTCTTGCTCACGAGGGAATTTGTGAAGTGGGTCCTGATAGCCAATATTATCGCTTGGCCAGTTGCATTTTATACCATGCGGATTTGGCTGAATGAATATCCCTATCGCGTAAAAATCGGGATTGAAATCTTTCTTTTGTCCGGCCTGATTGCCTTATTTATATCTTTGTTTACAGTTATTTATCAAGCCAGCAAGGCTGCAGTCGCCAATCCGGTTAATTCTCTTAAGTATGAGTGAGTTTCTTTCCTGACAGGGGTAATATCCTTTCCATCTCTTCATATGTCTGCAGGGAACAGCAGGCTGTGTTGACATTTGGATTTGAGAGCACGAACTTGATGGCGGCAGCCCGGATTTCCTCGGGATTTTTTAAGTTATGCTTTGTGATGAATTTTTCGGCCCACTCAATCCCCTTTGGCCGGGCCAAACCTGCGCTGGCCAATATACCGTATCCAAATACTCCTATGGTAGAAGACTTTATCCATTTTTCTCCTGAGTAAGAAAAATTATTTACATGCCAATACAATTGGGATCGATTCACAAGTCAAATTTTATATATTCTGGTTTGACTGGACATTTTCTGTATGATATCAATAGTCCAAGCTATCTAGAGGAAAGTATGTTTGGACATAAAAATAAGGAAGTTTAGATATGACAAACCAATCAGCAAAACAGAAAAAACAATGGTGGCGCTGGCTGATCCTTTTGGTGGTCAGCCTGGTGATGTTCGGATCCTACTATATTTATGATTCTCTAAGCCCGATCAATGAGTTTATCCAGCAGGATATGGGTATCGATAATGCCAAGTTCGGGTTGCTGTTTTCTTTCTATTCTCTTCCTAACCTTCTGTTCCTGCTGCTGATCGCAGGATTCATCCTGGATCGTTTCGGCATAAGAAAGGCGGGAACCATCTACGTCTTTCTCATACTAGTTGGATCGGTCGTTACTTCGCTGGGGGCTGGAAAATCGTTCGCTGTGATGCTCATCGGGAGGATGATCTTCGGGTTTGGATCCGAGTCGACACTCCTTGTCACAAACAAAGTCATCGCGCGGTGGTTCAAGGGCAAGGAGCTGGGATTTGCCTATGGCCTGAATATCACGGTGATGAGGCTCGGAACGATTCTGGCTCTGAATTCGGCCGCGCAGATAGCTGGTAAAGCTGGCGGGTGGCGCTGGTCGGTGTGGGCTGGAGCTATCGTGATGCTCGTCTCGTTTATCCTCTTCTTGATCTATCTGATCATCGATAAGGATGTGGACAAAAACATAAAGGGAGGAGTGGAAGATAAGATCCTCATCAAAGATGTGCTGAAACTCAGCTCGGCCTTTTGGTTCATCAGTATCCTGTGCATGACCTTTTACTCGGCTATATTCCCCTTTGCCAATCATGCTCCGCGTTTTCTCCAGATGAAATTCGGGATGTCTGCTGCCAAAGGGGGGCAGTATACGTCGTTGATCATGACCGCCTCGATGATTTTTACGCCCATTCTAGGTTTCCTGATAGACAAGTTCGGAAAAAGAGGCAAAATCATGTTCTTTGGGTCGATACTGATCGTGCCGGCACACCTGCTTCTCGGGCTCACCACTCTTCCTCCCGCGATTTCTTTTTTGATCCTGGGTGTTTCGTTTTCACTTGTACCTGCTGCTCTATGGCCGGCCATCCCTATCCTTGTCAAAGAAAAATTTCTCGGATCGGCTTTTGGCATCATCGCTTGGGTCCAGATGTTTGGATTGTTTTTGTTCCCGTTGCTTGCGGGGAAGCTCGTCGATTGGTCAGGGGATAAGTACACCAACATGGAGCTGATGTTTGCCTCGCTCGGATTTATTGGGATTATTTTTTCGATACTTCTTCTGAGAGCGGACAGAAAACAAAACCTTGGACTGGAGCTGCCGACCAAGGTAGCACAGGCTCGAGCCGACAACGCCTAAAATTCGGGGACAGGTACCGAATTATGTCCCCGAATTAAAAAAAAATCTTTACAATGAAGTTAATTAGCCTTATATTATACATACCGACGGTCGGTATGTATAAATCGGTGAGTCTGATGGCGATAAAAAAATCCAAACAAGAAAGGACCGGAGAGATCATCCAGGCTGCGATCGATGAGTTTTTAGAAAAAGGCTATGATGGGACATCCATGGAGTCCATTGCTCGCAAAGCAGGCGTTAGCAAAGGCGGACTCTACCATCATTTCTCGAGCAAGGATGAAATCCTTCTACGGGCCAACCAAAAGCTCAACGAGCCCGTTTACTCGATCATGCAAGAAGCAGCACAAAGTCCAAGCGCTGGCAAAGCCTTGAGTTCGTACATAAGAAACTATCTGAGATACTGGTTGGATCACAAAAGGGAGATGGTTTTTTACATGTTATCCTATGTGAAATTATTGGATAATCCCTCACTCGGGGAGATGTACCAGAGCTACACACAGAGCACGATCGCATTTTTCCAAGATCTCTACCAACGTGGGATCGATTCCGGTGAATTCGTGCCACATTCTGCCTACGATAGCGCTATAGCCTTTATGGCTGCTGTCGATGGGATCGTGATGTATCTGATGATTGATACGAACCTGGAACTTGAAAAAATCGTATCCATTTTACAGAAAAAATTTATCCATGGAATGCAGGCCAATCAGGATATATCTCACGATCCAGAGGAGAAATGATGATGCAAACGGAAAACGGGAAATGGATCATCAGGCTTGATAGTTTGCGAAAATCTTATGGAGACCTGGTTGCCGTCAAAAATTTATCCCTGGATATTCGGAGAGGTGAGATTTTCGGATTTCTCGGCCCCAATGGGGCCGGCAAGACGACAACGATCAGTATGATCTGTGGGTTGTTGAAAAGAGATTCCGGTGAAATTAAGATCGATGGTTTTTCTCTCGAGGAGGATTATGGGAGATGCAAAAAACTGATGGGCTTTTGTCCCCAGGATATTGTCGTTTGGGAATCATTGACCTGTTTGGAGCAGTTGGATTTCACGGCACGGTTGTACGATGTTCCCAAGATTGTTGCCCGGAATAGGTCCCTGGAGTTATTGGGGATTCTCGGGCTGGAGGAGAAAAAGCATAAATTGGCCAAGACTCTTTCGGGAGGAATGAAACGCCGTCTGAATATAGCCCTGGCTATTGTCCATGATCCAGAGATCCTGATACTGGATGAACCTCAGGCTGGTCTCGATCCTCAGAGCCGGGTTTTAGTGAGGGAGTACATCCGATCTCTGGCTGGAGAAAAAACAGTGATCCTGACAACCCACGATATGGATGAGGCGGATCGTCTGGCCGAGAGGATCGGAATTATCGACCACGGAGAACTTCTGGTTCTGGATACCTCAAATAATCTTAAAGACCAAGTCGGAGAAGGGGATATCTTGGAGATCAAGATTTCCGACGGCCAAGAAGAAAAATTAGAGCGTCTGCGGCAAAATCTTCCGGAAAATTTGCATCATTTGGACCATCGACACGGCAATCTGCGTTTTGCTGGTTTCAATATTCCAGATGTTCTATCTGATTTGCTGGAGAAATTCAGACGGCTCGATTTAAAAATTGAGGATATGACCATCCGCAAAAAAACCCTGGAGGATGTGTTTATTTCCCTGACCGGGAGGAGGTTGCGCAAATGAGACTGTACCCTCTATTTAAAAAGGCCGTGATCGAAAACTTCAGGGATTGGAAAATTCTAATCATGGGGATCACGTTTGCTCCCTTTTTCGTGGTCTTGATGTACTTCTATTTTGGGGAGGCTACCGAGACCTATCGGGTGGCTATTATCAATCACGATCGAGGAGCGACAACCAGAGATGGAAATATGATCAATGCTGGAGAGGCGTTGATTTCCGAGATAGAGAAATTTTCAGGTCAAGATGGAGCGATCGTGCTGAAGGTCTCCCGGGAACAGGAAATGGCCGCAGCACAAAAACGTCTGAAGAATAAATCCGTGGACCTGATCGTCGAGATCACGGAAAATTTTTCCCAGGCCCTTTTGGATTATAAAGAGGGGGAGAGGCCCCCTCCGGCGGTGGTGAGGACTTTCGGCGATCCCGGCAATCCCAAGTACATCATGGCTGCAGCTTGGTCTGACTCCCTCACATATCAGTTTGCGGTGGAATGGTCTGGATTGCAGGGGCCTCTGATGTTCGAGGCAGAAAGTCTTTCGCCCTTAAAATCTTTGTCTGATTTTGATCTGTATGTGCCAGGTTTACTGGGGTTGGCCCTGATGATGTTGATGTTTACGGCTGCGGCGACTCTTATAAAAGAAAAGGATAAGGGGACCATTGTGCGGTTGCGTATCTCGAACATGACCACCACCGAGTGGCTTGTGTCGGTGAGTTTATCTCAGGTTATCATCGGTTTGCTGTCAATGGGAATGACGTATCTAACAGCTGTTGCCCTTGGATATCATACAACGGGATCCTTGTTAGCCATGATAGTGGTGGGAATTTTGTCATGTTTGGCGATTATTGCCATCAGCGTGATGGTGGCCGCTGTGCTACGAACCGTTTTTGATCTGATGACGGTGGGGTGTTTTCCGTTTTTTATCCTTATGTTTTTTTCCGGAGGGATGTTCCCTATCCCGACAATTTCGCTTTTTGCCTTAGGTGAGCGCTCTATCAATGTGAACGATATCCTGCCTACGACCCACTCGATAACAGCATTCGGAAAGATCTTGAATCAAGGCGCTGGATTAAGTGATGTAGTTTTTGAGATGGGAGCCATTGTTATTTTAACCGTCCTCTATTTTACTATCGGCATATGGATGTTCACCCGCCGCCATATGAAAGCCAAGTGAATATTAAAAAGATCCCGATTTGAATTAAGGGATCAGGTATCCCGTCACCGAATTAAATTAGATGGGATGTTTGCGTTTGTCGAAGGCGACGATGATGGCGCAGAAGGATAAAGAAATGAGGACGATGAACATCATGATCCCGAAGAAAGGCAGAATCTGAGAGATCATGCGACTATCCAGGATATTCCCGAATTTCTTGAAACCCCAGATGGTCATGTAAATGATGCCTGCTATGAGCAGGCCATAAGATAATACTTGGGGGATAAGCAATGGTCTCAGCGCCTTCCGAACTATTTTTTTATCGAGTTTTCTCTTAGCGTAAACTCTTCCCCACATACTCTCTGCATCGGGGAGAGTTTTTTCCGGCATATCGGTTTTCCAGGCGGTTTTATTGAATCGATTCATCCAGCCCTGCACAAGAGCAATATCCTGGCAGACCTGGCATCCAGCTATGTGTTCTTGAAGTTCCGATCTCATTTTTTCTTCACCGAGACTTTTCAAGACTTCTGTTTCCATAGGACAAATCTTTTTGCTCATGTTTGTGTCCTCCCTTCTTGCTCTTGTGTTTTCAGGATATTTGCCAGTTTTTCTCTGGCGCGGAAAAGCTGAACCTTAAGGCTGTTTTCTTTGGTATCCGTCATTTGTGCAATCTCGCTGTAGCTGTAGCCTTCCACATAGGCCAGCCAGAGGAGCATTCTCTGTTTTGGTTTGAGTCTTTTAAAGCTTTTTTCCATTTCCATCGATAACAGAACGCCAGATTCCTGCCTTGCATCATGCATATCTCTTTCATACGTATGGATTTTTTCTTCGAAGGATTTTTTTTCCACCTTGATCCGTCTCTTTTTATCGACGATGAGATGAAAGGCTATCCTGTAAAGATATACCTTCAGGTGTCTCTCATTCTCGATGTCCGGTTTCGCTTTGAGGAACTTGACGAAGGATTCCTGATAGATGTCGTCTGCCATATGCTCATCGCCACAGATCTTGTAGATATAAAACCAGAAGGAACGGGAGTGATTCGTGTAGAATTTCTCCCAGATTTCCTTCCGGTTTTTTTCCATAAAAAAGTTTCCGTTTTGCTCTTTTGTTATTAGAGGCAATTTCAGTGCGTGGACTAGGCTACTCAACACAGCTACTCAGGTTCAGTCTTTGTCTTCAATTATGCCCCATTTTTTGCTCAATGTGTAGGAGATATACATCGAAATAACGAAACCCACACCCAGGGCGATGAAAACGATCCCGAAGGCGATGAAATATTTCATCTCCTCTTGGAATATCTGCCCGACGAGGATGAGGGCGATTCCCAATGTGACCAGGATCACTCCCTTGGAGAGGGATGAGAGAAGCTTCTCCTTCGGAGCCAAACCGTTGAACTTTATGAAGTTGAGGAACTTGTTTCCCTCTTGGGATTGGAGGAAATCGTTGAATTCCTGGACAGATTGGAATTTGTCGACGATTTTGTTCTGGAGCTGGCTTTTGTGCCTCGTTTTTCGCCAGTCCAGAATCGCCCAGACTACCCATGCCCAAAAGAGAATCGTCAGCGGTAAAACCATTATAAGCGTCATATCTTCAGAACCAGTCATCTTGACCTCCAAAAATTTTGAATCATAGTAATAACGTTTAACGCAGTTCGAAGGTTAACAATCCGACACAAGAAATTTCCTTGTCTTTTATAACTCCCAGTCATAAAAATGGCAAAAAAAAGAAATTGTATAACTTGGTGTTATAAAATAGGATTAAACTTGATACAGAGATTGGGCTCGGGGTATGATGAGGGGCGAAAAAGTGTAGAGGACGATCATGAAGAAATCATTTTGGCTAGTTATCTGTATTTCTGTCGTTATTATGGCGGGAATCGCTTGTCAGAGGGAAGTGAAAAAAGACTATCCAGTGAAATCCGTGGATTTCACCCAAGTAAAGGTCATGGATAATTTCTGGCTGCCCAGGATAAAAACCAACCAGAAGGTCACGATTCCGTTCGCTATGCAGCAGAATGAGGAGACGGGTCGGGTGGACAATTTTACTATTGCCGGCGGTCAAATCGGGGGGGAGTACAAGGGCGAACGGTACAATGACACCGATGTCTACAAGGTGATGGAGGGAGCAGCATACACTCTGGCAACCGTTCCTGACCCTGAACTGGAAAAATCCCTGGACGAGCTGATCTCTGTGATCGCAGCCGCCCAGGAGGAGGACGGTTACTTGTTTGCACCGCGCACCGCTGCACCGAAAATTCCGGTTGTTGGGATAGGGGAGGAGCGCTGGTCCAACCTGGCTGTCAGCCACGAGCTCTACAATGCCGGGCACATGTACGAAGCTGCTGTGGCGCACTTTCTGGCTACTGGCAAGCGGAATTTTCTGGACATCGCCATCAAAAACGCCGACCTTCTGGTCCGGACGTTCGGCCCGCATAAGTTGAGTGCCACTTCAGGCCATCAGGAAGTGGAAATCGGGCTGGTCAAACTCTACCGGATCACGGGGAAAGAGGATTATTTGAACCTGGCCAAATATTTTCTCGACCAGAGAGGAAAGGACCTTGAGCTGAAGATCTATCCCGAAGGACACCGGTTTTCCATCTACAACGAGCCTACCCAAATTCAGGCCCACAAGCCTGTGCTCGAGCAGGAAGAGGCGGTAGGACATGCGGTACGTGCTATGTACATGTATGCCGGGATGGCCGATGTGGCCGCGCTCACAGGTTCAGAGGAGTACATCCAGGCTATCGACCGTCTCTGGGAGAACGTGGTCAATAAAAAGATGGCGCTTACAGGTGGCCTCGGGGCCCATCATGATAGGGAACGTTTCGGCGAAAACTACGAGCTCCCCAACCTGACTTCTTATAATGAGACCTGTGCAGCCATCGGAAGCGTGTTTTGGAACCATCGACTGTTTCTCCTCCACCAGGATGCCAAATATATCGA
>Ga0114922_10006799_pt1 | contig 10474 bp, 11 predicted proteins | sample AartaG_FD_100975 | JGI IMG/M metagenome (GOLD analysis project Ga0114922, IMG submission 100975) | Deep subsurface microbial communities from Aarhus Bay to uncover new lineages of life (NeLLi) - Aarhus_00045 metaG | ecosystem: Environmental > Aquatic > Marine > Oceanic > Sediment | place...
CTTGCGAGCGATCATGCGTACAAGCTCTGCCGGGGGGATATGAATATGAACCGACGATTATCGGAGTGACCAAAGATTTTCATTTTGCCTCTCTTCATCAGGAGATCGGGCCGATGATGTTGAACATGAGACCGGAAGAACCCTTGATGTACATTTTGGTCTGTCTGCGTTCGGGAGATCCGGCCACAGCCTTGACCGCTATACAGGACATCTGGAAGGAAACAAATCCCGACAAGCCGTTCAATCCGGTTTTTTTGGATCAGGCCCTAAGCTCTCAGTATGAACGCGAGCGGAATTGGAGCGGGATTATCCGGTTTTCCACGGCTTTTGCCATGTTGATTGCGGGCATGGGATTGTTCGGGCTCACCGCCCTGACCGTATCCCGCAGAACCAAAGAAATTGGAATCAGGAAGATTCTGGGAGCAAGTATCCCGGCTGTACTGGCGGTTCTCTCCCGGGAATTTGTTGTCTTGATCTTATGCGCTAATGCTGCGGCCTGGCCCTTGGCTTATTGGGCCACCTCCGAGTGGCTGCAGAGCTTTGCCTTTCGCACCGCAATCGCCCCGTGGATATTTCCGCTGGCGGGGGCAGTCGTTCTTTTCTTTGGATTGACAGTTGTTTTCTCTCAGGCCGTGCGGGTTTGCCTCCAAGATCCCGTTAGCGGCCTGCGCTATGAATAGTGGATCTTCTCAAGCATACCAAACATGGGATGAGCGCTGATTCATTCATACCGCAGGTTGTCCGTCGGCTTGGCCAATCCCACCAGGTGGATGGTCGAAATGTTAGCCGTGAAAAGGGCGGCCCAGATGATGGGCCATCTCAGCGATTTCCCGGCCAGAAAGAATTCTTCACTGGATGTACCCTTTTTATATCCCGCCCATATGCCAATGCCCATAATACCGGGCAGATAACAAATAATGATGACTAGATCCAGGGTTGGAATTGTTATTCCTACACTTTCCACGAGTCCTATTGAAATTTGCTCGCCATTGGAATCATTATTTTAAAAATCATGATTAAACAATTTCTCCAAAATGACAAAAAAGTCAGACTCGAAATGGTCATTTCTAGTCATTGACTTAATCGTTTTGGATGTGATACACGTATTTTAAGATGTTGGGGGAAGGAAAATTGTGAATAATAAGGAACAAGCACAAAAACGAAAGTGAACATTGTTTTCCGATGGCTTGAACGTGCATGTTCTGAAATTTTCTCTATTGGTGACATGTATTAACCACAGTTAATGATGGAAGCACCATAAATTCATATAGGAGGAAAGATATGCGTAAAACAATTATTTTTTTAACAATCTTTTGTTTAGGAATTGCTGTCATGGCAGCAGCGAAAGATAAGTACGAGGTCGATACATTCCAGACATCAGCCGGTGAGTTAAAAATCTTTTTCCTGGGACATAGTACTCTCTATTTTGAGTTTGGCGACATGATCATCCATGTCGATCCTGTTTACGATTATGCCAACTACAAAGAAATGCCCAAGGCAGACCTTATACTCGTTACCCATGAACACGGAGATCATTTTGATGAAACCGCCATAAAGGATATTACCAAAAACAACACCGTCCTTATACTGACTGAAAGATGCCAAAGGATAGTAAATAATGGTCAGGTCATGAAAAACGGTGATACACAAACTGTGCACAGCATTAAGATCGAAGCTATCCCTGCTTACAACATCGTTCATATGGTTCAGGGAGACATCCCCTTTCATCCAAAGGGAGTGGGAAACGGTTACATCCTCACCTTCGGCGATAAACGAGTCTATGTGGCTGGAGATACAGAGAATACCCCGGAGATGAAAGCACTCACCAACATTGATATCGCCTTTCTTCCCATGAATCTCCCCTACACTATGAGTCCGGAGATGACGGCTGATGCCGCCAAAGCCTTCCGGCCAGACATCCTCTACCCTTATCATTTCGGGAACACCGATACCTCCAAGCTGGTGGAACTTCTCAAAGACGAAACAGATATCGAGGTCCGTATTCGTGATATGAATTAAGGTTGATATCCCCCTAATTATTATTCGTAGCGGAGGGAATCGACTGGGGCAGCAAGGGCAGCTTTTAGAGTCTGGAAAATAACCGAGATAAGGGCCACAGCTAAAGTTATCAATCCTGCAAAAAGGAAAGGTCCAAATCCGACTTTTGTCTTGAAGGCAAATGATTGGAGCCATTTATTCACAAAATAATAGGCCACAGGCCAGGCAAGGAGATTGGCCGTAAATACCCACCGTGCATAACTTCTCGTAAATAATAGAATTATTTTTGTAATACTGGAGCCCAGAACTTTACGGATTCCAATCTCTTTGGTCCGCTGTTCCGTGCTGTACGCTGCTAGCCCAAAGATGCCTAGGCACGCCACAAAAACAGTCAGCAGACAGAAGGAGATAAGCAGTGATGCCAAACGTCGATCCTCATCATAGGACTGATGATGGAGATCACTGATATAGGCAAAATCAAAGATTTGTTCGGGCGTAAGTTCTGACATAAGTCTCTTAATACGAGAAATCACAGCCTGGTTTTCTTCTGAAGGAAGACGGATGATCAGTTCTCCGGCTGTCTCATCGGAAAGGAAGAGGACTGTGGGAAATATCCGGGAATGGATCGAATTTGTATTCCAATCTTCTAGCATACCGATAATTTGATAGGTCTTATCGCTTCTAACGAGAAAAGATCCAATGGGATTTTCGAGATCGAGACTTTTAGCAGCCTTTTCATTGATCAAAACGGTATCTCTATCCCCAATCCTTCCCTTTTCGAAGTTTCGCCCCATTTCCAATTTGAGCCCTAAAATGGGAACAAAATCCAAATCGGTTTCTATGGTCTGAAAAATCTTGCTTTCTTCTTCTGTTTGACCTTCAAGTCGGATGTTTGAAATATTTCGATTTTGTGCGTTTGGAAAATTATCTATAGAGGAAACCGCCAAAGCCCCTGTTTGTCTCAGGATCTGGTTTTTAATAATGTCGAGGTTTTTAAGACGAGCGGCATCCCGAATTTCCAGAAGGATTAAATTGTTTTGATTAAAACCAAGATCTTTTGTTTCGGAATAGTGGACTTGTTTAAATACGACCAAAGTGCAAACAATCAAAATTCCAGCAATAAAAAACTGAATCCCCACAAGAATCCTTCGCAAAACGGTCTTTGAAGGTCCACGGGAAACATTGGACCTAAATATGACAGCAGCCTGAAAACTTGAAAGATAAAATGCCGGATAAGATCCAGCAAGAAAGCCCACCAACAAAATCATGCCGGCAATGGAGGGCAGAATCCATGGAGTCGTCAACACACTCAGATTGAGATGTTTTCCGAGATAAATATCTAGACGCGGTTTAAAAAGAGTAAAAAGGACAAGACCAAGGGCCATGGCAATTGATGTGAGTAAAAGAGATTCCATCAGAAATTGCTTGACTAGATGTGAACGCATGGCCCCACATGTCTTCCGGACACCCACCTCCTTTAATCTCCCAGAAATTTTTGCAGTCGAGAGATTAATAAAATTTATTGCTGCGATTAAAAGAATTAGCAGAGCTACTGCTGAAAATATATGCAGTCGTGTGAGACTTCCAGAGTTATCCAGATCATTATTCATCCCGTGATCCGTTTTATTAATATAAATCTGTCGAAGCGGTTGGAGGTAATAGGAGGCGTCTTTTTCATCTTCACTCAGATAAGAGCGGGCTAGGGCAGTAATTTTTGAATCAACGGTTTTTACGTCAGCACCTGGGATCAGTCGAACAAAAGTTGTGATATTCCCCCAGCTTACCCACTTTCTTAGCGCATCTCCGTATGCTTGATCAAGCGTGGCAAATGAAGCGATCAGAGACCTTTTGAGGACGGTATTTGAAGGCATGTTCTTCATGACACCAGAAATCTGGAAGTTAAAAGTTTTCTGAAGTGTCATTCGGATAGTTTTTCCTATCGGATCCTCTTTTCCAAAGTACTTCCGGGCCAAAGATTCATCGATAATAACCGTAAAGGGTGCCTCCAAGGCTGATCTATAATCTCCGCGAACAAGCGGAACAGAAAAAACTTTGAGCAAGTCCTGTTCAGCAAAAAATACTTTGGTTTCTTTAAAATCTCTGTTTTCGACTTGGACTGGCATATTGCTTCGTCTAAGCACACGGATGCTGACTTCTATTTCGGGAATAGATTCTTCAACCGCTGGACCAAGGGGAGCTCCTACTACGGCGTTATGGAGTTCTTCTCCACCAAAAGGAATGAGACCGTTAATCCTGTAAATGCGGTTAAAAGAAGGATGCATTTTATCGTAACTTAGCTCGAGGATCACATAACTGGCAATGAGCAGACAGGCGGCTAAGCCTATGGCCAATCCCAAAATGTTGAGGAAAGCATATCTTTTATGACGCAGGATATTTCTGTAGGCAAGTTTGAGATAATTTTTAAACATAGCAACTCCTCCAAATACTAGGTTGGCAAAAAACATCGGTAGAGACTTCATTACCTGTGAGATGTACCAGGAACGAGCCATTTTAACTCCGTTCTTTGTGACCATCTCTCTATATATTTCTTCATAATCCCCAACAATCGTGGGATCATAGAGAGAATCAGAAATCCTAAGCAAAAGCCAGGTAAGCAGACACGGGGGATTAGAGTGTTTCATTTATTAAACTCAGGGACCGTATTCCATAGTTTGAGCTGATGTTGGCGTGCCAAGCGAAGAGCTTCTATACCTTCCGGGGTGATCCTGTAATAAGCCCTGCTTCGACCGCCCCGCTGTGGTGAGGGATGAGCTATCCATTTCATCAAATATTCCTTGCGTACCAATTGATCCAGAGCAAAATAAAGACCTCCCATGGTGTAGTCCTTCTCAAAGATTTGGGATACTTCTCGATTGATTGGCACTCCGTAAGCCTTCTCCTGAAGCTTTAAGACGGCTATCAATATGGCTTCTTCTAACCTTGTAAGCAAATCCATAGGCCCTCCATTTCTATTGGAATCCAATATATAAGACGGAAAAAGTTAAAAAAAGGTTGTATAGAAATTCGATTTTTATTTGAAAGTGTCTTGGGAAGTTTTCAACCAGTCCGTTGCTGCTCTTTGATTCTTTTATCGCATTACTCTGCAAAAAGGCTTGGAAATCGAGCGTATTCCTTACCAGAAGACGGGCCGGAAGGACCGTTACGTCATGCTTTCTGCCAAGCTTCTCGGAGTACTTCGCCAGTACTGGAAGATCATACACCCCAGTGAAGATGGATATGACATCAGAACGCTCCAGGAGCTGCTCAGCCATAAAGATGTCAGAACAACTATGATTTATACCCATGTTCTGAATCGGGGAGGGAGGGGTGTCCTGAGTCCGGTCGACAGGCACTTATAGGCGATTTAATACAGAGTTATTGCAAAAGCAGGCCGGTTCCTGTAGGCAATTTTAAAATAATTTCGCAGCATTTTTACCCTCTTTTTACTTTATTGTGACCATATCCCCATAGAATTCAGACTTAGGCCCTTCTCTTCGTTATAGACTTGCTTCTAAAGAAATGGTTGCAGATGGGATGGTGAATTCCCTCCCCTACTCACTCATGACGCAGTGAATCGACAGGATTAGCGACAGCCGCTTTAAGGGATTGAACACTGACGGTCAGCAGAGCAATAACCAGGGCCGCCAGGCCGGATAAAAAGAATACCCATATGCTCAGCTGGACCTTGTAGGCAAAATTCTGGAGCCACTTGTTCATGAAAAAATAGGCCAGTGGCCATGCAATGATATTGGAAACAGCCACCAAACCGATATACTCCTTCGATGCCAGGTGGACTAAACTTCGGACAGAGGCCCCCAAAACTTTTCGAATCCCGACCTCTTTTGTTCTTCTCTCGACTGAAAAGGAGACCAACCCTAACAATCCCAAGCACGATATAAAAAGGGAGATAATAGTGAAATATCTGAGAATTGTGCGGAGCCTCTGCTCAGAACTGTATAAAGCCTCCATGGACGAATCCATAAAGTGGAATTCAAAAGGATATTCAGGCACATACTTGCTCCAGACTTTTTCTACAGATGCCAGGGTTTTTCTCACCTCAGATGAATTGATTCTAGCAAAAATGAAATGCTGGTAGGCCCAATAGCTATACGGCATCATCTGGAGCACAAGCGGTTCGATTTCGTTATGCAGAGAGTCAAAGTGGAAATCCTTGACCACACCGATGATCTGTCCTCTTCTTTCTAAAAGACGGAATCTCTCTCCCACAGGGGTTTGAAGTTTGGTAGCCTTTACAGCCGATTCGTTGAGCACAAAGTTTTGCTTGTCGGATAAAAGGTTTTCAGAGAAAAATCTACCGTCAAGGAGCTCTATCTTAAAGGCCTCCAGGAAATCGGGGTCCACTGCCATATGATTCATTCCAAAGGGACTTTCAGGATCCCGGTCTTTCCAATCCATCTGCCCCCATTCGTTGATCATTCCTCCAACCGGCAAACAGGTTGAGGCCGTAACACTGACAACATCCTGCTGCTGTTCCAGTTCCTGTTTAAAAGTATTATATTTCTGCCAGAGATTCCCCTCCCCTCTCATCTGGATATAGATCAGATTCTCTTTTTTAAAGCCCGGATTCCGATGGCTCACATACCGAAGTTGTCCATTGATGAGTAGGGTGCCGATGATCAAAGTTATTGATACAACAAACTGCCCGACCACTAGCCCTTTTCTGAGAACCGAATTCCCTTTCCCGGAATACAGGATTCCCTTAAAAACCTTAATTGGCCGGAATGAGGAAAGAAAAACAGCCGGATAGCAGCCGGCGATTATTCCTGTCCATAACAGAATTCCCGCAATCTCAATCAAGATAAATTGATGTTGGGCCAAATTGATAGACACATTGCTTCCGGTGATCCTGCCAATCGTGGGAAGAAACAATAAAACGAGCACGAATGCAAAACAGAGAGCAATAAGGGCAAAAACAATGGATTCGCCAAAAAACTGTTTGATTATATCCTTTCTCTGCGCACCGACGACTTTTCTTAAACCAATTTCCTTTGCGCGATTTGCAGATCGGGCTGTGGTGAGGTTGATATAGTTGATACAGGCTATGAATAAAACCAGGAAAGCTAAAAAAGAAAACAGGGAAATCGAGCGGATCGCTCCGCTTTCATTTATCCCGTACAGGCGCATGGTATTAAAGGGATGGAGAACAAATTTATGCGGAAGCGGCTTTTCTATACTTTCGATTTTTTTATCAACAACTTGAATATCGGCTTTGGGCTTGAGTAATAAATACGTGTTGTAACTGAAGGCGCCCCATTGCGTTGGGGAACCTGTAGAACGCAAATATTCCAGGTTGACAAGAAAGTCAAATCGAAGGGAAGAATTCTCGGGAATATCGGCTACGACTCCGGTCACAGTAAAGGGAGAACGGTTATTGAACTTGAGCATTTTCCCGAGGGGATCTGCTGTTCCAAAATACTTGGCCGCTGCTGTTTTAGTAATAACCACTGAGGAGTGTGTGGCAAGGGCGCTTTCCGGATCACCTTTGATGAAGGAAAATGAAAACATTTTTAAAATGGAAGGATCGGCAGATAAGATATCGCTTTCAAAAAATCTTTTCTCGTCATAGGTGACCAATCTCCTGCCAACCCGGCTTAATCTCGTAATTTCCTCCACTTCCGGAACATTATCCTTTATGGCCGGTCCCAAGGGGTAGGGTGTCCCCCATCCCTGATGGGTACTCTGTGTCGAAACATAGGCCAATCTGTAGATCGAGTCGGAATGTTCGTGAAACCGGTCATAGCTCATTTCATGGTTGATCCATATCAGGATTAAGAGACAGCAGGCCATTCCCACGGCAAGCCCGGAAATATTGATGAACGAATAGCCCTTGTTTCTAAAGATGTTCCTCAAAGCGATTTTTAAATAATTTTTAAACATGATGACTCCAAAAAAGGCGTGTTGTTTGGAAAAGCTGAGAACCGACCCGATGACTTGCTTCCAATACCAAAAATTGGCACTTATCCGATTTTTTTCATTTGAAATTTCTGAGAAGTATTCATCCAGGTCATGGACTAATGTCAACTTTTCTTCATCTTGACAGTATCTGTTCCACAACCAACGAGCTAAACGGGGAGGAGTGTGTTGTGTCATCTATTTATACCCTTTTTTTTTTCAGCCGCCGGTCTGCTCCTCTCCATAGAGATTTTTGAAACTCCCTTGTATTCCGAAGGGCTTCGGCTCCTGAATGTGTAAGGGAGTAGAAGACCTTTTTACGGCCCCCTTTGGCGGGCGTTCCTTCGGCCAGTTTTTTAGCAATGTAACCCTTCTTGCACAATGAATCCAGAGAGACCCAGAGGCTGCCGATGGTCGGCTTTTTACCTGTGTTGTTCTTTATTTCCTTTAGGATGGTGAGAGAATAAGCTTTGTCTTTTAGCTTGAGAATTGAGAGAAGGAGAATTTCATCCGCTCTAGTGAGGACTTGCATGTTTTTCCTTTTATATATGTAGACTGACCATCCGGCAAAAGGTTGCCATCAATTACTAATTTACAGTATTTGGATGAAAAAAGATTCTTCAAAGGCAGGGATGACTAATGATATTATCGGATTTTGGGATTGACAGGAAAACCCTCGACATCGATCATGACCAGCTGGCCGTTAAACATCTCTCCCCCGCTTTGTTGAATCCCCTCACCTTAGAGGAGAAATTTGCCGTCAGGGTTGTTGGCGATGTCGTTTGCGCCTTCGAGATACCAGTGGTCATAGGTTTCTTCCCAGATTTTTGTGCCTCAAATAGGGCTTTAAAGGCCTTGTTTTTGATCAGGGTAAGGTGACCCAAAGAAATGGTTCAGCGCCAAAAAGTTCCTCTAAATATTTTCCCGACACTTAAGGTTGTCAAAATATACCCTCCATCGTCAACATCTGATTACATCCTTACTAGGATAGCTTGACTTATCACTGAAGGCATCCCTGGTGTATCGGGTCATTGAGGTTCTTTTCTGCTCCCTGGCCCGTTTCTTGAATCATCTCTGCTGCTATGGCAGGGATATACCATCAGCGTCATCCGGAGCGGACTGTGTTCTACAGGGTACTATTTCACTATTTTGACGAGTTTATTGCAGAATATGAGAATCGTTTTGAAAAGGAGTACGGCTTCCTCCGTCCTGTGATCCAGGATGTTGTTGAAAAGTATTTCGATTGTGGCAATCCGAGGTGTGGTTTTGCGCGTATTCGATGCAGAGATTGCGGGAGTGAGTTTTCATTGAATTTTTCATGTCATGGGAGAGGATTTTGCCTCTCCTGCCATGCCAAGAGACGTGAGGAATGGGGTGAGTGGATGAGGGAGTCTCTTGTGCTGGATGTCCCTCACCACCAGGTGGTATTCACTATCCCTAAGATGCTAAGCTATAAAGAGTAATTTGGTTCTACTGTATCTGATAGGTATTGATAATTTTATATAACTCGTATAATGAACTTAATTCTTTAAATACCTTATCAATTCTGTTCATTTTTATTACCTTTCAATTTTTTAATATCTACTTTGTCCTGATCAGAATTCCTTTGCTGTTTCATCCATATCAGATCTTCCTTTTTAGCCACTCGGATTATCCCTTGTTCTGACTTCGCTTCTAATGCATTCTTAATTATTTGTCTTGACCTTTTCTCATTTGCTGTGAGTACATCCAACTGCAAATGCTCTTTTTCCTCAATCTTTATAAATCTATGTAAGGTCATATCGACTTTTTTAAAATTCCAGGGAGTAGTGGATTCAACATATCCTTCCTTAGAGAGTATTTTTTTTAACTTTTCCATATCCTCCGGAAACAATAAAATATCAATGTCTTTCGTAAATCGGGGTGTATCATGAAAGGCCATTGCAACACCACCTACAAGAGCATATTTTAAATCTTTCTCTTCAATTACACTGATTATTCTAGGAAATTCTTCAAATATATTCATTGTTAAAATATCCTTAAAACCCAATCAAACGACAAAAATGATAATTAAAAGATATTTATGAATATTTTTTCTTATTCTTCTCTAGAGCCTCGATTGTTGCCAGAGAATCCCTGAGGACGGGGAGGGCGAGTTTGTCTTTTTCTCTCCCTGTAGCTTCCTTGCTTTTAATTATCCTGGCGAGTTTTAAGACTTTAACAGAAAAATTTCCTAAAAAGAGTTCGAAAGGACACCTGATGGGAATGGGTATTATTATGATGTCTTCGACACTGAAGGAAAATATATTGTAAAGATGCCCATAAGGCATACAAAAAGATCTCCAATCATCTGGAAAAGAAGTAAGCTTTATACTATTGAAGCAGATGAAGACGGCTACCAATATGTTAGACGCTATAAAGTCACCTGGAATTACTAGAACTGGGGATAGATAAAGAAGTGTAAATATTTCTTGGACCTAAAATTTCCAAAACAGTTCACCTTGAGTGCATCGTCAGTTTCATATAATATATCCTCTTCAGTAGATTTATGATCCTTTGAGTGAGCTGATTTTTTTCCAACGTC
>Ga0114922_10006800_pt1 | contig 10471 bp, 6 predicted proteins | sample AartaG_FD_100975 | JGI IMG/M metagenome (GOLD analysis project Ga0114922, IMG submission 100975) | Deep subsurface microbial communities from Aarhus Bay to uncover new lineages of life (NeLLi) - Aarhus_00045 metaG | ecosystem: Environmental > Aquatic > Marine > Oceanic > Sediment | place: Aarhus...
ATGATGGTTGTTGGGCTGCTTGTCGTCGACGATTTTGGGCAATCGTGGGATGAGGATATAAATTACTATAACGGAGAAAGGTCGATCAGGAAATACCGCGACGGTAATTTCTTAAAAGGCCAAAATCTAGATTATTATCATGGAACGTTTTACTTCATGATATGGTCTTCAGCCTCGAAGTTCATCAATTCGATCACCCCTCAATGGCGAGACACCGATGGTCGGCATCTGATCAATTATGTGACCTTTGTGATTGGCGTCGTAGCTTTATATCTGATCAGCAAACGTACATTTGGTCGAAACGCGGCGATCTTCTCCGCATTGCTTTTCGCCTCACAACCTCTGTTCTTCGGACACGCGTTCATCAACCAGAAAGACATCCCCTTCATGGTCTTTTGGATGGTGACGATCTTGTTTGGATTACAGTTGGGCGATTCCTGGTCAGAGGTGAACCGACCTGGAGTTAAGGTTGCTACCAGGACAAGTCACCACAGTTTCATCGCGTCTTTAGTGGAGGATTGGAAGAGTCAATCCGTTGGGATTCGTATAGCGTTTCTCATTCTTATTGTTTCTGTGTTTGTTTTCTTTGTGGACTTGGCTTCAGGCCAATGCATACTTTCCCTTAGCCGAAATATCATCATCAAGGCTTATTCAAGTGAATCGCCATCTCTGCTCTACAAGGCATTTCGTATCATCGCTGAAGATGCCGATAAAACGCCCTTGTCCGTATATCTGCAAAAGCTCGATGACCTCTATTTCTGGGCCAGGATCCCGGCCTTCCTCATCGGTTTGGTGGTCCTCCGCAGTGCCATTAAAGGGCTCTTCCCTAAAACGTTTGTTAAGCGTGTTCTTCCACGTGAAGGACAAACGCTTCTGCTACTCCTGACAGGGATAAGCCTGGGTTTGACTCAGGCAATCAGGATCCAGGGGATCTTTGTGGGTATGCTTATCAGCCTATCCCTCATTCTCCAACTGCGGCGCCGATCAGGCATCCTGCTTGCCGCGGTTTGGGTCATTGCTTTCATAGCGATGTATGCAGCCTGGCCGACACTCTGGGGAGACCCTTTTAACCGCATCTGGGAACGGATTATGCTGACGACGGATTTTACAAAGCATCAAATCCTTTTTGAAGGTGTGGTCTACTCTTCCGAAGAATTGCCCTGGCATTTCTTGCCCAAGATCTTGCCGCTCCAGTTTACCGAGCCAGGCATTCTGCTTTTCTTGCTCAGTCTTCCACTTCTCTATTTGGGAAAAAATAAATTACGAGATAGAAGTGTGCAGCGGGTGTTGGTCGTAATGTTATTGTGGTTTTTTGTGCCAATCCTCTTGCAGGTGGTCCAGCGCGTACCGATCTATGACAATTTCCGGCAGTTCCTTTTTGCCATGCCGCCAATCTTCATCCTCGCCGGCTGGGCCCTTGAAACCTTGAGGATGAGGATCCGTCAAAACTCAATCCGCATCGCGCTCGTAGCTTTCGCCCTTGCGCCGGGCATTGTTCAAATTGTGCGATTACACCCGTACCAATATATGTATTACAACAGCCTCGTGGGCGGGGTGCGTGGGGCAGAAGGGCGCTATGAACTGGACTATTGGTGTACTGCCTATCGAGAGGCGATGGGCTACGTCAATCAGCATGCAACCTCGAATGCAATCATTCAAGCTTGGGGCCCATATGACGCGGCGAACGCGTTTGCTCGCGAGGATGTGAAAGTGTACCCGCTGGGTGTGGGTTCACCGCAGTATATTCTGGGATGCGACCAGGCGGTGATCGAACCTGATTTTTTCAACGATTGGGTCGAGGTTTACGAGGTGAGTAAACTGGGAGTACAGTTGGGGACAGTAAGGGCTCAGATGGAATAAGGTTCCGTAAACGTGGAATATAGAATCGTGTGCAAATGAATTCACAATTGCATCTTATTGGGGTCCGATTATGTCCAGCTACAGCACAATGTTGAAAATTGAGGGGTAAATGGCGACAAACGTCGGCAGGGTATTCACGATGGACCCGCTCAATATTCAGGGGAGACGGTGCTTAATTCATCTTCTAGTCCAACGGTTGTGCGTTTGAATCGCACCGGGGGCGCCTTTTCATGCACGGTTTGCCCGTTTACTCGAGCACCTTACAGCCACCTTTCAAAGACATCCTCATTGTTAGAAAAATGGCATAATGCGGATGTACCTTAACACGGGCAACCTCCGCCCGTAAATCCCTCCGCCTTGGTCGCCTTTTGGCGACCTTGTGCGTTTAAGAAACAGGAGGCAGTTTCACGTTGCGAAGGTGAGGAAGTGTCGGCTCTGCTCGCCTGTCCGGTGCCCATCGAATTCACTTGTGCGCAACTTTTGAGATTCTCATTACGATTACTTTGGACGTGGTTATTGAAAATGTGTATTTTGTCCTGTACAGGGGTTGTCACCCTCCAGTTGTTCCCTGCAAGTCCAAGCCCTATAATCACGTTCAGTTGATTGCCTTTACCGGCGATGTAGTTAGAAGACCATACGCCCAATGATTCCAAAATCCTGGAGGGACCGTCATGCCAGACCTATCAACGAAGTACATGGGTATCGATCTGAAGCACCCGATCGTGGCCTCAGCCTCACCGCTTTCGCGTACGATCGATGGTATTCGAGCCCTGGAGGACGCCGGTGCCGCAGCAGTAGTCCTGTATTCCCTCTTCGAGGAACAAGTAGCTCTGGAGAGCGGTGAGCTTGCCCAGCTCCTCAGTGATGGATCGTTGAGCCTGGCTGATGCAAGTGAATATTTCCCCCAGCAACATGATTATCCCCGTGATCCTGATGCATACGTCGAGCATGTTCGACAAGCCAAGGATGCGGTCGACATTCCGATCATCGCCAGTATGAACGGCATCAGTAAGGGTGGTTGGTTGGATTATGCGGAGAAGATCGCTGAAGCGGGAGCAGATGGCCTGGAGCTCAATATCTATTTCATCCCAGCCACTGATACCCTCTTAGGTATGGATATTGAGAATATCTACCTCGACATCGTAGGATCTGTAAAAGAAAAAGTCGATATTCCAGTAGCGGTTAAACTGAGCCCGTTCTTCAGCGCAATACCAGATATGGCTACTCGGATTGATGAAGCCGGTGCAGATGCCCTGGTGCTGTTCAACCGTTTCTATCAGCCTGATCTGGACGTACGCAAGAAGGCAGTACTTCCGACCCTATCACTCAGTCGACCGGAGGATATCCTGCTGCCTCTACGCTGGACGGCCATCCTTTACGGTCAGGTGGAATGCTCGCTAGCGCTGACGAGTGGCGTCCACTCCGGCGAGGCTGTGATCAAAGCCATTATGGCAGGCGCAGACGTGGCCATGGTATGTTCTGTTCTTCTCAAGCAGGGGGTTGAGGCGATGGGAGATCTCATAAGTGAGGTCGAGGAGCTGCTGGAAGAACTCGATTTTCAGTCAACGAACGAACTACGTGGCGCGATGAGCATGGAAAAATATATCGAGCCAACAGTGTTCGAGCGCACCAGCTACATCAAGCTGCTGCAAAGTTACGGAAGGATCTGACATCCCGATCCATCGGGTGAAATGCAAGGCACACCCGGGAATTAGATGACATTTCCAATGTTAAATCGATCGCCCTCACCATGCACAGCGGTGGGGGCGATGAGCATTATGTCTGGTTGAGGCATCGGTCCTTAACCTCCCATGCAAAGTCGTGCTTGTAGCGGCATGGATCAGGCTTCCTCACCGGCCAACACATGCGCACGGCGCCAGGGTGGCACGCCTTCCTTCTCGGCTAGGACCTCGCGCATGTCAAAGATCTGATCCCGGATACTGGCAGCCTTCTCAAACTCGAGCGCCTCGGCAGCATGGCGCATCTGCTTCTCGAGCTCTTTAATGATGCGGTGGAGCTCATCCTTTGGTAGGTCTGCAGGGTTGAAGGCTCGGTATTCCGCACCTTCTTCTGCAAGAGCCCGGGATGCTACCTGATCGGTGAGGTCGCGGATCTCTTTCTTGATACTGACCGGTTCGATCCCATGTTCCTTGTTGTAGGCGATCTGTTTATTCCGACGCCGTTCGGTCTCATCAATTGCCCGCTTCATCGAGTCCGTCACCCGGTCTGCGTACATCAATACCCGCCCATTGACGTGTCGGGCAGCACGCCCGATGGTCTGGATCAAGGCTGTGCCCGATCGCAAGAAACCCTCTTTGTCGGCATCCAGGATCGCTACCAGGGAGACCTCAGGCAGATCGAGTCCCTCACGCAGCAGGTTGATGCCGACCACAACGTCAAAAACGCCGAGGCGCAGGTCTCGTAATATCTCGACACGTTCGATCGTATCGATCTCGGAGTGAAGATAGTGGACCTTGATCCCTAACTCGAGCAAGTAATCTGATAGATCCTCAGCCATGCGCTTGGTCAAGGTCGTGACGAGTGCTCGCTCGCCCACCTCAACCCTGCTCCGAATCTCTCCAACCAGGTCGTCGATCTGCCCCTCTACTGGTCGGATCTCGACCTCAGGATCGACTAATCCGGTCGGCCGGATGATCTGCTCCACCACCTGGGATGCCTGACCAAGCTCATAGGGTCCAGGCGTGGCGGAGGTGTAGATTACCTGACCGATGCGCGCTTCAAATTCATCAAAATTCAGTGGGCGATTGTCCAGCGCGGAGGGCAAACGAAAGCCGAATTCAACAAGTGTCTCTTTCCGGGATCGATCCCCGGCGAACATGCCCCGTACCTGAGGGATGGTCATATGGCTCTCGTCTACAACCAGGAGGAAGTCAGGAGGAAAGTAGTCAACGAGTGTCCATGGGGAAGAGCCAGCAGGGCGCTGATCCAGATGGCGGGAATAGTTTTCGATACCGGAGCAATAGCCGACCTCACGAAGCATCTCGAGATCGTACTGAGTACGCTGTTCTAGCCGCTGAGCCTCAAGCAATTGGTTATTATTTCGCAGGACCGCCAGATGCTCTTGCAGTTCAAGCTCAATATCCTGGATGGCAGCGGATAACTTCTCGTCTTCTGTAATGAAGTGTTTTGCGGGATAGATGCTTACTTCGTCTCTTTCTATGAGAAGCTCCCCTGTGAGCATGTCGAATTCGATGATGCGTTCCAGCTCATCCCCGAAGAAACTCATGCGAAAACCACGTTCTTCGTACGCGGGAGCGACCTCGAGCGTGTCTCCACGCACGCGAAATGTACCTGGTCGGAGCTCCAGGTCGTTACGTTCATAGTGGCATTCTACGAGCTGGCGTAATAACGTGTTGCGTCGGTAGCGAGCATCCTTCTCAAGGTTGATTACAACGTTGCCATAAGCTTCGGGATTTCCAATGCCATAGATACAAGACACTGAGGCGACAATGATGACATCCCGACGCGACATGATCGATGCTGTAGCAGCGAGGCGTAGACGATCGATCTCCTCGTTAATGTCGGTTTCTTTTTCGATATAGAGATCATTCTTAGGAACGTATGCTTCGGGCTGATAGTAGTCATAATACGAGACGAAGTAGCCAACCGCGTTCTCAGGAAAGAACGATTTGAACTCTGCGTAGAGTTGGGCAGCTAGTGTCTTGTTGTGTGCCAGGATGAGCGCAGGTCGTTGTGTATCGGCGATGATGTTAGCGATTGTGAAGGTTTTGCCCGTGCCGGTTGCACCTAGCAACACCTGGTGCTTATCTCCACGTTCCAATCCAAGGTTTAACTCATCGATTGCTTCAGGTTGATCCCCCATCGCTCGATAGGGAGCGTGAAGTACGAATTCAGACATGCGCGCCTCAATGACAGAACAAAGGTTCTATGATTATACCATTGCATGTATGCACATTAATCTAGTCTGTCACATAAATGGGATTGCTATAGATCCATCCACGCATTTTTCCCCGGTAGGCGATATGTGCCTCAACCCTGTATGGGCCCGGCTCTGTGATGGTATGAACGGTTGTCATCGTGTTATTCCAGCGATGGAGCTCCTGGCCTTTATAGATCAAGCGAATGGAGGCTGGTTGGGGGAGATGGATCTGGAGTGTCACGCCAAAACGGATTTTTACGCTTTCCCCCATCCCGACAACGCCCTGCTCACTCTGGGCGTTAAAGCGAAAACCGTTTGTAGAAGCAGGAAGATCATAGCCGACGTAACTTTGACCTCGTCGAATCGCTGCGAAGATTCGCTCGCGATCTCGTTCTACATCACCACTGAGAGGTTCCGGTATAAGAACGTGTGTATTAACCGCCCGGAAAAGGAATTCATAGGGAAAAATTACCCGGTGAATTGGGCCCATGCTCATCGGGGTTCCATGCGCGTCTGATCCGCCGATGATGCTGACTTGACGCCCATCACTGAGTAATTGATCCCACCGTGATAATGTATCTTGAAAAGGACCTGATGCGATCATGCGTGGATTCAAGGCGAAGAAGAGCGCCCTAGGGCGGTTCTTCAGTAACGATTTGAATTCACTCATGAAATTCCAAAGTTCCAAGCCATGAAATCCCCGTACATCCCAATTCACCCACGAGAGATCATCTTCATTAAACGCAGGGGCCGCAGGATCGGTGGGGTGGGCTAAGAAGCAAACACCACCCGATTCGACCGCTTGATCGATCAATGCTTGGGGATCCCGAGCAAATTGAGCTAATTCGCGCCGGGTTTCGTACATCAGCAGATGGTTTTTCTGGGGTTTTCTGGTCTGATCGTGAACTTCCTCTCCTGTGAGCATCAATACCCGATCCTGGCCCCTATAGTAGTAATCATCGATGCCTGAGACCCAAACGTTGTGATCGGTCACGACCACAAAGTCGAGGCCGGCATCCAGTGCAGCATGGGCGACATCTTCATGCCCTCCATGACCGTCAGAGTAACGAGTATGCACATGCAAGTTGCCAACTATTTCGTGGGTCATCCTATAAGGCCCTTAGCGGGGGGGAGTAGAAGAGTGTATGGGAATCAGGCTTCCTCATCGCGATTTCGCCCGGCGTCGCTCGGCGTGATCAATTGCGCACCTACCTGGGCGCAGGTACCAATAAGTTGGTGTCGCTGTGCGTCGGTGAGAGGGGCGAGATGGGTCACAACACTTTTAATATGACCTTGTTTCAATCCATCAATTAATTGTGACCAACCATTTCCAGAAGGCGTGTCATCGATGAGAAAGCTGACCGTCTCAGGGTCATAGGGTCCGATCCAAGCCTTCAACTGACGCTTGTAATTATTGTTGAAGTGGAGCCATTGAAATACTGGGCCTGATTCCGAGATCTCGAGTGGGTGGTGCTCAATGAGATAGACTACGATGGGTTTCAGGCTTGCAGGCGAGTTCATCCACGCTCCCGATGCTCTTTTCTAGGGACTAGAAGGTTAACACAGGCTTACAGCAGGGGCAATGCGTTTATCGAATTCTCTATTTGATATGGTTATAATCTCCCACATGGTATCGGGTAAACTTATCCCCCCAAATGTCATACGAGGCTTAATCATTGCCCTCTTCCTCCTAACGAATTGTGGGAGAGGAGATACCCTACCTTTGGTTGACAACCAAACAACCCCGGAGTCATCTTCAGCTGCAACTGGTCTCCCAGATTACGGTTCAGCGGGGGGCTCCGACGTGCTTCAGGCAGCGATCTCGACAAGCGCGGATGCGATAATCAACGGTATTAATTTAAGACGTGCCCAGGATGGGCTCCTCCCGTGGGTGGTAGAAGCGGATTTGGTCAATTTTGCCTATGAAAGAGCCGTTGACATGGCCGTCCGGGGATACCTGGATCACGTTGAGCCAGGAGAGAGCCAGGTACTGGCGGAAACAGCGTTGCATGAACAGGGTTTCTATGGGCAAGCTGCCGAATTGGTATTCGCGACTCAGGGAGCTCTGCAGGATGTTGCTTCAATCACATTAGATGCCTGGTTTGAAGATATTGACCATAGAGCTGTTTTACTCAGTCCCGATTTTCGGTATGCAGGTCTCGGATTGATGGGAGATGGCACGCGTTGGGTGGTTACTCTGATGCTGGTTGAAGGTAGGCCTTGATGGAGGCTTTGAATGAATAATCGCGAAATGGCAGACACCTTTGAAGCTGTCGCGAATTTAATGGAGATAAAAGGGGAGGCTATTTATCGCATCCTCGCTTATCGCCGAGCAGCAGAAGCCCTACGTGGGCTTGGGCGTGATGTGAGCGCGATCTGGGAAGCGGGTGAGTTGGAGGACATCCCTGGCGTGGGAAAGGCGATTGCTGGAAAGATCGATGAAATGATCAGGTCGGATCGCCTGGAGTTCTACGAAAAACTTGCGAGTGAAATCCCCCCGGGTTTGATCGAGCTGCTGAAGGTTGATGGTATCGGGCCGAAAAAGGTGGCGCAGTTCTGGAAAGAGGGGGGCATCACCTCACTCGAGGAGCTAGAATCTGCGGCGAAGGAGGGTAAGCTCCGCTCGCTCAGCGGAATGGGTCCGAAATCGGAACAGAAGATCATTGATGGGATCCAGGCGCTCAAGAGCCGGTCGACGGAACGTTCTCTCCTTAGTTCAGCATGGGACACAGCCCAGAAGATAATCAGCGAGATGAACAAAGTTAAGGGTGTGGAGCGCATCGAACCTGCAGGGAGTTTGCGCCGCTACAGGGAGACAATTGGCGACCTCGATCTTCTCATCGCATCTGATTATCCCTCGCAGGTTATGGATACCTTTGTCGCGTTGCCCCTCGTCGAGCGGGTGCTTGGAAAAGGTGATACCAAGACGAGTGTCGAACTGGTGGATGGAATGCGAGTCCAGCTTTGGGTGCATCCCCCAGAAAGATTTGGGAGCGCATGGCAGTTTGCAACCGGTTCTCAAGCCCACAATGTGCAGCTGCGAGAAATCGCACTAAAAAAAGACCTCTCATTATCAGAGCATGGCTATAAGCGAGACGATGGTAGTGAACTGCTTTGCAGGAAAGAATCTGACGTATATGAGGCTCTTGATCTAGCCTGGATACCTCCTGAGTTGCGAGAGGGTAAGGGTGAGATCGCCAAGGCCCAAAATGCAGATTTCTCAGATCTGGTGACCCTCAATGACTTGCGTGGTGAGTTGCATGCGCATACGACCTGGAGCGATGGCAAGGCTAGCATCGAGGAGATGGCTCAGGCCGCGATTGGACTTGGGATGGAGTATCTGGTCATCTCAGATCACTCTCGCAGTCTGGGTATCGCCAACGGCTTATCGATAGAACGGTTGATGGAACAACGAGCTGAGATCGGAGAAGTTCAGAAGACGTTAGGGAAGAAAATCCATATCTTGCATGGTAGCGAAGTCGAGATCATGTCTGACGGCACGCTGGATTTTCCCGACGAAATCCTGGAGCAATTAGATATTGTCATTGCTTCACTACATGCATCACTTAAACAATCGCGAAAGCAAGTAACCCTGCGATTGTTGAATACGATCCGCAATCCGCATGTTGATATCATTGGTCACCTCACCGGTCGTTTGATCAATCGACGTGATCCTGCTGATCTGGATGTAGAAGCGATTTTCAAAGAAGGTGCGACGCACAATGTTGTATTTGAGATCAATGCGAATGCGGAACGTTTGGACTTAAAGGACAGTCATGCCAGGATGGCCCTGGATTTCGGTTGCACCCTGGCGATTAACACGGATGCACATCACCCGGATCATTTTAACTTCCGGCATTTTGGTGTTGGCACCGCCCGACGGGCTGCAGCACCCGCTCAATCCATTTTGAATACATGGGTTTTCAAGGATCTGGAAGCGTGGTTAAAGCATCGATAAGAGCTGTGTGAGCGCAACCTCCTCTCCATCCGGGGGTTTTATTCAGAGAGGCCGACCTGTACCCCCACAGGACCAAAGGAGAGGCGTTTATGTCCCGAATGGCGTTTGTCACTGATAGCACTGCTTACATTCCCAAAGAACTTATCGATCAATATGAAATCTATGTCGCACCGCAGATCTCGATCTGGGGTGAGGAAAGTTATCTCGATGGGATTGATATTCAGCCGGCTGAGTTCTATGAGCGCTTAAGTAACACGAAGGTCTTGCCGACCACATCTCAGGCGACCATCGCTTATTTTCATAAGATTTTCGAACCCCTCGTAGCCGAGAACCGCCCGATCCTGGCTATCTTGATCTCTGATTTGCTATCCGGCACGCTCCAATCTGCAACACAGGCAAAGGAGATGTTCCCCGGGGCAACGATCGAATTGGTCAACTCAAAATCTGCAGCAATGGAATTGGGATTTCAGGTGCTCGCTGCAGTTCGCGCAGCTGAGGTGGGGAAATCCTTCGAAGAAGTCGTCGCCATTGCAGAAGAAGCCAAGAAGCACACAGGGGTTTATTTTGTTGTCGATACGCTGGAATTTCTACATCGTGGAGGCCGCATTGGCGGAGCACAGCGGCTGATCGGTACGGCGCTCAGCATGAAGCCGATTCTGAATGTTGTAGAAGGGCGAATTGAACCTTTTGAATCTGTTCGCACCAAGAAGAAAGCCTTTGCAAGGCTTCTCGACGTTGTAGAGCAAGAAACG
>Ga0114922_10006802_pt1 | contig 10469 bp, 12 predicted proteins | sample AartaG_FD_100975 | JGI IMG/M metagenome (GOLD analysis project Ga0114922, IMG submission 100975) | Deep subsurface microbial communities from Aarhus Bay to uncover new lineages of life (NeLLi) - Aarhus_00045 metaG | ecosystem: Environmental > Aquatic > Marine > Oceanic > Sediment | place...
CTGTAGCTTCAAACTATGATTTGTGTCTTCTATATCTTGCTGATAACGGAGCTACTTATGACGTAAAAGGAGCAATGTATGATGCTGGTTTAGATGTATGGACCCCAGATGGAGTTATATATACTGGCAATGATGTTCAGTCTATAGCTATAGATGTTGGTTCAGACGATACATTCCATGCAGCATACTATAGAGAACAAGGAGCCTGCTTTGACGATATTGACTATATGACTAGAACCCATCAAGGAAATGGGACATGGAACTCTTGGGCTGTCCAAGAGACTATTGTTGATGTTTGTAGGTCTCCATTGGGAATAGCAGTCAGCCAAGAGGATGATGTCTGTATTGTATATGACGATGGCACAGATGATATAAATTCCAGCACCTACGACGAAAGCCTAGACTCTTGGAGTAAACAGGCAATAACCAATGCAGGATGGAATTATTATCCTACTGTAATGGCCACAATTCGTGGTGGTGTTACCTACTGGATAGCAGCCTGGACTTACAGAGTTCCTGGCACTTCTGATACTGTCTATATATCTGAGAAAACAGGAGCAGGAGCGTGGTCAGGTGGAGTAAGTGCAGGCATAGGATATAGCTCTGGTACTTATCCTCATGGGCATCCTGCTTTAGCACAGGAGCAGGGTATTGCTGGCACTACTGACACAGGCAACTTTTTTGCATTGTATAACGAGAACGATGGTCTAGTAGAATATAATGAGTACGAGGTTGGGACAGGTTGGCTGGGGGCTGGCAACATCTCTTGCTATACAGGGCTTCCAACAGGAGTATATGGAACAAAGTCCCTGTATCCTTACAACTCAGAAGTTGGGTGGCATTGGAATCTGCAAGCTGACGACTTTGCTATGACTTACTATGATGACGGGGCTGATAGTGGCTATGATGATGGCGATGAGCTTGTAAGATACTGGGATTCGGCCAGTAGCTGGGGATCATTCCGCCCCATGGTTGAAACATTGGAGCCAACAAATATCACCGCAACAACCGCAACATTCAATGGCGAAATTCTTATGACTGGCGGGGCAAACCCCACTGAAATAGGCTGGCAGTATGGACACACACAGACAGCCACATGGACGGAATCCCAGTCTGGTAATTTCACCGTAGGTTCCTATTACGCCAACATAATAGAACTTGAAAGCGATGCAGTATACTATGTACGGTTTTACGCTACCAATGTCATTGGCACATCATATGGCGACTGGATAGGATTCATGACAGGTGGAGAGGGCGAAGGAGGCGAATGGGGTACAGGCAATACCACTCCTACAGTCGTAACTTATCCTGCAACCAATATAGGCGCAACTGGGGCTAGGATAAACGGCTATCTTGCAGATGATGGAGGGGAATACTGTGCAGTCAGATTCCAGTGGATGGAGAATGGTGGGGCTGCATGGACTGAAACAGGATGGCAAAGTGGCAGGACTACTGGAGACTATTTCTACTCAACCCTGACAGGCTTGACAATCAACACTACCTATGACTTCAGAGCAGTTGCCATGAACAGCCTTGGCAACGGCACTGGTGCAACTTTGCAATTTACGACCTCAGCCTCAGTAGGCAATGTCTCACAGGATACATTCCTTGCAATACCACGCATAGACTCACCTGCAATAGACATCAAGTGGGCAAAGCCTGATGGAGCAACTGAGGTCATGATTAGAGGCAAAATTGGAAGCTACCCAGGCAATGTCACAGATGGCACTCTTGTCTGCCAGACCTCTAACAACGCCTGCACACATGAAGGTCTGATTGCTGGCGATACATGGTGGTACTCAGCATGGGGGGTGTCGGGGACAAGCTATAGCAATACACCTGCACATGCTATTGCAACTGTATCTCTTGTAGTTGATACGGGTGAAATGGGTGCTCCAACTGGTCCTGCTAACTGGCTCACAGATGTATGTTATACTAATCTTGAGAATGCCCCAGGCTATGGCATGTGGAATTGGGTAGGCGAGTCATTCGGGTTCAATCTTGAGTTCTGGTGGGGAGCACTAGGATTTATAATAGGCTTGATTGGCTTTGTAGTAGGCTATATAGCCTCAAGAGGCAATATACTGGCTGGTGGTATAGTTGCTATTATAGTGCTTGGAGTTCTAGTGCCTGTAGGACTCATGGCAGGGTTTATCGTGTTCCTGTGGGCATTTGTAACTGGAATGTATGCAATAGTGCAGGCTAGGACATAATGATTAAATACTCAATGTTCGCCCTGCTACTCTGGCTTGGAGTAGCAATGCTATCGGCAGGCGCAGAGTATGTCTGGATAGGAGACTCAAGTGCATCTGCAATCCAGAACCTTTGGGGTGGCTGGAATATCATAGGTACGATAATCGGTGTTGTCGGCATTGGTGCAACGATTCTATTCGGCACAAGAGGCATGAGGCTGGCAACACTTGGAGCTTCAGTCATAGTCATAATTGCCTTGAGAGATGTAATGACATTCAACTTCCCTACAGTGTTCCATGACCAGTATGAGATTGTACGCTGGGTGATACTGCTTGTTATAATAGCAATCTTTGTCATCCCTATTTTAATGTCACTGATAACGCAGAGTACATCGGAGTAAAAATATGATATTGGCAAGGTTCATAGGCATGGTAATAATGTTCATCCCTGCTGTTGTCATAGCTACAACTTGCAGAAGTGCTGTATCAGGGATAGTAACGCCTATTGCCGATGCTACAGGTTTGTTGTCAGACTTTGAAGTTGCCATGATGCTGATTATACCTTACATGATCCTGGTATATCTGGCTATCGTGAATCCTATCATCAACTTCTGGTCATCGCTAAGAAGCAAGGACATACCAAGGAGAGATTATGAGTAGCAACTGGTACTGGTGGGCTTACTGGACGACACAATCACCTACAGGTAGATTACTAAAGGGTATCAAAGGTTGTGCCAATACCGAGTTAGAGTTGATTGACATGATGACTCAAGTGGGCAAACTCAGGAATGACTATGAGACTGTATGCCTCGACACAAGGAATGAGGACAGGGCGAAACATGCTATCAACGACCTGATAGCCAAGAAGATAGGCAACATCGATGCTGTACTGACATCAAGATATAGGAGTATTCCAGAAAGGAGCTAACTATGAAAAAAGACGGTAGTGGCAAGGGTATAAGAGCTAACAGGAATAAAGGCCCATGTAGCAAGAGTGGCCCAGGCTATGGCAAGGGCAAAGGCAAAGGACAAGGCAAAGGGAGGGTAAACTAGATATGGTTAAGAAAACTGCTAAAAAGGCTGGTAACAGAAAAGCGACAGGCCATTTCTGGTGTCGGGGCAATGTAACACTGGGGCTTGCTCATAAATCTGTAATGATTAAGAAAATCTACGATAACCCTGACAACTACGGCTGGATGGGGCACAAGAAGCCCTATCCTAAATGCCCTATATGCAAGTCTAACACTGAGGTCATACTTGCAGACTACAGCTTAGGCAAGTTTGCATAGAAAGTGAGGTGATACGTGGCAAAACAAGCAGAAGCATGGGTTGATGGCAAGCTTAGAGGTGGAGTAGTACAAGGAAAATACTTCTACTATCTCGGGGCAAAGCACGGGTCTGGTGGCGTAGTAACTAAGAATAAGATGCTATTAACCGAAGTAAGAGGGCTAAAAGTACTCGATAGAAGAAGCAAGTAGAACTTGACTTTAGCTAACTATAGACAGGGGGTGATTCATGGCTAAAAAGACAGTAGCAGAGCTTGAACGAGAGATAGACCAGCTTGAAGGCAAGTACAAGGAAGCCCTCAAACGTGAGGAGTCTGAGAAGAAGATTAAAGATCTTCAGAGAAAACTTGTCAGGCACAAATATCGCAGACAACTCGCTGTAGCTGATAAGGCTGCTCAGTCTGCCAGTAGAGGGCTGAAAAGTCTGGGCAAGTCGCTTGTCAGTGGCATGAGGGCTGTCAACCAGTATGCGGAGAAGCTGGAGAAGCAAGAAAAGGTTGCCAAGCGTAAGTCTGCTAAGAAAAAGTAACTAGGTAGGACATTTGAATGACGGTCTGTCAACTAAAGGGAGGTAAAAACAGGAGGTAATACATGCTTTGGTACTCATGGTTAATGGTCGGGATTGTCGTTGTTGGCATACTCTATATGATTGCCAGCAAGTTTATCATCCCATATTACAGGTATCAACGGAACAAGAAACGGGCAGCAACATGGGTCTACTGCACATTCTTCCATCCATCGGGCGGGTTCCCTCAAAGAATGCTGTGCAAGCCCATTGGAGCATATTTCATCGAAGTCCCCAAAGACCACCTTGAGTTCTTCCCACTGACCGAGGACAAGAGAGCACCACAGTACTGCCTGATAGGAACTGAGGTTATCGGGCAGGATGCTGATGGCAACAATATCGAGCGACCTATACGACTTACCCAAAGAGACTTGTGGCCTTATGGTGCTAAAACAGAAGAACAGGTTGTAGTCGAGACTGCATACTTTGTCATCGGCAGACAGGAGGCACTTAACCCTTACCACAACTTTATGGCGATTGACACGGAGTTGACCCAGTTGATACTGCGTGAGGAAAAGTCAGTACAGGCAATCAATGCCCAGCAGAACAGGGAACTTGAGAACTGGGAGAATTTAGAGACAGGCGTACTAAAGCTGGTCAAGAACCATACCTATATGCTGATTGGAGTAGCCATAGCCGCAGGCGGCGGGCTTGCCTCTGCAGTTATGAGTTATATGGCACTCAAGGGAACTTAATATGAAGATTCCATTCAGAAGAAAAAAGCAGGAATCAGCACAGCAGTTGAGCGATGATGTATATGTTCGCCTGCCAGAAGCGGTGATTGTCAGACGTAACAATAACAAGCATCCTCAAGTTAAACCCAGTATCAAGCAAAGGGTATTGAGGCAACAGCCACAGCCTGAACAACACCATCAGCCTGTAATCAAGCCTTTTGTCTATTCAAGTAATGAAGAGCTTGAAAGTGTAACATCTGGCAAGCCCTTTCAGGAAAAGCAACACGGTCAGGGGATTAAGACGGATGGCAATGTCAAGTGGGATAAAGAACGCATCAGAGCAATGCTCATTGAGACTGACTCTGAGAAACTGCCTATGCTGACTGTAACAAGAAAAGGTGAATTCTCAGCACTTGTCAGAGCTGCCACATTCGATGAGGTCGCACGTATGGGGCAACACAGAGATTTACGCAAAGACTCGTTTGTATCAAGGTACATTCATAACCGAGATGTCAGGGCACCATCGGCATTCCCTGAAGAGGGTGATAGCCGTAAGGAACTGATGAAACAACTTGAATACATGATTGCAGAGGAGCAGACAAGCAGGGATATGATGCAATTTGGCGGTGGATAGTACGATGGTTAAAGAACGATTGACATACGAGGTCGGAGTACCAGTGTCTGAAGAACAGCAGGCAAAATTATTTGTACTGTATGACCTTGGCGTTATAAACCTGCAGGACTGGCTCAATCCCTATGACTATCCATCTGACATCATGGAAGCCAAGCACAAGTTTGACGAACGGTTTGCATTCTATGATTTGATGACATTAAGCCCTGAATCAAACGACAATCTGTCATTAGTCAAGGTTTCAGTCCTATGGCATGACTTCATGGACTATTGCGCCTGCTATCCCAGAGTGCTGCTTGATAGAAAGAGATACGACAGCAACCTTGATATAGCAAGAGGACAGTTGCAAGAGCGTATTGTCAGTTATGACCTCTACAAAGGGCCAACGGTATGCTTTGGCCCCCTACGTGAAGGTAAATCAGGATGGGTGTCAGTACATAGCTGGCATGGCAAGGAATGGTTCGGTCTCCCTGTAGCTACATACAAGTTCAGATATAACGATGAAGCCTACGGTAAGTATACCTATATCAATGAAGAGAAGTTGATTGAGGAGATACAGAAAGTCACTAAGCTGGTCGATATGGGCAAGCACAGAAGGCCGAGACTTGAGTGGGAAGGTAAGACAGAAGATGCCAAAGCTAAGACTAAAGAGGAGCTCGCCGAGACTCTAAATCTCAGAGATGCAATATGGGTGATAGACGAAGCCCACAAAGTAGTGCCTAAAGACCGCAGGACATTGCTATCATCATTCGTTAAGCATATCAACGGTGAGTGGGGGCATTACAGATGCCAGATAATCTACATCACACCTCGGATACAGAAACTGGATAAAGAAGATGTTCTTGCAGACGTAGTAATTGAGATGGGTGTATCACGAAGCTATACTCAGCCTGATACATCCATCATAAATATATTACACAGAGTAACAGGTGACAGGAAGCCATTGATAAGCCTTTGCAGGCGTGATTACTATCCGTTGTGGACACATGATGCCCTGATAGGTGGTATGTCACTGATGACCGCCAAAGACGTGCATAGAATGTTCAAAGACAAGCAAACTGTTAGTTCACTAGATGAAAGGAGTTGATTATGGTGCTCGGTGATATACTGAAGAGACAGCCAAAAACACAGGTGATGCTCACACCACTGGGTAAGCAGAAGATGGAGGACAAGGATATACAGCCCACAACGTCTGATGGTAAGGTGCTGTGGTATGTGCGAGAACATACACAGTGCAACCTTGCCGAGATTGCAGATGATACAGGCATGTCCTATGTACGGGTAAAGGACATTCTAAACAAGTATTCCAGTAATGACTTCAGATGGATAGAATGGGTATGAGGTAACGTATGGATGCAGTATTAGGACTGGGTTCAACCGAATCAATAGGCAATATCATATATCTGGCTACAACATCCTGTACTGGCATGACATCAACCGAGCTAGTCGGGCTAGGCATAGCAGGACTGGGACTATTCTCCATATTCCCCATTCTGCTAATGGCTCTGAGCATGGCATGGTATAAGATTACAGGGCAGGATGGCTGGCCGATAATGATAGGAGCAGGCTTGGCATGGCTGGGGCTTGCAGTCTACGGCTTTGCCACATCATCAAGTGCATGGGATATTTACCAGATAGTAGGCGCAGTATCAATGTCCATGCTCGCACTATGTATATTACTCAGCTATGGCAGTCGAGAAACATCACGAAAAGCACGAGAAGCAGCCAAAGTACAAGCAACAGTTAAGGTCGAACCACCTCCGAAGGATAGTTACTCAAAGAGATATAAGAACTGGGAAGAAGGCTCAGGATTGAAGAGTAAGGAACAACTTGATGATGAAAGGAAAAAAGGCAGGCTTGGGATATAGCTATGCAGAGGGAGAGTAGAATGAAAAAATACCTTAGATTGCCGATAACACTGTCGCTTATGCTCATACTTGTAGTTACTATGAGCGTAGGCTACATAGCATGGGACAACTATAGCTATACCCGTGTCGATAATCCTGTAATAAGAATAGCAATGAAGGGATTGCCTATAATCAATACTGCTTATGGGCAGTCTGTCGACTTGCTCTGTGATGGCACAGATGACCATGTACAATGGCAAAGTGCAGCCAACTCACTGTCATCTGGTGGCAAGCTGGTAGACCTCTGCGGTACAGCCTACTACTGGGGAGATGGGCAAACAGTAACATTCCAGAACGGCAACATCACCATCGAAGGGGCTGGTGGTGCTACATACTTTGATGGCGATGGCGTAACCCCTCTTTTCTCTGATGGTGGATATGACAATTGCCTGTTCAAAGACCTGCAAACAGATGCAGGCGGTATTACAAGGAATAACGCAAACAACAGCTATGCCCAAAATGTCTGGATAGACGGCACATACTACTTCGAAGGCCCAGAAGGTGGGGCAGGCGGAGGTAATTGCTCAGTTGCAATCAAGACACTGGATACAGATGCAGGTTCTTACACAGCCACAGACTGCGATGGCTCAGCTACTATAGCTGGTGGTGATGGAATCTCCACTGCTGAGGCTGCTGGAATAATAACAGTTACGAGTAGCTTGGGCACCTCGATTACAACAGATGAGATAACAGATGGCACCATAGCCGAAGCAGACCTGCATATAGGCAACGCTGCTGTAGATGAATATGTCCTTACCTACGAGTCTGACGATGGGCTATTCTACTGGGAAGCCGACCAGACTGGTGTAGGTGGCTCAGGTGGGGATGATGTATTCGTGGATGGTGGCAACGTCACCGACCCAGACTTCGTTTCTACTGGAGATATCGACTTTGTTGATACTGCCAATGTCATTACAGCAAACATCAAAGAGGATGTAATCACCAAGTCCATGTTTGCCAATGAGGACTGGGGTGATATGACAGTAGCTGGCAATGTAGTTACTCTTGATGCTAACTCAGTTGATATATCGGATAATACTAACTTAACTGCTGGAACTGGGATTAGTTTAGTAGGCGACACTCTGTCTGCCACTCTAGGCACCAGCATCGACATATCCTCTGAGTCAAACCTTGCTGTGTCTGCCCCTATATCTCTGACCGATGATACTGTAGGTCTAAACTATGATGCCACCCTAACTCTTAGTGGTTCTGACCTTGCAACGGTTATAGGGAATACAGTAGATGCCTCTGAGATTGAGACAGGAGCAGTTGGGGATGATGAGATTGACTATGTTGCTGTTACTTTTGAGGATTTTACAGGCACAGTAGATATATCCGACCACACCAATCTAGCTAACAGTACAGGTATCCTTTTAGTAGGTGACACCCTCTCAGCAACTCTAGGTACTTCGATAAGTACATCAGAAATTGAGGCTGACGCAGTTGATGATACCAAGATAGACTTCAGCACCGACAATGCTGGGAGTACAGTTTCCCTGCACGACCTCCTGACTGGCAGCCCCACCTCGAACTACATACCCAAGTGGGTCGGAGGCAACTGGACATGGAGCCCTGATTCAACAGGTGGTGAAGGAGCATTCGACTCAACAGAGGTCAATGATACTACATGGGGCAATGCCACTGAAGCCCTGATTACATGGACATGGAATGCCTCATCTGGCACTGACCCTATAATAGACTTTGGCAACGGGGTAGTCAATGTGTCCACTGGTGAGCTACAGGAAGGTGGCTTTGCTGTATTCACGACCAACGATGGGGCTTTGGCAGATGATGACCTGTCAGACGATGACCTGGATGCCCTACAGAATGTGGGAGCTATGGCAGAGTCCAACGGAGACCTGCTTATATACAATACCACATGGACTAACCTTGGTATAGGAGCTAATAACACGGTTCTCTACTCTAACAGCTCATTGCCTCTATGGGGTCAGATTGATATATCAGCCATGACCAACTTAATAGGAGGGACAGGTATTACTTTGACAGACGATACCCTGTCCTGCGACTTAGGAACCAGCATAGAGACTGGGGAAATAACTGATGATACCATAACACCTGCTGACCTACATATAGACAATGCCGAAGTTGACGAGTATGTGCTTACATACGAGTTGGATACAGGCAACTTTGCATGGCAAGAGGGCGTTGGCGATGATATGGGCTCTGTCAACACAGAGGCCGAGTTGGAAGATGCTTTGGGTGATGTTACAGATGTCTTCACAGACAATGATGGAGCCTTGGATGATGATGATGTAACAGCAGCAGATGTAGGGACAGTATCCGATAACCTTGACGATGTTGATGCCAGCGTGGAGTGGGAAGATGCTGTAGACCTCGATGCAGTAGGAAATGTGACAGACGACAGCCATAACCACACGACTGCTACTATATCAGGATTGAGCTTCGTTGATGACTTTGCTGATGTTACCCTTACTAACACACTTGGTGACCTTATATATGGAAACTCTACACACTGGATTGACCTAGCAATAGGGAATGACAAAGACATCCTGTATGTGAACAGCAATGTACCAGCTTGGCAGAGCATAGCAACTCTAGTCACAGCAGGCGACCAGCTTACATGGGATGGGACTACTCTTGATGTAGACGCAACTGTTACCTTAGATACCGAATGGGATACCTGGGAAGAGCATCCCGCTCTAGCCAGTGCTTACATACTGGTGGGCAATGCTACCAACAATGCCGTCGCAGTTGCTATGAGTGGGGATGTCTTTATAGACAATACTGGGGCTACTACCATACAGGCTGACTCAGTAGCTTTGACTGTTGATACCACTGGGAACTACCTAGCTAATGTTGCAGCAGGCGAAGGCATAGATGTTGCAGGAGCACTAGGCGAAGGGGTTACACAGACAGTATCCATTGAGGAAGCCTCAGACACTAATCTGGGTGGTGCAAGATTCGACCCAGATGACTTCGATGTTGCTGGGGGTAATGTGACTCTTGCAGCAGTAGCAAGGTCAGTACAGGTAATGGCCTGCTCGATGACCGCAAACACCACAAACCCCTGCGGAAGCTGTACTGCTGTAGACTACCACGGAGTTACGCACTCAACAGTATCCTTTGACAATGCTGGCGGTGACTATGCCTCATTTGCCTTTGAGTGGCCTTCCACATTTGGCAGAGGCGGTAATGTCACAGTAACCTTCCACATAGTTGCAATATCGGATGA
>Ga0114922_10006803_pt1 | contig 10468 bp, 8 predicted proteins | sample AartaG_FD_100975 | JGI IMG/M metagenome (GOLD analysis project Ga0114922, IMG submission 100975) | Deep subsurface microbial communities from Aarhus Bay to uncover new lineages of life (NeLLi) - Aarhus_00045 metaG | ecosystem: Environmental > Aquatic > Marine > Oceanic > Sediment | place: Aarhus...
CTTCAGCCGAACCCGTTCCGGGGCTGAGCGGGCCGCCCGAACCGTGAGACGCCGGTTGCCCGCTCTGGATACCCGTTTCTATCATGCCGGATTGAGCCCGGAGGAGCGCAAGAGGGTCGAGACCTGGTATAAGGCCAGCAAGGATGGGGTGTTGACCGCCACTTCGGCCTACGGTATGGGAGTGGATAAACCTGACATCCATACGGTGATTCATCTGGACATTCCCTACTCCCCGGAAGCCTACCTGCAGGAGACCGGGCGCGCAGGCCGGGACGGAGGGCCGGTGCAGGCCACCCTCCTGTACTCGGCTCAGGATCTGAAGTTTTCCGAAATCCTCAATCCCCCGGCGGCTCCCACCGCCGATTTTGCCGACTCTCCGGAGAATACGCTCACTCCGCCCCTGGCCGCCGAGCGGTACAACCAGATGCTGGGCTATGCGCTAGATACGAGCTGCTGTCGCCGCAAGCGGCTTCTTGATTTCCTGGGCCGGGAGCCTGCCTCCTGTGGCGGTTGTGATGTCTGTGACGGCCGGGCGCTGCGCCGGGCCGAGGGTGAGGCACAGATACTGGAGTGTGTATCCGGGAATCGCAGGCGCTTCACCCTGCGCCAGACTGTACAGCTGCTGAGAGGCGCCAAGAGCTATGAGGTTGTACGTAGAGGCCTGGCCGCATACCGGGGATTCGGGATGCTGGCCGGCTGGCAGGAGGAGGAGATCGAGGAAGCCCTGGACAGCCTGCGCCGTGCCGGCAAGATCCGGGTGGCGAGGCGAGGCTTCTGGAAGGATCGGGTTACGGCGGCGGAATCTTTCGGATTTACCCAACCGAGATAGACCTCCGGTCGTTCCCTGATGCAAAGTGCAGGGTTGCGGCTGCGCCGTAGTTGTACGGAATGTAGGGTAGGCACACACAGGCCGGGCACTGCTCGATGTTCTCAGAGCAAATCGACGGTAATAGGGGAAGAGGCAATGTGGAAATACCTGATTCTGGTTTGCATCTGGATCGGATTTACTCTTCGCTGGATTTTGGGCTCGATCCCAAATCAGCGATTCTTCGAAGTATTTGCAGGGCTTGGTATAGGGCTCTGTCTCACGATACTCGATTTTGGTATTTTCGGGTGGTTCGCCGGGGATAGCGACCGGTGGTTTCTCGGTGCTTTGAGTGTCCTGGGAGGTGTTCTGACAATCATTGCTATCGCCTTGGTGGGGATAACGCTGCTCACACTGGCACGCCGGGGCAAGCCGAGGGGCGGGATCGAAAGAACTAGTGTATTCATTGATTCGGGGATCTTCAAGTTCGTGCGCCATCCACTGTATCTGGGCGCAGCGATTTGGAGCATTGCCCTGATACTGCAGACCCAGGAGTTGATTTCAGCGGCACTGGGGATCGTTGCGTTTTCGTGTTTCCTGTTTGCCTCAATTAAGGAGGACGCCTACAATAAGAGCAAGTTTGGACAGACCTACCAGCGCTACATGGGGGAGGTCCCCATGTGGAACCTGTTCAAAAGAATATTCAAGTGACCGCTCGAAGCTGCTTTGTTCCCCTCAAATACAGGGCATTTGCTTCGGCTGCCAGCAGTCGGACATACTGGACGTGAAATCCGGCTCGTTCGACCATGAACACGAGATCCTGCGAAGACATGTTGTTCTGTCCTCCCCGGGGCGGACGGCCCCATGTCTTCAGATATCTGAGGCCCAATTTCATCTTCTTGGCAAAACCCAGGCCGTATCCGGTAAAATCTACAACGATCAAAGATCTCCTGTTTCGCAGCACCCGATGGCTCTCACGAAGGCACCGCAGAGGATTGGCGATTACATGAACCAAATTCGTCAGAAACACGCTGTCGAAACTCTCCGCAGGAAACGATGTGTTGGTACAGTCAACTTGTTGGACAGTTACGTTCTCGAATCCGCTCAGCTGTATTCGAGCCACCTGTAGCAGCTCACTGGAAAGATCGGCGGCCACAAGGTGTCGCGCATTGCGGGCGATCACCCTTGAGAAGTATCCTGTGCCGCATCCGCATTCCAGGGCATTGCCCAGCGATCTTTCCGTGAGCAGCGCTTCTTCAATTTGCCGAATGATCCGTTTTCCTACGACGTACTCTCCGTCTCTGTCATAGGATGCGGCAAAACGACTCCAGTAGTTTTCTTCTGTGTGCCTGTTCATAAATCGGTCCTAAGAATTGTTCAAATTTCCGCCGGCTGTGTATTGCGCAAGCTTGTTCACGGCGAAAGGCCGTCCATGGGCCGGATAGATCCACTTCGCCCCGTGTTCCATCAGTTTTTTCCAACTGGTGAAAACCGAATCGATATCTTCGATGAAAATCGGTCTGTATTTGATTCTGCAGAAATTCAAGAAGTTCATGGCCGCATCGCCCACGAAGGCATTGCCGTCGGATAGGAGAACCGAGATCGAATCCGCGGAATGACCGGGAGTGTGGAGAATCTCTCCTTCGATCCCGATCTGTCTCAGAGTATCGGCGTCGTCACCTGAGATAAGCACACTGTCTTCTACACCAGTCAAGCTAGGATAATTGAACTCCCGATGAATCATCCTGAAGACGGAAAAAACTGTCCTTATACATCGGTTCACCGGTTGCATGGTTTCTTTACTGGCTCCCCGGTTCAGTGGAGCCAGGGCGGTTCGATGGAAAATCGTCGCGCATCCTGTTTCCTCGACCAAGCGAGCCGCGAAACCCGCATGATCGTCGTGATGATGGGTCAACAGGAGGTAGCGGATCTGTTTCATGTCGACACCAAGTGCATCGATAGCTTTCCGGAATCTGTCATATGCGTTGGGGTAAGCGGTATCGATCAACAGATAGCCTTCCGGACATTTCAGCAGGTAGCACTTGGTAATTCCCAAGTTCAGTCTGTAGAAACTCTTGAGTGTGCGTCGCATTCCGGATCCTCGAAAATTCGAATTATGGTAGACTACCCGGGGAGACTATTGAACAGCGTACCACATTCACAGAATCCGAGGTAGGACACGGCAAAACGGGCGACTACAGCCTTTTCGGGTCAATTGACAAGCTACGAATCAAGGACTAGACTGAAATCCTGACCTGGTAAAAGAGGAATCGTGATGACACTAATACCGGTGTTTGAAATAGGCGTGTGGAATGCCTGGATTCCTACCACCCTCCTGTTCCTTTTTATAATGCTCACGGGGCTGCTTCCAAAGGATATAGGCAAAAGAATAGCTCCCGCTAAAGAAGTGAAAAAGATCAACAATGTAATGTTGACGGTATTTTTCACCATGATCGTGTACTCCATTTTCCTGCCACTGAAACCACGGACTGCATGGTTGTACACAGGACTCGCTGTCTATCTATTGGGATTTGCTGTCTCCACCGCGGCTCTAGTCAGTATTGCAGCAACAAATCCCGGTGAGCCGTTTACAACCGGGGTGTATCGTTATTCGAGGCATCCGATTGCAATTGGCACGTTACTGCCGTTTGTCGGCGTTGGTATTGCCGCCGCTTCATGGCTTTTCCTGTTGCTTTCGGCAATTCTGATGGTGATATCGTATTTCTGGGCAATGGCCGAAGAGAGTGCGACCGCTAAGAAATTCGGCGATGCCTACCGTGAGTACATGAAAAGAACCCCCAGATGGGTGGGAATACCGAAATAGTACGAGCAGAGAGGAAAGGTTAGAACCCGGGAAACAGCCGTAGCTCAGTCCTTTCCCAGTTGTGGGGATATCAGGTTTTCCAGCACCTCAATAAGCTCCTCTTCCATGCCGCTTTCGATGAGGGCGGCGGCGGGAAATATAGGATGTGCCCTTAGCTTGTCGAAGTTGCTTTCCGCGTGATAGTATTGGGTGAATCTGTTCACTATATATTCGGAATTTTTAGTCAGGCGATCACCCGGGTGTGCGACAGAACTTTTCACACATAGAATGAATATCAAGACAGAAAAACAACAATAGATCAGTTGCCAGGAGTGTGCACCGTGGACAAGGGCTTTAACGAGTTACTTCAACATTGGAAGAATCAAAAGGGTAATGTGATCCCTCTGCTGCAGAAAACCCAGGAGCTCAGAGGCTACCTGGACAGGGAGGGCATGGAGGCCATCGCCGAGGTGACGGGGAAATCCCCCGCCGAGATCTACGGGGTGGCCACCTTCTACGCCCAGTTTCGCTTCCAGCCCTCGGGCAAGCATACCCTCAAGGTCTGTCACGGTACCGCCTGCCACGTGAACGGGGCGGACGGGCTGGATTTGGCTCTCAAGACCGAGCTGGGGGTCGACCCGGGGCAGACCACCGAGGATGGGGAGTTCTCCGTAGAGCGGGTAGCCTGTTTGGGCTGCTGCTCCCTGGCGCCGGTGGTTATGCTGGACCAGGAGGTTCACGGACGCCTGACCGGGGACAAGCTGAAAAAAGTCGTACGAAAAGTGGGGACACGATGACCGAAGTCTTTGTCGGGCTGGGGTCCTGCGGCATCGCCGCCGGGGCCAGGGAGGTCTATAACACGCTGCAGCAGGAGCTTTCCCGGCGGAAGCTGCCAATCAGTGTTTCAGCCACCGGCTGCATCGGCGCCTGTCATAGAGAGCCGCAGATCGAAGTTCGCACGGAGGATGGCGGCCGTTTTCTATATGGGGAGCTCGATTCGGAGAAAACCTTGAAGGTGATCGAACAGCACCTGGTCGGGGGGAAACCGATTGAAGAGTATCTGATCCCCGCCGATTATCCCTACCTCGCCAGGCAGAAAAAGATCGTGCTGTCCAACTCCGGGGTGATCAATCCCGAATCCATCGACAACTACCTGGCCGCCGACGGCTACAAAGCGCTCGGCAAGGCGATCAAGGAGATGAGCCCGGATGAGGTCATAAAGGAGATCAAGGCTTCGGGCCTGCGCGGCCGGGGCGGTGCGGGTTTTCCCACCGGTCTCAAGTGGTCTCTGGCCCGGGCCAACGCCGGAGCCAAGAAGTACATGGTCTGCAATGCGGATGAGGGGGATCCGGGAGCCTTCATGGACCGTTCTCTTCTGGAGGGGGATCCCCACGCGGTCCTGGAGGGGATGGCCATCGGGGCCTACGCCATTGGGGCGGATGAAGGATATATCTACGTGCGGGCCGAGTATCCCCTGGCCATCAAGCGCCTGGAGCTGGCTATATCCCAGGCCCAGGAGAAGAACCTCCTGGGATCCCACATCATGGGCAGCGAGTTTTCCTTCGAGATCCACGTCAAGGAAGGCGCCGGTGCCTTCGTCTGTGGAGAGGAAACAGCGCTGATGGCATCGATAGAGGGAAAGCGGGGAATGCCCAGTATACGGCCACCCTTTCCCGCCGAAAGAGGACTGTGGGCGGCGCCGACCAATATCAACAACGTGGAAACCCTGGGAAATATTGCCCCCATCCTGCGCATGGGCGCTTCGGCCTACGCTGCCATCGGAACCGAAAAGAGCAAGGGTACCAAGGTTTTTGCCCTGGCCGGAAAGATCAAGCACGGCGGCATGATCGAGGTCCCCATGGGTATCACCCTGCGGGAAGTGATCTACGGGATCGGCGGCGGAATCACGGGCGATAAGAAGTTTAAGGCCGTGCAGCTGGGTGGCCCCTCCGGCGGCTGTATCCCGGAGAGCCTGCTGGACGTGCAGGTGGACTACGACTCGGTTACTGCCACCGGAGCGATCATGGGCTCCGGCGGCATGGTGGTCATGGATGAGACCACCTGTATGGTCGACGTGGCCCGCTACTTCCTGAGCTTCACCCAGAGCGAGTCCTGCGGCAAATGCACATTCTGCCGGATGGGTACCAAACGCATGCTGGAGATCCTGGAGCGAATCACCCAGGGTCAGGGGAAGATGTCCGACCTGGAGGAGCTTGAGGAGCTGGCACTCAAGGTCAAACAATCCTCCCTCTGCGGTTTGGGTCAGACCGCCCCCAATCCGGTGCTAACGACGCTGAAGTATTTTCGGGAGGAGTATATAGAACACATCCAACACAAGCGCTGTCAGGCCTTGCATTGCCGGGAGCTGATCCGGTTCCGGGTGATCGAGGAGGCCTGCACAGGCTGTACGCTCTGCGCCAAGGTTTGCCCGACCCAGGCCGCCACGGGGGAGCGGAAAGCGGTTCACCATATCGACCAGGCGTTGTGCATCAAGTGCGGATTGTGCTTTGAGGCCTGTCGTTTCAACGCCATCGAGATAACCACGGGAGTACCTGCAGGAGTTGCCGCAGCGGAGGTGGAGGCATGATGGAACAACGGCTGGTCGAGATCGAACTGAATGGCAAGAAGCTTCTTGTTTCTCCGCAGCGGACGATCCTGGAGGTGGCCCAGCAGCAGGGTATTGAGATCCCCACGCTGTGTCATGATCCCAGGCTGGATCCCTACGCCTCCTGCTGGATCTGCATCGTTCGGGTGTCCGGGGCAAAGGGTTTCGTTCCCGCCTGTTCTACCAAGGTACGCCAGGGGATGCGTATCACCACAGATGATGCGGACATTCACGCCACCCGGCGCATGGCCCTGGAGCTGCTGCTGTCCAATCACTACGGTGACTGCCGACCTCCCTGCAGCCTTGCCTGCCCTTCGAACATCGATGTTCAGGGGTATGTCGGGCTGATCGCCAACAGCCGCTATCGGGAGGCCCTGCAGCTGATCAAGCGGGACAATCCCTTTCCCGTTGCCATCGGCCGGGTCTGCCCCCGTCCCTGTGAGGAGGCCTGCCGCCGCAATCTGGTGGACGAACCGGTGGCCATCGACTGGCTCAAGCGTTTCGTGGCCGATCTGGACCTCAAGTCCCCGGACAGCTACGATCCATCGCTGGCTCACAAGAACGGCAAGCGGGTGGCCATAGTGGGCGCGGGGCCGGCCGGGCTTTCGGCGGCCTACTACCTGGTTCGGGAAGGGGTGGAGGTCACGGTCTTTGAGGCGGAGGACAAGGCAGGAGGAATGTTCCGTTACGGGATTCCGGACTATCGCCTTCCACAGGACACCCTGGGCCGTGAGATTGACACCATCCTGCGCCTGGGCGTGGAGCTGAAAACAGGCGTACGAATCGGGCGGGATATCCAGTTCGAACAACTGAGGGATTCCCACGATGCGGTGATCCTAGCCCACGGCGCCTGGAAGAGCCGGGGCCTGCGGGTTAAGGGGGAGGATCGTCCCGGGGTGATCGCGGGTATCGAATTCCTCAGGGACGTGGCCATGGGAGCCAGGCCCGATCTCGGCCGGCGGGTGGCTGTAATCGGCGGCGGCAACACGGCCATCGATTCTGCCCGCACCGCCGTGCGGCTCGGAGCCCGGGAGGTCAATCTGTTTTACAGGCGCACCGACGTGGAGATGCCCGCCTCCGACCTGGAGGTCGAGGAGGCCCTGGAAGAGGGAGTTCAGTTCTTCTATCTGGTGGCGCCTATAATGGTACAGGACAAGGGCAAGGGCCTGAAGGCGCTGAAGCTGATCAAGATGGAGCTGGGCGAGCCGGACTCCTCTGGCCGGCGCCGGCCGATTCCCATCGAAGGTAGCGATTTCGAGGTGGAAATCGACACCCTCATAACGGCGATCGGGCAATATTCGGACACCCGTTTTCTCGAGTCGATCGATGGGCTGATCAATGAGAAGGGATATCTGATCTGCGACGATCAGACAGGCCGCACCCCCGCGGCCGGGGTATTCGCGGCCGGGGATCTGGTGACCGGACCGGATATTGCCATCCGGGCGATCGCCGGGGGCAAGCACGCCGCCCGGGCCGTGCTGGCCTATCTCCGGGGGAGTGAGTATCGCATTACCCAAGAGTTTTTAAGCAAGAAGGAAGATTTCGGCGAGCTCACCGAAGAGGATTTCGTCGATGAGCCGCGGGTGGCGCGGCAGAAGATGAAGGTAGAAGCTCCTGCCAAGAGAAAGAGCAATTTCAACGAGATCGAGAAGGGCTTCACCGAGAAGAAGGCCCTCAAGGAAGCGGCCCGCTGCATGGAGTGCGGCTGTCAGGACGTGGAGGAGTGCAAGCTGAAGAGCTACGCCCAGACCTACGGGGCAAATCCTGTTCACTACCTGGGGGAGATCCAACGTCACCCCATCGATCAGAGCCACCCCTTCATCGCCCGGGATCCGGCCAAATGCATCCTCTGCGGCCGTTGTATCCGTATCTGCCTGGAGGTTCAGGGGCTGGGTGTTTTGGGCTATGTCAACCGGGGATTCAAGTCGGTGGTGACCCCTACCTTCAGCATGCCCTTCGGAGAAGATCCACTTTGCATCTCCTGCGGCCAGTGCGTGTCCGCCTGTCCGGTTGGGGCGCTGACGGAGAAAATCCCCGGGGCAAAGACCGTGCCCCTGGCCGAAAGGGTGGAGGAGGGCTACTGCGCCCTCTGTTCGGTCGGATGTCCCGTGGAGTTCCGCTACCACGGCAGCCTCTTGACCCGGGTACTGCCCCGTTTCGAGAACGGGAAGAACGGGGACAGGCGGGAAGGCGGAAGACTGTGTCTCAAGGGAAGGTTCGAGCATGCTTTCCTGAATGACAGTCAACCCGCCCACCCCCTGGATGGGAAGGGAAAACCGGTAGATTGGAAGAAGGCGGCGGAGCTGTTGGATTCGGCGCTGAGCGATTCCCGCAAGCCCCGGATGCGCCTCTCTCCCTATCTTGCGGGGGAAGTTCTGGATCGTGCTTTGAGCTTTGCCCGGGACAGGGGAATCCCTGTGGAAGCATCCGGGCTGCGGCGCCTGGATCCGGGTTGGGTCGAATTGTTGAACGGGAGCGTCGGCGAAGAGGTACGCAACCTGTTCGAAGAGCCTTCGGGAAAGCCACGGCTGCTGATTCTGCTCCATGGCCTGGAAGAGGCCAATAATGTCGCCTTCAGTGAATGTCTGGCCATGGCCAGGAAGGGCAGCCATATTCTCTGGCACGTCGGGGAGCTGAAGCCGGTGTACCGGCGGTTTTTCGAACGCTGCATTCCCGATCCCGGAGCTATGGAGGAGGTTTTGACGAAGGCTCGGAAAGCAGGTACGCAACGGATAGAGGTGCTGCTCAATCCGGAGATGATCGTGAAGCTTTCGGGAAAGAAGAAGGAGAAGGCGGTGCTCCAGACCCTGCAGGCGGCTGCAGCCGGAAACAAAGTGCGGGCTACGGGCAGGCCGGAAGTTGGCCTTACCCTGTTCTGGAACGCCCGCAATACCGCCTACCTGCTGCGAGCCTTGGAGGGAAGCGGGGCCTCGAAGGCCAAAGCGGACCTGCTGCTGCAGGTCGGTCCTGAACCGGCATTCCACGGCTCCACGGAGGCCAAGCCGGAAAGCTTCCAGGAGATTAAGACGATTCAATGGGGGTGGCAGGCTGACGGAGCCGATCTGTTTGTTCCTCTGGACAGATCGATCCTGCTGTCCGGCTACAGTGAACCCTCCGGGCGCTCACCCCGGAGGGCGGGAAAGCCCTCGCCGGAAGCTATAAAAAACCTTATACTAGGGTAGAAAAATAGGGTAGAATAACAGCGGAACCCGCACTAGAGGGTGCGGCCCCAACCATAAGAAATCGGAGGTGACGGGAATGAGAAAAATACTGATCCTCATGATAGCAGGGCTTGCCCTCCTGCTGTTCTCTTGCGCCAGCCCGCCGGAACAACCCGAGCAACCGGTGGATACCACGGTTGCCCTTCCGGAAAAGGAATTGAAAGAGGCGAAATCCTTGAAAACCCGGGTGGACAACAACGGCCTGTCCGAGTTTGCTGCCGAAGACTATCAGCAGGCCGAGAAAAGCCTCCAGGAGGGGGAGGCGGCCTACGGAAAGGACAATGCAAAAGCCAAGACGGCGCTGGATACGGCGATCGCCTCTTACCGGGCTGTGATCAGCAAGGCTTTTCCGCTCTGGGCCGATCGCTCCAAGGCCGAGGTGGACGCGATCAAGACAAACGCCGAGGGCATCAAGGCTCAAGTTGCCATGAAGGAGGAGTACGCGACGGCCAAGGCCAAGTATGACGAGGCTGTGGCTGCGAAGGAGGCGGGGGACTTCGAGCAGGCCATAACCCTGTTCGCCGAGGCCAAAACACTCTTCCAGGACGTATACGCAAAGACAAAGCAGAAGAAGGAAGACGCGGAAGCCGAAATAAAATCTTCTCAGGACGGCCTAAAAGACGCCGAAGACCGGGCCAAAGCCGGCGATGAAGAGATCGAAGGCGGAGGGCAGTAATTATGAAAAAGACGATTCTGTTCATTCTGATTATTCTGGGGCTCCTGTTTGTAGCCTCTTCCGCTACAGCCCAGTCGTTGCTGGATAACCCGGATTACAGGAAGGCCGTGGAGTTGCAGCGCCAGGCCGAAGAGGCCTATGTCGAAGGGGATTATGACATGGCCCGGGAATACTCCCGGCAGGCCAAGGAGTACATCGACAGATCCAACACCTACGTGGCCAACCGGCTTCTGGTCTACCGGGCCAACAGCCTGCTGAAGAGCGCCCAGGAGCGGGTCTCCTACTTCAAGTCGGTAGGGGTTCTGCCGGAATACCAGGGTTACCTGGATCAGGCGGAGAAGGACCTGGCTTTGGCCAA
>Ga0114922_10006804_pt1 | contig 10467 bp, 10 predicted proteins | sample AartaG_FD_100975 | JGI IMG/M metagenome (GOLD analysis project Ga0114922, IMG submission 100975) | Deep subsurface microbial communities from Aarhus Bay to uncover new lineages of life (NeLLi) - Aarhus_00045 metaG | ecosystem: Environmental > Aquatic > Marine > Oceanic > Sediment | place...
AGTTATAATAACGGAGGTTATGGTAAGGCCAGGGGAATTGATATTTTCTGGAGAGATAAAACTACCTTAAAGCATTCTGATTACTGGATATCATATTCTTATATTGACACAAAAAGAAATTATGAAAATTTTAAAGAGCTTGCTACTCCTACATTTGTTTCAAATCATAACTTATCTGTAGTTTTTAAATATTGGATTTCAAGGCTTAGTGACCAGCTTAGCCTTACATATAAATATGCCAGTGGCAGGCCTTATTATAATCCTAATCATAATAACTTTTTAAGTGACAAAACCAAGCCATACCAGAATTTAAGCATTAACAGCAGTTATCTGACTCAGCTGTTCGGGAATTTTACAATAATACATTTTTCAGTAAATAATATACTGGGCTTTAATAATGTCTTTGGTTATGCTTATAGCAGTGAACCGGGAACAGAAAATGTTTTTGAAGCTCATCCCATTGAACCCTATGCAAAAAGAACATTTGTTTTGGCAATGTTTATTTCAATAAAATAAATTAATAACTTTTTAAACATACGAATCATGAAAAAATTAGTACTAAGCACCGTTATTTTTTTAACTTTGACTGTTTGCGGACAGGATAACATTTATTATGATAGCATGAAAGATGCTATTGATTCAATGAACAATATAAATTCATTGGAAGATTTTAAAAGTATTGCGAATATTTTTGAGCGCATAGCTAAAGCCGAACAAGATAAATGGCTTCCTCATTATTATACAGGTTATATTTATACTATACTTGGGTTTAAGCAACAAGGAGATCAAAATTCTGATCAGTACCTCGATATTGCCCAGGGAAATATTGATAATGCTATGGCGTTAGCGCAGAATGAATCTGAATTATATACTTTACAGGGACTATTATACCAGGCAAGAATAATGGTTGATCCTCAGACCAGGGGACAGATTTATTCACAAAAAGCAGCACAGGCATTGGAAAAAGCAATTGGTCTGAATGAAAATAATCCCAGGCCGTATTATTTATTAGGATCTAATTTATTCTATACGCCGGAAGCATATGGTGGTGGACTGGAGGCAGCATGCCCTATGTTGAAAACTGCAAAAGAGAAATTTGAAAACTTCACGCCGGCTGACTCAATTTCTCCCGACTGGGGTGAAGATTACAATTTGCAGCTGGCAGAAAAATGCCTGGAATAAGATAAATATATTAATGAAATACTATCTGAAGGGAAAGATAGTATTTCATTAAAAAATAATGACAAATGAAATCAATAGGAAACAAAATATTAAATTATTTATTAGGTCTGTTAGTTGTATTCTTAATTTCATTTATAATATCTTATGGGTTTGTCGGTTCCAGGTTATTAAAATCAGGTTATACATTTCTTGTTAATATAAGTTTCGGAATGGTTATAGGTATTTCATTCTGGAAAGGAAATCAATACATCGGTAAGTATACAAGACAAAAACTGGCATGGTCTGAGAATCCTAAAAAAGCATTTATAAAATCTATGATATTGTTTTTCGTGTTCGGGTTGCTTGTATGTACTATATATCCTGCTTTATTCTATAAATATGTTCTTAAGTTGTCAATCATTAAACATATTCATATTTTAATTTCAATAGCATTACTCAGTCTTATAGCAGATTACATAGTAATTTCAGTTATCTATATTAATAAAATTCTGAGCTATTGGAAAAAATCCATAGAAAACGAAGAGAGATTAAAACGGGAAAATATTATAGCACAATATGAAACATTAAAAAACCAGGTAAATCCCCATTTCCTGTTTAACAGTCTGAATACAATATCAACACTGATCACAAAAGATCCTGAAACAGCTGACAAGTTTATTAAACAGCTTTCGGAAGTGTACAGATATGTTCTGGAGTTTAAAGATAAGGAGGTCGTTGATATTAGCACAGAGTTAAAATTCATAGATTCGTATTTATATTTGCAGAAAATCAGATTTGGTGACAACCTGAATATTAAAAACAGAATAGAGGCCGGCGATTTTTATGTTGCTCCCCTTACAATTCAGATATTAATAGAAAATGCAATTAAACATAATATATCATCTGATGATAAGCTGTTGACAATAGAAATGTATAATGATAAATCTTATTTGGTAATTGAGAATAATTTACAGAAAAAGAAAATAATAGAAAGTAAGGAGAAGATTGGATTGAATAATATTAAGTCACGGTACGAAGTATTAACTGACAAACCTGTAATTATCGAAGAATCAGATAAAAAATTCATAGTCAGGGTACCTTTCATATATTCATTAAATCATGATCACATTAATAGTCGAGGATGAAAAACTGGCGGCTGAACGGCTTATTGAGCTTATAAGCAAATATGACAGCAGGATAGTAGTAAAAAAAGTGCTTGATTCTGTAGAAAAGAGTGTTGAGTGGTTTAATTCCAACCCACATCCTGATATCGTTTTTATGGATATTCAGCTTGCCGACGGACTTAGTTTTGAAATATTTGAAAAAACAAAAGTTAAGAGCCCCATTATTTTTACTACTGCTTATGACAAATACACAATCAGGGCTTTTAAAGTAAACAGTGTAGACTATCTGCTAAAACCTATTGACTATGAGGATATGGCTGCTGCTATAGACAAGTACAGACTGGATTTTGGACCGAAAACAAAAAAAGAATTCAAGCTTGATGTTGAAATATATGATAAATTGATAAATCAGTTTGTTCATCCATATAAAAACAGGTTTGTAGTTAAAGTAGGATTACATATCAGATCAATACCGGTCGAAGAGATTGATTATTTTTATGTTCTTGAGAAGAGTACGTTTATATGCACAAAGGGAGGGAAAAATTATGCGATAGATTATTATTTGGACCAACTGGAGAAGCTTATTGATCCTCAGTTATTTTTCCGTATAAGCAGGAAGTTCATTATTAATTTAAATGCGATCAAAGATATTATTGCTTATTCAAACAGCCGCCTGAAAATTGTTCTAAGAATTCCACCTGATGAAGATGCAATTGTGAGCAGGGAGAAAGTTAAGGATTTTAAAAACTGGCTGGACAGATAGCGGTATAAGTAATTTTAAAATGCCTCCAGGTATTTTTTAGCATTCTTCATCAGCCACATGGGAGTTGATGTTGCACCACATATTCCAACACTTTCATTTTTGTTAAACCATTCTTTTTTAATCTGCATTACAGAACTCACAAAATATGTTTCCGGATTAATGTTTTTACATTCATCAAACAGCATTTTCCCGTTAGATGAGCTTTTGTCAGCAATAAATATAATTTTATTGTGTCCTTTTGCAAAGTCATTCAATTCTTCCTGTCTTTTGTAAACTTGTTTGCAAATAGTATTTTGAACTTTTACATCTATACCATTCTGTTTTAGGATATCTACTATTTCAAAAAAACTATTAATATCTTTTGTAGTTTGACTGAAAAGAGTAAGCTTCCGGGGTAATTTGTTTATTTTAAGTTCATTAATGTCTTCAAATACAATTGCATTATTATTAACCTGGCCCGTTAATCCGATAATTTCAGGATGGTTATGCTTTCCAAAAATGTATATATTCTCTTTGTTGTTATACGAATCTTTTATCTGCTTTTGAATTTTTAATATGGTGGGGCAGGAAGCATCAATAATCGTATTATTATTTTTTTTTGCCAGCTTATAACTTTCAGGCGGTTCACCATGTGCCCTGAATAAAACCCTTTTGTTTTTAAGATTTGTTAGGTCACCATATTTTATAATTTTTAAACGCTTTTGTTCAAGTCTTCTTAATTCTTCCTTATTGTGGACAAGCTCACCCAGACAATACAATTCATGCTTTTGTTGAAGTATATTTTCAGCTTTGTTAATTGCATTTGTTACTCCAAAACAGAAACCGGAATTTATATCTATTTTTATTTTCAGATTTAATTTATTCATAAAAAAACTTTAGATAAGATTCAGTTTGTGTTCAACATAACATTTGATTAATAATAATGTTTTTCTGAAGTTATTTATCCTGAAACGTTTTTGTATTAGATTTTCTGCCTTTGTTTTCTCAATTTTTCTGAACAAAGCCATAAAATAATTATATGCCAGGTAAATACCAAGTCTTACTTCCTTTTTAAGATTTCTAATCCCTTCTATTGAATTATTAAAATCCTCAAGTATTTCAGATTCAATACTTTTTTTATCCCGTGTTGTAAAATTATCAAAGTCGATACCCGGAAAATATACTCTACCTCTCATTTTAAAATCATCCCTTATATCGCGTAAAAAATTTACTTTCTGAAAAGCTTCTCCAAGTTTCTGTGCATAGAATTTCAGGTTTTCATATTCTTTTTCATTGTCCGTATAAAATACTTTCAGACACATTAATCCCACCACCTCTGCCGAACCGGTAATATATTTTTTGTACTGGGATTCATTGTAATCATATTTATGAAGATCCATCTCCATGCTTGTAAGAAAAGAATCGACGAGTTCTTTCTCTATGCCATATTCATTCACAATATATTGAAAACTATGTAGTATAGGATTACTGCTAATTTTCTTATTCATAGCCTCGTATGTATCCTTTTTGAAATTTTTAAATAATTCTTGCCGGTTAAAATTGTAAAAATTATCAACAATCTCATCAGCGAATCTGACAAATCCATAGATAGCATATACTTGATTCCTGTACTTTTTATTTAAAAGTCTTATTCCCAGCGAAAAGGAAGTACTGTAATTGTTAGTAGTAGTTTTACTACACTTTATAGCATTTTTAAGATAAAGGTCCATATTTATTAATTATGCGTTCCGTTACCAGTTTTGAACTTATAATTGCCATTGGTAGTCCGGTACCTGGCACAGTAGAAGACCCAACATAGAAAACATTATTGTAAACTTCATCATAATTCTTTGGACGGAATCCTCCTATTTGAGTAAAATTATGAGCAAGACCCAGTCCGCTGCCTTTATAAAGATTGAACATCTGTTGCCAGTTAACAGGCGTCAGGATAGCCTCTGCAACTATATTTGATTTTATATTGAATTTTAACCGTTTCGACAGATCCACAATAATGTTATCAGCAACTTCTTCCTTATCATCCCAGTCAGACTTAAATCTCAAATCAGGAACAGGGCAAAGAATAAATAGACCTTCAAAACCTTTTGGAACAGCATTCCCATTTGTTTTTGATATCAGATTAACATAATAATAAGGTTTGTTAAGATTAATAGCATTTTTAAAAATCTTCCTGGAATAAGCTTTAAAGTTATCCCCTAAAAAATATTGATGATAATACAGATTATCAATGGTGCCCTTTACAACCAGGTAAATAGTAAACGGAGCCATAGACCATTTCATCCTGGCGATTCTCTTATCGTTAAACTTTTCTCTTTTAAATATTTTATTTCGGAATAATGCTGCATCTGCATTTATAATATAAATATCAGATTCCCACACATTACCTTGTTGATCAACAAATCCTGATATTGTATTATTGTTTTTTTTATAATTAATAATTTCTGTATTATAAGAGAATTTAACTCCTTCCTTTTCCAGTATTTTAATTAATCCTTCAACTATTTTATACATGCCTCCATCCACACTATAATATCCGTCATGCATTAACTCGGTATAATTTAACACGTTATAAATAGCCATAGTATTAAATGGAGTACTACCCAGAAAAAATGCGACCAAAGACATAATTGTTCTTACTTCATAGGAACTGAAATATCTGCTTGCTTCCTGCCACATGCTTTTAAAAAGCCTTGGAGTATAGATGACAGGAACTTTAAATAATTTTAGCAGAAAATCGCTGACTGAGTTAAAATTGGATTTTATAATAAGTGGGTCAGTAATATTATAAAAATTGCCTGCCGACATAAGGTACCTGTCTAGTTTATTTTTAAAATCGGGTTCTGTTTCAATAAACTGTTCAGCCAGTCTCTTCAGGTCTTTATAAATATAATATGTTTTTTCATTACTGCTGAAATTAACAGCATATAAAGGTTCCAGTTCCTTAATGGTGAAAGGAAGTGTGATGTTACAGTCTTTTATTAATTCATCGAACTCATAGCTCATACTAAAGAATGTAGGGCCTAAATCAAATTTAAATCCATCAACTGTGATTTGATTCAAACGGCCTCCAGCCTGCTTATATTTTTCTACTATATGTACCTTATATCCTCTTTTTACAAGTCTTAATGCGGTTGCTAAACCTCCCAAACCCGCACCTATTACAAGTACATTTTTACTCATTTTCTATATTAGAATGATATTCTCTTGAGTTATAACTTTTAATAAAAAAACAAACAAAATATTCAACAGTTTGCCTTAAGTTTTTATTAAATAGGTAAAAATTATTGATAAAATATAATGTCTACTTTATTATAAGTATTTTACAATTTAAGATTTTCCAAATAAAGAAATAAATTTACTGAACATTTTGAAAAATACAGAGACTACGATATAAAGTTATTTAAATAAATTTAGACCTGATTTATTAATAAAAAGCAATTTAATAAAATTTGGGTCTTTAATTGACGATTATATAACACAGGATTATTCTTTTATGAATAAAGAAATTATTATAATAGGCTCCGGTATAGCAGGAATCGCTTGTGCACTGAGACTTTCAGAATTAGGCTTTAAAGTAAAAGTATTTGAGAAAAATAACAGGCCGGGTGGGAAAATTTCCGATAAGTCTGTCATGGATTACAGGTTTGATACTGGGCCCTCACTATTGACAATGCCGGAATTAATAAACGAATTAATAATGTTTTCCTATCCTAAAACAGAACATTTGATAAATTTTAAACAGCTGGAAATAATTTGTAAATATTTTTATAGAGATGGGACTATTATTAATTCATTTAGAAATACTAAAGATTTTGCTTCTGAAATAGAAAATAAAACCGGTGAAAAAAAAGAAAATGTGTTAAACTTTTTGCAGAGAAGTAAGTATATGTATGATTTAACAAAAGAATTATTTATTTTTAGTCCGTTTCGAACATTTGAAAATATCTTCTCCACGCCCTCACTCAATATAGCCTGTAAATTTCGGCATTTGGATTCTTTTAAAACAATGTATGAAAGAAACAGGCTATGGTTTACAAACAAAAAAATAGTACAGTTATTTAATCGTTATGCAACTTATAATGGTTCAAATCCTTATAAAGCCCCGGCCACATTAAACATTATTGCTCACCTGGAACATAATACAGGAGCTTTCTTACCTGAAAAAGGCATGTATAACCTTGTTGATGTGTTATATAAATTGGCCCGGGATAAGGGAGTGGAATTTTTATTATCCAGTAAGGTAGATAAGATTATTACAAACGGAAGTAATGTCAAGGGTGTTGAAGTAAAAGGTAAAAATTATTCAAGTAATATTGTTATAAGTGATGTTGATATTTTCTCATTATATTATCAACTGCTGCCCGGAAAAAAAATACCAGGATACCTGTTAAAACAGGAATTATCTTCTTCAGCTGTTATTTTCTTCTGGGGGATAAAAAATGAATATCCTAACCTTGAAATACATAATATACTTTTTTCCGAATGTTATAAAACTGAATTTGAACACATTTTTACAAAGAAAATGATCTATAATGATCCTACAGTTTATATTTATATTAGTTCAAAATACATACCTGCTGATGCTCCAAAGGGATGCGAAAACTGGTTTGTAATGATTAATGCTCCAAATAATTCCGGCCAGGACTGGGATAAACTAGTGAATGAAGCACGAAAACATATAATATTAAAAATCAATAAGATATTAAATACAAACATAGAATCATATATTGAATACGAAGATTATGCAGATCCACGAACAATTGAAAATAATACTGCTTCATATAAGGGAGCAATATATGGTAACAGTTCAAATAGTAAACTGGCTGCTTTTCTTCGCCATAAAAACTTTATTAATAGATTTAAAGGATTATATTTTGTCGGAGGAAGTGTACATCCGGGTGGGGGTATTCCTCTATGCCTTGCATCAGCAAAAATTGTAACCGAAAAAATTACTAAATCTTATTCACTTAATAAATGAAGAAATATATTAAATTATCTGTGTTTTCAGTAAAGAAATTTATCATCATTTATTACATCGTTGGCCTGATAGGCCTCAGTATACCGTACTCCAGGAATTTATTTATATATATTATTCCTTTTGCTATACTCATTAATTTGTTCTTTATTCTGTATTTTAACAAAAACTGGGGATCCAAATTTGTAATTTACAGTATATCGTTATGTATATTAGGCTTTGTAGCAGAGCTTATTGGAGTAAATACCGGCTTAATCTTCGGCAATTATACATATAACAATAGTGTACTTGGTATAAAAATAATGAATACACCATTAATTATAGGATTTAACTGGTTTATATTAATATATTGTACATTTATATTAATTAATAAGCTAAAATATCCTGTAATTATAAGAATATTAATTGGGGGATTAATAATGCTAATCTTTGACTTAATATTAGAGCCTGTAGCAATAAAATTATCAATGTGGAATTGGATAACTGATAAAATTCCCCTACAGAATTATGTTGCATGGTTTTTACTGTCCTGTGGATTCATTGGGTTATTATATACTGCCCGAACTGATATTAAAAACGTAATCTCAATACATTTGCTGTTAGTCCAGTTTATCTTTTTTTTAGGATTAAATCTGCTTTTGTAATTATAAATAATTTACTAATAATGATAAAATCAGAACAAAGGCCTTTTTATATATGGTTATTTAATCAATATACCAGAATAATGCTAAAAAGGCATTTTCATGAAATTATAATTAATTCAGAGATACAACTCAGGCATATGCCTACAATAATTATAGCTAATCATTTTAGCTGGTGGGACGGATTTTTTGTGGTATATCTGAATTACAAATTATTTCATAAGAAATTTCATGTAATGATGCTCGAAGAGCAATTAAAAAAGTATAGAATTTTAAGTAAAGCAGGAGCATTTTCAGTTGATAAAAAGAAAAGATCCGTTGTTGAATCAATTGATTTTTGTATTTCCCTTCTGGATGATCCTTCAAATATATTGTTATTTTACCCTCAGGGTGAAATTCAGTCATCATACCACTATCCTGTAAAATTTGAAACAGGATTATTAAAAATCCTGCAAGGTACAGATAGTGAATTTCAAATGATATTTCTCGTTGTACTGACTGACTATTTTTCAAATAAAAGGCCAATGTTAACCATGAATCTTATAGAATATAAGGGCCAATATAGTCATGATGAAATAGAAGAGGCATATAATGACTTTTTAATAAAGTGCATTCAAAGTCAGAAAGAATAATTTATGATAATAATTTCATACATAGTTCTTGGGTTTTTAATTCTCAGAATATTTATAGCTGCTTTAAATATTATATCAAGACAATGGTTAATACCAAAAAGCATTACTGAAGAACCATTTATTTCAATATTAATTCCTGCCAGAAATGAAGAGAAGAATATTGGCAACCTTATTAATAATATTCTGAATCAGGATTACCAGAACTATGAAGTTATTATTTATGATGATATGTCAGATGATGCAACTCCTGTAATTATAAATAAATATGTTGAAAAGTCTGATAAGATAAGGTTTGTAGCAGGTAAAGAACTTCCCGGGGGATGGTTGGGAAAGAATTATGCATGTCATCAATTATCATTAAAAGCTCAGGGTTCATATTTTTTATTTCTTGATGCTGATGTAATAATTGAAAATGGATTAATAGGTAATTCATTATGGTATTTGTTAAATAAAGATATTGCACTACTTTCAATATTTCCTCAGCAGGAGATGATTACTACAGGTGAAAAACTAACTGTGCCATTGATGAACTGGATCTTAGTTTCTTTATTACCGTTAGTATTAGTAGAATACACATCTGACACCTCATTGTCAGCGGCAAATGGGCAGTTTATGTTATTTAAAGCAGATATATACAGAAAGAATCAATGGCATGAAAAAGCTAAAGGCCACAAAGTTGAAGATATAGAAATAGTGAAATTGATAAAAAGAAAAGGATATAAGGCTAAAACACTAATAAGTAACGGACAAATAAAATGCCGTATGTATAATAATTATAAAGAGAGTATTGAGGGATTTTCAAAAAATGTTATTGCCTTTTTTGGTAATAGTATAATTTTAACCTCACTTTTTACACTTATTACTACGTTTGGTATTTTTATAATAATCTTTGCATCAAATTATCTACTTGCTTTAATTTTTGTTATCCTGTCCATATTATTAAGGATGCTTGTTTCAATTTTAAGCAGACAATCTGTGTTGTATAACGTATTACTAATTATTCCTCAACAAATTACATTTATTTTTGTTGTATTAAAAGCCTTTTATAATAAATCAGTTAAATATGGAAACTGGAAAAACAGGGCAATTGAATTTTAATAAGATTAACAAATTGTTATTTGTTTTATTTCTACTTTTTATATCAATAACTTATTCATCCGGACAATTGTGTTAT
>Ga0114922_10006805_pt1 | contig 10467 bp, 14 predicted proteins | sample AartaG_FD_100975 | JGI IMG/M metagenome (GOLD analysis project Ga0114922, IMG submission 100975) | Deep subsurface microbial communities from Aarhus Bay to uncover new lineages of life (NeLLi) - Aarhus_00045 metaG | ecosystem: Environmental > Aquatic > Marine > Oceanic > Sediment | place...
CCGGGTACATACCACGTGATCAACTGGTTCCATACCATCCTCATAAATCCCCGTATAGACGGGAATGTACGCTTTTAGGCTCTGCTCTACCAACTGCCATGTATCTAATGGTCCTGTCTCTCCCACGAGTTGCGCTAATGTGATACTTAACCCTTGTGCTAATTTCTGTAGGGTATCTCGTCTCGGATTTTCAATTAACCCTCTCTCTATTCTATAAATGTATGTTTCGCTAACCCCGGAAATCTTGGCCAAGCGATATTTTGTTATTCCCCTGGCCTCCCGAAGTGTCTTGAGACGGACTGCGATACTTTCTGATACCAAGTTTAACTCTTAATTTAGTGTAACGCATTATTACCTCTTAGGCAAATAGTCTACTCCGACACCGATTTTTTTGCAAGGCTGGCAGAAAATACAGTAAAGCTGAAGGTATGGCTAACCAAGCTAGTTTATAGCTAAATTAGGGTATTGACAAGCCGTGAACTATACTATATTCTATGTATAGTAGGCTAAAATGAAGGTGACTAGAACAGAACTCATAAACGCAATGGAGCGCGAGCGCAGACGGCGCAAACTCAACCATCACGCCTTTAGTACCCTGCTAAGAATTAGTAAATCCTACTGGACAATGATTCGCAAGGGCGACCGGCGCCCAACTCTTTATGTTCTCCAGGCAATTCTCAAACAGGTGCCGGAACTCGGCCCTTATGTCGATTCTTACATGAGGCAAGGAAATGACGGCGACAAGGGACAAACAACCCAAGAAATAATCAACCCTGACATTTCTGGAAAACCCCTTAAAAAAACAGGGGGTAAAACAACAGGGGTATAGAAGAATGTATGCCAACCCCTTAATAACGCCATAAAACCTAGCAAAAACGCACATAGGAGGGATTTTAAGGACATGGAGATAGAGGAAAAACTAGAGACTCGAACCAAGAAATCTTGGTGGCAGCTCACCACTGGGCAGACAAAGTGGGTTGCCATCACCGGAATACTCATTGGTGTCGGCATTATTGCCAAGGGGTTCTGGATGATCCAGCCAGGCATGACCACAGGATCCATAGAGCTTGTTATCTTTGCCTCTATTGCAATCTGTTGTGTCAGGCTAACTGCCACTACCCCAGCACTGCACAAATATCTGAAATGGGCAATGCTGGTATTTGTCGGAGGCATCCTTAACTTCACGGTAATACTCGCCAACGGCGGATTCATGCCAACGTCATACACTATAGTCCTCCCCTCATATATCCCGATGGAGGGGGCTACCCTCGCCTATCTTGGCGACTGGCTGTGGCTGGGGGCCAGCCTTGGTGATGTCCTGATGGTTGTCGCCTTTGTGGGGGTTATAGCTACTTTGATACACAGACGAGAAAGCAAGCTAGTGGAGCAAGCATAACATAGGAGGGATTTTAATGAGTAAAGCAGAGCGCCTCAAAGAGTTTCTACTGATATTCCAAAAGGAGAATATCTTGAGTCTAAAGGGTTGGCCGGTCAAGGAAACGGCAACCAACCTTGGCCTCTACACACTGATGCTTTTGGTGACCGCACTTTATGTCGCCCTGGGCATCTGCCAGGTCGCAGCCAGTTTGATACAAGGTGCCAGCGACCTCATCGCTAAGGGGCTTGTCAAAGTCATGCCGGTGCCAAGGGAGGAGGAAGCGTGAGGCAAAACGAACTCAAGGATCAGCCATGACAACCATCATACAAGGCGAATCTCGCAAGGCTTCATTATGGGGATACCTTGCATTCTTAGTCCAGGCTACGTGTTGGTGGGTATTCATGCGGCCTGTTGAGAATGCAATAAGTAAGGTAAGGAAATAGAACGATGGCAGGAACAAGCCGTGAATCCGGGAGAAAAGGCGGGCTTACCAGCCCCACTGTGCCAAGCCCCGAGGATTTCAAGAATCCCCTGAAGGTTGAGGCTGGCAGAAAAGGCGGGCTCCGTACCAGGGAAAAGTACGGCGTAGAATGGTTGCGAGAGAAGGGCAAGCTCGGAGGCCGTCCTAGAGCCAGAAGTTATATCGAGATAACCGAGGGTAACACTTGTAGATTTTGTGGACAACCATTAACGAGAAGTGGATTCAATAGAAGGTACTACGTCTATGTTTGTAGTAATTCGCGGTGTCACCTATTCCGACAACCACAAAGAAATGAAACATACGCAGAGAGTCGGCAGCAACAGCGTCTTGAGCAAAATAATAATAATCATAAGGAGGTAATGGGTCCCCCAGGCAAGAACCTGAGAACGCTCAATGCGCATTATAAGCTGCGCCGAAGGTCGACCGGCATTGATGAAACACCACAGGCAGGGACAGCTCAAGAAACCCCACGCGAGCAAGTCCCTGCCGGGAAGGAAGCGAGGTAAATCGCCCTATGGCTATTATACGTCTATCTGGCAAGGCAAAACAAGTTTTTATGCTATTCGCCCTGTACTGCCAGATGCAGGGCAACAAAAGAATCTGCGAATTAAGGAGGTGAACTAATGGCTAACGACTATCAAATACTAGGAGAATACGCCGACCAGGGATTCAGTATAGAGGAAGATGGCGACCACACCCTTCTACTGTACTACAAGGACACAGACAAGGAAATCGCATCATTTTCCCAGCTCGGTCCCACAGAACACCAAATCAGGGAAACCTGCCAGCGATACCTGGCACGCCTAAACAACCCGGTGGGGGCGGTGGAACTATGACAGACCACGATGTATTGGTAATAGACAAACCACAGACACCGCAAGTTACGCCAGAGAACATCCAGGAGACGATACAGAGTATCGCACTCCTCCAGGACATGGTACGAAACACCCTTGTCCGAGATATAGATTATGGGCGAATACCTGGAACGCCACAGGATTCTTTGTGGGACCCTGGTGCCTCAATGATTATCGGTAGCTTTAACTGCTACTGTGGGCAGCGCCGGATTCTGAAACTAGAAGACGGCGACAGCAAGATCGCAACCTGTATCGAAGTTCCAATAATATCCCGAAAGCTACAGCAAGAGGTAGGCTCAGGAATCGGCGCCGCCTCTACCTTAGAAACCAAGTATAAGTACCGCTGGGTAGCTAACCCCAAGGACTGGGGCTATGACGAGGCTGCCATAAACACATTCAAGACAAAAAGGGGCAAGGAATACGGCAGGGAAACGACACTTTATCGCATCCCGAATCCCGAACATTCTGAGCTACTTAATACCATCGTTAAGATGGCATCGAAAAGAGCCGAGGTGGATGCTGCCGAGGCTTTGCCCGGCGTGTCCTCGGTGTTGAGGCAGATATTCTCCGGCAAGGCACTGAAGCAAGATAGAAAAGCCCCCCAGGACGACTACAACAGCCCGCGCTGGCAACGGTTTTGGGGCGAGGTTACGAGACTTGGATACACCGAAGCGGAGGCCCATTCCAAGATTGGTGTAAGAAGTATGCACGACTGGCTTGCCGAAAACCACACGCTCAATGAGGCAATAATCATTCTTAGAGGCAATGGCAACCCTCAAAGAGCAACAGCCATAATTGAAAATCCAGAGCCAGAATCACAGACAACTGAGGCTTACCCCCAACCCATGGATGCGGACTTTCAGGAGATATTTGAGGACCCAGCGGTTGAGCCTTCAGTCCCCATCGACATGGATTGGCTTAATGACTCACTTAAGACACTAAATTGGGCTGATGTCGCATCTTATGTAAAAGGCAAGTACCCCGCTGCTAAGGGTGCCACGCTGGGGCAGGCCATAGAAAGTTTACCCCGAGAACAGCAAGAGGAGTTTGTTAAGGAAGTGCAGAAAAGGTTGGAGGCGACAAGACAAACGTAAAATGGCGGTGATTTTACAATAGGCTTAGGTATGGACATATTGTAACAATGGCATCAATTTACGAGCGAGTTTACAAAAACGGCAACAAAACCTACTGGCTTAATGAGTGGGTTAACGGCAAGCCGAAATTGACATATCTTGGCACTAAGCCACCAATCCGCCGCTCAAGGGGTTGGACAAATCTACCCCAAGACGTAGTTGATTGGATAAAACGCCAACGCCAAACGCCTGGCAATATAAGACAAACCCTTACATTGCCTAGTAATGGTAAATACCGCACGATAGTGATAGATCCACCATGGCCCATAGAGGAAATCCAACTAAGAGCTAGGAGCAAGGAGGACATAACCCCATATGCAACTATACCTTTATCCATTATTAAGAAGGGGACTGGGCCAATACCCATAAAAAGGCTGACCGACAAGCAGGGATGTCATATCTTCTTATGGACTACCCAAAAATATCTACAGGCTGGTTTTGAGGTTTTGGAATGCTGGGGGTTTAGGCATATTTTCACTATGGTGTGGCATAAGAATGCTGGAATGCAACCATTTAATTTACCACAATATAATTGCGAGTTTGTGCTTTTCGGGCGCAAAGGCAATCTCCCCTTCCTTGATACAAGGAACTTCCAAACCTGCTTTTATTCACTAAGGAGAGAACATTCGCGCAAGCCAGATGAGTTTTATAAATTGGTGGCAAGGGTGAGCCCAATCCCTAGGCTGGATATGTTTAGCCGTGAGCCACACGATGGGTTTGACCAATACGGGAATGAGGCAAGTAAATACCAAGACAACAAAGACAACGCCCATTGACCTTATAGAAAATGGGGGTAAAAGGCGAGTTAATGGCTTCGCTAAAACTCGCTTAGTGAAGCATGGCTTTTGGGCCATAGATAAAGTGCATGGGAAAACATTATGCCTTATAGAAATAATTATCCCTGAGTTAAGCATTGAAGTGAATTTTATACCAACTGAATCGTTTGAAGATGAGCTGCTACATTCTTGGCTAGATGCCGAAAGGGAGAATGATAAGTTTCCATTTGGTAAACCAGCACTGGAGCCAACGAGGCCAAGCCAATTAAAGAAAAAGGTAGAGCACTTACAGAAACTTTTAGAGGAATATAGTAAAGCATATCCCCCAGGAGAAGTTGGAAAATGACTATTACTAACTCCATACCAAAACCAACCCACCCTTGCCATAGCTGTGGCACTGATAACTGGTGGTGGCGCAAGCCTAGCGTATACGGCTGTGGTGCTTGGGTTTGTGGCAAATGCCACCCTAATCCGAACCCGGATATTGGCATAAATACGCCATTCGAGGTTGAAGCAAAATGAACACTACCACTTTTTCATTCTTTTCCTCCTTTCCTAACGATAGGCGGCGGGGGTGGTCGACCTCCCGCCGCCACCGAAGCGAGGCGATGAAATGAAGATGAATTGTAAAAACCCACTTTGCGGGCAAGAACTCGTGCGGCTGATTGGCAATGCCCACTGCGATGCCTACGGTTGTGATAACTGGCACTGCTACTTATTCAAGCAACCCCAGAAATACCAGTCCAAGAACCCCAGAGCGTTGCCCCCTACAGCCCGATACCGCAGGCAATCCCCCACCTACGAAGCCTTCAAGGAACACAAGAGGCAAAACTACCAGCTCCTGCGCAATTTAGGGATTGAGCCAAAGCGGGCAAGCCTTATATCGAGCAGCAGTAAGAAAACACAGTTGACACTAGCAATGGGGACAAATGAGTGAACTTGGTAAGCCAAATATAGAGAAAGGAGATATATGAAACAAACAGACACACTAGGAGCTCCAATCCCCATAACACCCAAGTATGTGGATGAGCTTATTAAGAAAGCTCAAACCGTCGAGGAATTAGAGCAAATCCGAGCCAAATATAAGGAACGGAATTTTATGGGTTTTGGTTTAAGTATCAATGTCCAGGAGTGGAAAATTAGATTTAGGAACTTAGAACGCCGAGTTGAGGCTTTGGAAAAACATGGCTGAACTACCAACCAAAACAGAACGATACCGTGAACAACGACGAAGAAAACGAGCTAATAAGAAAAATCGTACAAGTGTGCGCAGTCTGCAAGCACGGCAGGAACAATCTAACTTGCAGGCAGAAACCGGGTCAATGCCACAGCTCCAGAGTGAGGCGGTGGCTGAAACAGATAGAGCAAATACAAAAGGAGGGTACAAAATGAGCAGAAGACACACATCAATAATAGCTAGTATTATAGACAGGATCAAGGAACACAAGACAATCAAAATCCAGGTTGCCGTAGTAGTGGCGATAGCTGTAATCGTCAGCGCCATTATGATCCCGTCGTTGGCCCCAAGTAAGGATGCTTATGCCGCCGACATCGCCAGATATGACGGGGAGTTCGTCAGGTTGGGGGCATCTATGAACACGTGGGGTACCGGGCTCACTGACCGCATCGCCGATGTGGAAGAGGACACCAATACCAACATAGGCCAACTTGAGATTCTGGGCATAAGAGCCACAGACAATAACAATGCCATCGACACGCTTCAAACCTGGGCCAGCGGCGCCGACGACAGAATCGCTGCGGTAGAGGCTCAAAATAGCCCGCCGGAGGGATACTTGACAGGCACCCTTGGGAGCTACACTCTCCATGCCAAGTGCAGGGAGGCAGGGAACTTCACTGCAAACGTGCACCTGGTGTACTCGCGTGCTTTTGGCTGTAATGTAACTTATGAGGAATGCCAGCAATACTTCTACTCTGGCATAAACTGGGCTCAGTCTCCCCCGGCCTATAACACTGTCGCCACCTTCAACGGCACAGCCTGGGGTGTAAGCCAGGCATGGTTTAACATCGGCACCTTTACCATGGCGGCGAATAATGAGACAGCGGTTGCCGTAAATTGCGGGGGGCTTAATAGTGCCTACGAGCCGGACTTTGCCTATGTCGAGGTGTGGCCGGTACTGAAGTAGGAGGCAGGCAAAGGACCGATACCCTACCCTTTCCACCACGGGGTGAGGCAACGAGGGGAAAAACCATGCCACAGGACGCTACGCAGGAATCGACACTCAAACCCGAAGCACCGCGGATATTCCCGCAGCCGGGGGGATTCGAGTTACGTTGGAGTTTCACCGACCTGGATATAAGTGCCTATGTATCCCGAATCACCGAAAAGGCAACCGCCGAGGTATCTTTTTATTGCGCCACTGTGGAGCAAATCAGTGACCACAAAGAAACGCTATTGCTATCACCTAACCGTGTCGACTTCCTGGCGCCAAGCCAGAAGCAGAACCTAGTGCGGCAATTACAAGGCATAGGCCACACAGACGACTTCGTAGCGTTTTGCGATTGGGAACGGAAGGTAAATAACATCGCTCTGGCCGTTATGAACGCTTGCCGGGAGAACATACCGGCAACTATGGTAAGTGTGAACCTCGATATTCCTTTGAAGCCAGACTACGTTGTTGAGCCTATCTTATATACAGACCTAGCAAATATCATCTTTGGGGATTATGCAAGCCTGAAGAGCCTAACGAGCATGGTATTGGCCTACATAGCACAGCTACCATACACCGATAATGGCCTTGGCTTATACCCGGCAGGGAAGGAAACGAGTACACCTTGTCTTTGGCTAGACTATGAGGGGCAGAACAAGAACTTCCAAAAACAGTGGACAGGCATACAGAGGGGATTCCATGCAGACTTGGAACTACCTATGCTTTACAAGGAAATGACCATGCCACTAGCCGATGCAATCCCCAGCGTCCGTGAAGATATGGCAGAGAATGATATTAAGATGCTGATTATTGATTCCCTGGGGCCAGCAGCAGGGGGAAATCTAAACGATCCCGAGCCGGCGATTCGTTATCATCAGGCATTACGAACTCTAGGGGGAACGAGCCTTACACTGGCACACAATTCCAAAGACCCCAACACAGGTAGTAAAAGCATCTTCGGCTCAGTGTTCTTTAGCAACCTGGCTAGATCAATCTGGCAATGTAAGGCCGAGAAAGAGGCGTCAAGCCCGTATGCGATAGTAGGACTAAAGCAAATTAAGGCCAGTCTATCACAGCTACATACACCCATCGGCCTTGCTTTTGAGTTTGATGAAACGGCCAATACAATCTTTGTGACAAAGAGTGACCTAAAAGACACGGGCATGGCCGGTGACTTGCCGTTATCATTACGAATCAAAGACTTACTGCGTGCTGGGGCGCTCTCAGTAAAAGATATTGCAGAGAACCTAGACGCCAAAGAGAATACAGTAAGGACGGCAGTACACAGATTATCAAAAAGTCAGGCTATTGTACAAATAGGAGACCTATGGGGACTAAGAGCATAGCACCCGGCATAGCAGGGGTATATTATATATACCCCCCCTGCTATGCTATACGGTGCTATAGAGTGCTATATAGCTGCTATACCACGAGTGACTTAGCTATAGGGTTAAGGATTGATATAGCATCTAGCAATGAAAGTGCTATATATAGCACTTTTTTACATAATGTTCGGGGGGTTTAGCTTTGGCACTTAACATGACACTACTCAAAAAAGCGTTATGTCAAAAAGCGCTATACAGGTGCTATATTTTACATAATGTTTACGGGTGTTATACCGCTTTTAGTGGTGTAACCAAAGGTTACAAAAAGGTTACATACAGAGAATAGTTAAGAGATTGGAGGATAAAATGTTAACATTATTAAAGAAAGGCACACTTATGGTAGCCTTACTCGTTATTGGCCTTCTGGGGCTGGGGATAGTTGGGCCAGTCTATGCCGACACATGCCGGATCCAAATGTCCGCATCGGGATATGACCCCATGGGGGGTGAGGATGTTCACCCTGTGGAGAAGGCTAGTAATACAACCCTGAATGCCTGGACAAGGTTGGGCCAGCGGTTGATGATCACGGACAGGGAAATAACCGGGATAGGGTACAAGGTTTTCAAGATCGGCAATCCTGCTGGGAATGTCACTATCTCAATGTATGATGTTGCGACGGACGAGGTGATAGTAAGTAAGGTATGGGGCGATGCCAGTGAGTTACCCGAGCCGGGTTCGTCTGGATATTGTGAGGTTACGCTAAGCACACCCATGAGAATAAACCGGGAGGTAAGGCTGTGCGTGGAATACTATGGCGGCAACTCCACCGACTATTGCGTAGCAGCATACTATACGGGCGACAAGATAACCGGCGAGTCCTACACCAACTACCGAAACCAGTGGCATGACATAGGTGAAGCTGAGGAGGGTAGCTACTGTTACACGTATATCTGTGAGGTCACGCCGCCGCCTGACAACGGTGATGCCCATGAGGGATCGAATATGCCAATAGTGGTGGCAATCATAGGAGGTTTAGTTGTGTGTGTCTTAGGGATAGGTTATCTCGTGCGGAATAAGAAGGGTGGTTCTGAGAGGATATCTTAGATAGGACATTATCTCCACCAGTGCCAAAACCAGTAGAGGAAAGGGTAAGGCATGATCAGAAGTGGGGGTTAGAACACGGTCCCGACAACCCTTGCGGTCTACCTGCTTGCATCATTTGCCATCCGGAGGCGTACGAGGAGTATAAACGTCGGAGGAATCTCTGACTTAGAGATAACATTAAAAGACTGTTGGCTGCGGAAATAGATATAACATAGATATAACATTTCTGTTTGTTTTATCTTCTATACCTTTCACAAGCAACCCCTCTCTTGACAAAACTGTTGCACCCCCGCTATAATATAGAGAACATGAAAATGTGGAGTGTTAAAGAGGCCGCCAAGGCTCTCGGTATATCTGAGCAACGGGTAAGGAAGCTACTAGCTGAGGGTAGAATAAAAGGGAAAAAGATAGGTGATACTTGGGTAGTTCTTGAGCTTTCTTATACCAAGAAAAGGGGGTGATGTGAATGAGTATAGAATAAAAGATGTCCCTGGAGTTTGACGACCACAGGGACACCACTAAGAGAGTCTCACAACCCCTCAGCATTTTTATTATAACGGACAAGGAGGAACAAAACAAGTGGAGATACTAAGATGCGACTTAGAAAATAAGGAAAGGTTAGAGCAATTAGTTGAAATGAAGCTGGCCCACATGGGTATATATGAAGATAAAAGCATCAAGGATGACCTGAGATTCCGAATTGCTATAAGAGAATACTTTACAAGGATGCTTCAAGAGAATCTCAACAACAGCGAGGATAACATCCTCACCGGATATTTTGATAACTCGGAATTGGCACTGTGGGGCTTCGCCGCTGGATATAAGGCTTACATTGACTCATTGTAAAGGTGTTTGGTATATTAGCCTTGGGTTGAGGATTATAGGCATTATTTTAATAGTAGTTGGCTATATAATCGGGATGATTGCCGTATCCTTGTTCGGTGTTTTGCCTGTGATTGGGAGGTTTTGGTCTTGGGATGAATACGGCCTCGGTTTGATCCTAGGTTTCGTTGGAGCTTTATTGCTTTGCACAATAGGTACTTGGCTAAGGAATAAAGCTAAAAAGAATACAGATCAAAGCTAATCAACTTGCTAGTAATCATTCCCTTCTTTTGGTTCTCTTCCTGCGGCGCGAGAATGTTAGGTGGCGACCACCTTTTATCCTCGCTGTTACAACGCCCATAGGTAGCTCTATCAAATTCGGCACCTTCCCTATGCTACGCAATGTCTTCCGCGGTGCGTGCCTTC
>Ga0114922_10006806_pt1 | contig 10465 bp, 10 predicted proteins | sample AartaG_FD_100975 | JGI IMG/M metagenome (GOLD analysis project Ga0114922, IMG submission 100975) | Deep subsurface microbial communities from Aarhus Bay to uncover new lineages of life (NeLLi) - Aarhus_00045 metaG | ecosystem: Environmental > Aquatic > Marine > Oceanic > Sediment | place...
AACAAACAGATCGCCCGGATCGCCGGGACCGGCACCGTCGGGTTCAGCGACTGCAACTTCATGGCGTGGGACAAGGACAAAGAGGGCCGCGCGGCCATCCAGGTCGAAAGCGGCACGGTGCTTGTCCGCGGATGTTTCTTCCGCAAGGATGCGCCTCAGATAACGCTCGGACCCAAGGTGGCCCGCGCTGTCATTGCAGAGAACGTGTTCACCGGCCCGGAGCGGATCACGAACAACTCCACCGGTTCAGTCCAGATCGGACTGAATGCGGCCAAGTAGCAGGCGGCGGAACGTCTTTGATTTGGCTACGGCGTGTGGTACAATGCGCGCAAGGACACCGTACGTTTCGCGACAACGGTGGTGGTGCGCACTGGATCTCCCTACATCATGAGGCTATAGTTTGAAGACCTACTTGCGTGTTCTCGGCTACTTGCGGGTGTACAAGTTCCGCATTGCCGTCCTGATTTTCTGCTCGATTGCAATGGGAGTATGTTTCGGCGGGTCGGTCCTGACCGCGTTGCCGATGCTCGATCTTCTGTTGCAGGACATGCCTCCTGACACAGCGCCGGAGGAACTCTTCGACGGGATCTTCTGGCAAAGCGAGTTCGGGCAGACCATATCGGTGTTTGTCATGAACCATCTCTTCGTCGACCGGTACCGCGCTCTTGTGTGGATTGCAGCTCTCATCATCGTGATCACTCTGCTCAGGGGCGTATTCAGGTTCTGGGTCGAGTACCTCGGCGGCTTCATATCCCAGCACATGGCTGTTGACATCTCCAACCGGATGTACCGCAGCATACTGGACCTCTCGCTCGATTTCTACGAGAAGACCGGTGTCGGCAACGCGATGTCGCGGTTCAGCAACGACGTGAATATGGTCAACCGCGGGATCACCTCTGTGCTGACCCACGCGGTTGCCGACCCGGCCCGAATCCTTGTTTCCGTGGCGATACTCGTTTACATCAACCCTCGACTCGCCGCCATAGGTCTCGTGGGGTTTCCGTTCATCGGCGTCTGCCTGATGGAGTTCGGTCGCAAGATAAAGCGGGCGATACGACGTACGCTCGAGCGCAAAGGACGAGTCGTCTCGATACTGCAGGAGACGGTTTCGGGCATTATGGTGGTGAAGGCGTTTGTCGCGGAGAAGTACGAGGTGAAACGATTCATGGAGGCAAACAGGCGCATGCTCCGGTACGCGATGAAGGCCGTAAAGGTCGACGCGGCCTCGGCGCCCATCATGGAGGTCTTCGCGACGATCGGCATTGCGATTTTCTTTCTGGTGGGCGGATTTGACGTGCTCAACGGCAAGATGGATCTCCCGGAGTTCCTCGTGTTCTGTGGTGCGTTCGGCACTATGATAGACCCGGTCCGCAAGCTGTCAAAGATGTACAACAACATGCAGGTGAGTATCGCGGCCGCGGACCGCGTGTTCGAGTTCATCGATGCGACGCCGACAGTGAGCGAAAAGACCGATGCACACGTCTTGCCCCCATTCAAGGACGCGATAGAATTTCGCGGCGTCGACCTCTCGTACAACCCCACCGATAAGGTGCTCGAGGATGTCGACCTGCGCGTCGATCGCGGACAGATTGTCGCACTTGTCGGACTGAGCGGTGCCGGCAAGACCTCGATCGCCAACCTTGTAATCCGGTTCTACGACGTGAGTTCGGGCAGCGTTACCGTTGACGGCATCGATGTGCGCGACGTGACCCTCGAGAGTCTCCGGGCCCAGATCGGTGTGGTGACGCAGGAGACCGTCCTGTTCAACGATACGGTGGGGAACAACATAGCGTACGGACAAACCGATTGTCCTGACGAGCGGATCGTTGCGGCCGCCAAGGCGGCGTATGCGCACGAGTTTATCGAACAGTTGCCTCACGGTTACGACACAGTCATCGGCGACCGCGGATCGTTGCTCTCCGGCGGTCAGCGGCAGCGGCTTGCGATAGCGCGTGCGATACTCAAAGATCCGGCCATTCTCATACTGGATGAGGCGACAAGCTCGCTCGACAGCGAGAGCGAGCAGAAAATACAGTTGGCGCTCGAACGGTTTGTCGAGGGCCGCACGACGCTTGTTATAGCGCACAGGCTCTCGACAGTGATGCGTGCTGACAAGATAGTGGTGGTACACGAGGGCCGGATCGTCGAGACAGGCACACACGAACAGTTGATCGGACGGGACGGCCACTACAAACGGCTTTACGACAGCCAGTTTCAGGTGTAGGCAGGAATGGGAGAGAGGCGGCGCAAGGGCAAGACAGCGGTTCTAGCGGTTATTCCGGCCCGGTACGCCTCGACTCGACTGCCGGGCAAGGTGCTGAAGCTCGTCGCCGGAAAGCCCGTTGTCCAACACGTCTACGAGCGCACCTGTGCAGCGTCGCTTGTCGACGATGTTGTGGTCGCTACCGACGACGAACGAGTGGTCGAAGCGCTCCGCCAGTTTGGGACAAAGGTCGTGATGACTCGGGCCGATCATTGTTCGGGCACGGACCGTATAGCCGAAGTCGCCCAGGAATCGACCGCGGAGATAATAGTGAACGTTCAGGGCGACGAGGTACTGATAGACCCGCGCATGATAGACCAGGCGATCGAGCCCCTACTCGACGATCCGCAACTGGTAATGAGCACGCTGAAACACCGCATCGAAGACGAAGTCGAGATAAACAACCCCAACGTTGTCAAGGTTGTCACCGGGCTCGACGGAAAGGCGATCTACTTCTCCCGAGCACCCATACCGGTTATCAGGGACGAGGCCGACCGCAAGGCACGGATGTGGTGTTACTTCAAGCATATCGGCCTCTACGTCTACAGGAGAACGTTTCTCCTGTCTTATGCACGGATGGAACCGACCCCCCTCGAGAAGCTCGAAAAACTCGAGCAGCTGCGCGCTCTCGAGAACGGATTTGATATAATGGTTGTCGAGACCGAACTGGACTCAACAGGCGTTGATTGCGAGGAGGACTTGGCGAAGGCACGAAAGATCATGGGGCAGCCTTGAGTGGGTTGCCGCAGAATGCGGGAGCGTAGAGTATGGCGAAGTTTGTGTTCGTGACGGGCGGTGTTGTCTCTTCGGTTGGCAAAGGAATAGCCTCGGCATCGTTGGGGCTGCTGCTCGAAAGCCGCGGTATAAAGATATCTCTGGCAAAGTTCGACCCGTACATAAACGTCGATCCCGGAACGATGAACCCATACCAACACGGCGAGGTGTTTGTCACCGAAGACGGTGCCGAAACCGATCTCGACCTCGGTCACTACGAGCGCTACACTTCCGTCAACCTCACCCAGAGGCAGAACATTACCACCGGTTCCATTTACAACGCTGTCATCTCGAAAGAACGGGAAGGACACTATCTGGGTGCTACCGTCCAGGTCATCCCTCACATCACCGACGAGATACGGGCCAGGATACACGGTGCGGCGAACGGTGACGGCGTTGACGTCGCAATCGTCGAGATAGGGGGAACAGTGGGCGACATCGAGAGTCAGCCGTTTCTCGAGGCCATCCGCCAGATGCGGCTACACCTCGGCCAAGAAAACGTCCTTTTCATACATCTCACCTACGTGCCTTTCATCAAAGCTGCTCGTGAGATAAAGACCAAACCAACACAGCACAGCGTGCGCGCGCTGCGCGATATAGGGATACAGCCCGACATTCTGCTGTGCCGTACCGAGCTCCCGCTCTCCGACGAGATCAAGGCCAAGATAGCCCTCTTTTGCAGCGTCGAGAAGCAAGCCGTCATCGAGGCGCGCGACGTCGAGCCCGAATACCGCGTGCCGCTTATGTTGCGCGACAACGGGCTCGACAAGATCGTCATGAACAAGCTCGGGCTGCGTGGCAAGAAGCAGGACCTCTCTCAATGGGAGCGGATGGTCAACAAGATAGCCAACCCGTCCAAACACGTCCGTGTTGCCATCGTCGGCAAATACATCGAGCACAAGGACGCTTACAAGAGCATCAATGAGGCGATCGTCCATGCGGGCGTGGCAAATGACGCAGGGGTCGAGGCGCAATGGGTGGATGCCGAGGAGTTGGAGGAGTCGGGCGGCTTAAAGCTACTCAGCAGTTCTCAGGGCATACTTGTGGCACCGGGGTTTGGGCACCGCGGAATCGAAGGGAAGATAAAGGCCATAAAGTACTGCCGCGAGAAGAAGAAACCGTTCCTGGGTATCTGTCTCGGGATGCAGTGTGCTGTGATCGAGCTTGCGCGACACGTCTGCAAACTCGACGGCGCCAACAGCACCGAGTTTGACCCCGAGACACCGCACCCCGTCATATCGCTGCTCTCCGAGCAGGAGGACATTATCGACGTCGGCGGAACACTCAGGCGGGGAGCATACAAGTGCAAGGTGTTGCCCGGCACGCTGGCCGAAAAGGCTTACCGGAGGCGAATCGTCAGCGAACGACACAGACATCGCTGGGAATTTAACAACCGGTACCGGGAAACACTCGAGAAAGCCGGTCTCCGCGTCAGCGGGGTCTGCGTGGACAGAGATCTTGTCGAGATTATCGAGCTCAAGGATCACCCGTGGTTTGTGGCATCGCAGTTTCACCCTGAGTTCAAGAGCAGACCGCTGAATCCGAGCCCGTTGTTCCGCGCCTTTATCAAGGCGGCCCTGGCAGCAAAGACCAAATAACATTCATTTTGACGGCACGGCTCGTACGATGCGCGACGACTACAGTGTTCTCGTAGTTGATGACGAAACGGTCCAACGAGATATCATCTGCGACGTTCTCGAGAATGACGGCTACACAACTGTCCAGGCCGAGGGTGTTCGCAGCGCAGTCGCGGCGCTCGAGGCCGGCAGGTTCGATCTCGTCGTTACCGACCTGAAGATGCCCGACGGCGACGGGCTCGAACTCCTCCACCATGCAAGCCGTATCTGTCCGGAGGTGGCGGTTATCGTGATGACCGCGTACGGTTCCATCTCCAACGCAGTTGCCGCGATGAAGCAAGGAGCCGCCGACTACCTCACCAAGCCTTTCGACAAGAGCGAGCTTCTCCTGGTCGTCCGCAAGGCCGTCGAGCACAGACGGCTCCAGGACGAGAACCGGTGGCTTCACGAGCTCGTGAAGAAGGAGTATCGGCTCGGCAATATCGTCGGCGAGAGTGAGGCGATGCGGGACGTTTTTCGTGTCGTCGAGAAGGCGATGCATGTGGATAGCACGGTCCTCGTCGAAGGCGAAAGCGGCACGGGCAAAGAGTTGGTAGCCCGCAGCATACATTTTGGCGGGCCGCGCGCTGAAGAACCGTTTGTAGTGGTGAATTGTGCAGCAATGCCCGAGCATCTGGTTGAGAGCGAGCTGTTCGGCCACGAGAAAGGAGCGTTCACGGGGGCGACACAAGAGAAACGGGGCAAGTTCGAACTCGCCGATGGCGGCACAATCTTCCTCGACGAGATTGCCGAGATGAAACCGGCTCTACAGGCGAAGCTGCTTCGCGTTCTGCAGGATAGAACGTTCGAGCGCGTTGGCGGTTCGAAGTCATTGAGCGCCGACGTGCGCGTAATAGCCGCCACCAACAGACATATAGAGGCCGAGGTTGAGAAGGGAACGTTCCGCGACGACCTCTATTTCCGTCTCAACGTCATTCGTATCCACATACCGCCCCTGCGCGAGCGCACGGACGATATTGTCCCGCTTGTGAGCGAGTTCAAGGCTAAGCTCACCGCGCGGTTTGAAAAACCGTTCCCGGAGATGGAGCCCGGTGTCATAGATGCGTTCATGAACTACGCGTGGCCGGGCAATGTGCGCGAACTCGAGAACACGCTCGAACGGCTCTATATCATGCGTGAGCGTGAGATGATAACCGAATCCGATCTGCCACGCAGCATCCTCGAGTCGCTGTCTCCTGTCTCGAACGGGTCGCGTGAATTGACGCTTCCTTCGGGCGGCGTGTCGCTCGATGAGCTCGAGCGCAACTTCATTGCTGAGGCGTTAGAACGCACCGGCGGAAACATTCGCGCTGCTGCCGAGATGCTTGGAGTCACGTACAAGACGCTCCAGTACCGCATGAAAAAGCACGGCCTGAGCCGTAGCGGACGCCCCACCTGAGAAGCGACAGCCCGGACTGTGTGGCCCCGGGGCGAGTGCAGACTGCGAGAAGTCTGCAGTTAGCGTGCACTTGAATGCGGCCCTTTGGTACCCCCACACTTGCTCCGGAAACACAAGGACTCATACTGCGAAACCGTTTTCCACGACTAAGGGCTTTAACGATAGGCGGTTGTTGTGATATACTATTGTCAGATTGGGTTAGCTTTAGGAATGCGTTTTGTTTACCTTGCGAGGTGGCCGAGTGGTTCTGCCAGGGCTTCACATGGCAAGCGCTGAGGCTAACAGCGAGGGGGAGAGCGATGGATTTCGAGGACAAAAGTATAACCTGTGTTGATTGTGGCGCTGAATTCATGTTCAGCATCCGAGACCAGGAGTTCTACGCGGAGAAGGGGTTCCGCAACGATCCCAAACGGTGTCCCGAATGCCGCGGGGCTCGCAGACGTGGGAAGAGAGACCGGACATCGATAACGTGTGCGGAATGTGGCAAAGAGGCGCAAGTTCCGTTTACCCCACGTCTCGACAAGCCTGTCTACTGCGACGAATGCTTCGCTGCGCGCAGAGCGGAAACAGGAAGCGAGAGCCGCAACGGTCCCGACACAGCGTGACGGCCGTAGTTTGCGGCACCGGGTATCCGCCCCAGGTGAATTGGCATGCTCGGTTACCACATTTGCACGAGCTCATCGCATCGAGAGCTGCACCCTTCCATCAACGATTTCCAGAAGGACAAGAAGGATAAACTAGTTGTTCAGTATCGCTGCCCTGGCCGTCGCATTGGGCGCAGACGCTTTCGCGGTTTCAGTAATTGTGGGGACGTACAGGCCAGGGCTCAAGAGCGCGCTTCGGGTGGCAGCTGCGTTCGGGTTGTTCCAGTTCTTCATGCCAGTTCTCGGCTGGACCGCCGGGTCCCGGATTCTCACGCCGCTGCTCGGAGGGTTTGCAGAACCCGCCGGCGGCATCATCCTTGCGGTCCTGGGAGCATACGTTATCGCGAAAGTGTTTCTGGGCGAGGAACAGAAGGTCGAACATATTCTCGCCGGCGCGGTGCCGCTTCTGGTTGTCTCGGTAGCCGAGAGCATCGACGCCTTCTGTGCGGGACTGACGCTGGGAACGTGGGAGGTCGACACCCTGACGGCGTGCTCGGTTATCGGGATTACCGCTGCGTTAATGAGCCTCGTGGGTGTCGAGTTTGGCAAACGAATCGGCGTTCTGTTTGGCGAAGCAGCACAGGTTGGCGGTGGCCTCATCCTGATTGCTATCGCCATCGTGGAGGTTGTGCGTTGAAAATACCCGCAACAGGTTTCACACAACAGCTTGCGGCGGAGAAGGACGGGAACCGCTTGTCAGAGAGAAGACCGAATCACCGCGGTGGGAAGGGGTCGCACAATGCATTATTTCAAGGATAAGTACGAGCATCTCGCACGAAACGTCGACCTGTTCAAAGGGTTGGGGCTCGATGAGATCGTGAAGATTATGTCCTACGGTCTCACCCGAACACTCGACCCGGATTCCGTGATCTTCGAGAAGGGCCAACTAGGCACCGAGATGTACGTTATCCTCGAAGGTCAGGTACAGATAGTAGACGAGGGCAACCCCGTTGCGCTGCTTGGCCCGGGCGACATGTTCGGAGAGATGGCGGTGATGGGAGGCGCGCGCCGGTCGGCGAGCGCTGTCACCACCGAGATAACAAACCTCTTCGTTCTCAGCGAGGATAGGCTCCACAAACTGCTGACGAAACGCATTGCCATCACGATGCTCTGGAACGTTGTTGGAACCTTGAGCCAGCGGCTTGCCGCTGCAAACGATAAGATCAAGAGGCTCCAGAGCGGTGGGCCACTGATCTAGTCCGCGTTACCTCAAGAGTACATCTCGCCGTGAGAGGGCAGCGTTGCGTCGAGATTGGTGTACGTCGTCTCCGCGGCGGGCGGGTTTTCGGCTTCGATCGCGAGCAGCAGCGCCCCAACAACGGGTTCGTAGAGCGGGAACTCAAGCCGTGCCCGGGGTGATTCCGTATGTACCTGCTCCCTCATCGATTCGATCATGGCGGGGCACCTTCCCTTGAACCCGCTTCCTGCCGTCACCACCGTGAACTCGTCTCCTGTCAGCCCCACCTTTCGTGCGGCGGCGTTGGCCATCCGGCCCATCTCGCGTCCCGCGTCGACAAGAATCTCTTGCGACACCCCGTCCCCTGTCGCGGCTGCCTCGTGAACAAGTTTCGCGAGCGGCGGGAATGATTCCGTGCTGAGCTCGCCGTGGTAGAGTTTCGACAGAAGCTCCGGTACACTCGCGGTGCCGGAAAGATCGAGAAGCGTTTCGGTGAGCGACGTGTCGGGCCCGACACCGTCGGCAGCGCGGAAGACCGAAGCCAATCCCAACAATCCTATCTGCGATGCCGAGTACTGGTCACCGAAGAACGGTCCGAGCCCGCCGACCCGGTCTTCTTTGCCGTCGCGGTTACGCGCTGCCGCAACAACTCCCGTGCCGCAGCTAACGACAACACCGAACCGTTGCTTGGTGCCGCCGCGAAGTGCCGCGAAACTGTCGTTCTTGAGGATGTACGGGATATCGCCGAGCAACGGGTCGAATATCTCCCGTGACAGCATGGGGTAGTCTTCCGGCAGATCCGCCCCGGCCACTCCCATGCCGATGCGGACAACATCGTTCAGGGTGAGGCCGGCCCGTTCAAGGGCTTCGTCGATCGACGCCCCGATGTTCTCTCTTGCGGCGTCTGCGCCAACGCCCTCGTAGTTGCCGCAACCCGAGCGGCCAAATCCTGCAACACTCCCCTGACGGTCGGAGATGAGACAATGTGTCTTTGTTCCGCCGGCGTCGATACCCATATAGTAGGCGGTGGTAGGCACGTCGGTCTGCAAGGGTTAGAGGGACCCCTCCGAGAACCCGTAAGAACCTATGTTCCCGGTTACTTCACGGTATTCGCCGACGGCAAACGCGAATGGTTTGGCCAAACTGAAATCGGGCCTGCCTCGTTCGTCGAGAACCGACTCGTCGTACTGGACAGCGACGATCTCTGCAATGAAGAGGTCGTGAGTGCCCAGCGTCAGGGTCTCCTCGACGACACATTCAAGACAGACGGGACACTCCTTGATCAGCGGGGGCGCGACTTTCGACGCAGGTTCGGGCGTAAGCTGTGCTTTCTCGAACTTGTCTCCGTCTTTGCCGGATACCACACCGCAGAGGTCCACCTTCCTGACAATCTCGGCCGTCGGAACGTTGATGACGAACTCGCCTGTCTCCTTGATTATCCCGTGCGAGAACCTCTCCGGCCGAATCGATATCGAGACCATCGGCGGTTCCGAGCATACCGTACCGGCCCAGGCAAGCGTGATGATGTTCGGCGTGTCGTCGGGACGCTGGCACGTCACCAGCACCACCGGCACCGGGTAGAGCGCGGTGGCCGGCTCGGCCCTTTTTCTCGCCATCACGCTATCCTTCCAACGCGTTAAGCTTGATCTTTGCGCTTTCGGCAGCCGAAGATCCCGGATAGTTTGCAATGACGTCCTCGAGCAGCCCTCTCGCCTCGTCGTTGCGCTCGAGCGCAACCAGCGCAAACGCTTCCTTCAGCTTGGCGTCCGGTATCTTGTTGCTGTCAGGATAGAGTGTGTAGACCTTCTGGAACTCGCGGGCAGCCGTCTCGAAGTCGCTCGTCTTGTAATAGCATTCCGCAAGCCAGAACTGGGCGTTGTCAGTATCATCCGTGTCGGGATACTGCGTTATGTAGTCCCGAAACGCCATCTTCGCCATCTCGAACCGACCCTTGATGAAATCCTGGTACGCACGCTGGTAGTCTTGTGCCGGGTCGAGCAAACCCGTCCGTCTTGGAGGCGTCGGAGCCTCTTCTCGAGGCGGTTCTGCCGGAGGGCGCTCCGTGGCTGTTGGCGGTACCGGCGGCCGCGTCACTGGCGGGGGCGTTGGTGTCGCGGCAGGCGGACGAACCGACCGGGGCGTGGTAATACCCATCTGGCGATATATGTTGTAGCGGAACTCGTCCAGCTTACGGGCAAGAAGCTCTATTTGATACTTGTTCTCGTCCAGCTTGCCGTCGAGTTGGTCGATCTTGGTCTGAAGCGCGTCGAGCCGCGCGTTGGACTCCGCTCGCGAGTTGACGCTCTCGTCCATGAGTGTCGCCACCGATGTCGGCCCGGATTCGAGTCGATGTACGGCCCTATTCGTGTCCGAAATGTTCCGGTAAAGCTGCACACCCTCGTCGCGCCACATAACCGCGCAACCGCTCAAATACGGCGCAGCAACCAACACGCACAGCAAGACGATCTTACGTGAATGCAACTAACTACCCTCCTTCCGTGGCTACACCACCACGGAAGCGTTGCTGCTATAGAGACACTGCTCTCTGCGTCGTTCTCCTTCGAGATCTCCGGAGTACCGTCCGGGACGACG
>Ga0114922_10006807_pt1 | contig 10465 bp, 6 predicted proteins | sample AartaG_FD_100975 | JGI IMG/M metagenome (GOLD analysis project Ga0114922, IMG submission 100975) | Deep subsurface microbial communities from Aarhus Bay to uncover new lineages of life (NeLLi) - Aarhus_00045 metaG | ecosystem: Environmental > Aquatic > Marine > Oceanic > Sediment | place: Aarhus...
ACCTTGTTAGGGGTGAAGGTCCGACACCGAGCCCGGGCGGGATCAATCCGAGAAGGAGAACCGGCATGCGATGGCAGCAGGGACGACGCAGTACGAACGTCGAAGATCGACGGGGCCAGAAGGTTAAGAAGGCGGGTGCAATCGGCGGTGGGACGGCGCTGCTGATGGGTGGCCTGGGTCTGCTGCTGGGTGGGGATCCGTTCTACATCCTGATGATGGTCCTGGAGGCGACGGCCGGTGGTCAGCCGGTCCAGACTCGTGCCCCGACCGCCGAGGAGAACGTTGCGGCCGACTTCGTGACGAGCGTCCTGGGCTACACGGAGGACACCTGGGCCGAGATCTTCGCCGAAGAGGGCCTCACTTATCAGCCCGCTACGCTCGTCCTGTTTACCGATGTGGTGAACTCGGCCTGCGGCTTCAATTCGGCGGCTACCGGCCCGTTCTACTGTCCGTTGGACCGGCAGGTGTACATCGACGTCGGGTTCTTCGATGAGCTCGAAGAGCTCGGAGGCCAGGGAGATTTCGCGGGCGCCTACGTAATCGCACACGAAGTGGGCCATCACGTCCAGAACCTGCTCGGAACCTCGAGTCGGGTGCGGCAGGCGCAGCAGGCGGCCCGCAACCGGGCGCAGGCAAATCAGCTGTCGGTGATGCTGGAGCTGCAGGCGGACTGCTATGCTGGTGTGTGGGCCAGCCACGCCAACGAGAACGAAGTGCGCGCGACCGGAATGCCGCTGCTGGAAGACGGAGATCTGGAGGAAGGCCTGCAGACCGCGGCGGCGATCGGGGATGACCGCCTGCTGCGGCAGGCCGGTCGCGCGGCGAGCCCCGAGTCGTTCACCCACGGTACCTCCGAGCAGCGGGCCAGGTGGCTGTCCGTCGGCTTCCAGACCGGAGAGCTCGAGTCCTGTGACACGTTCGCCGCCGCGGGAGGCTGAGGCAGACCGGACTGGGGGCACGGCCCGGGCGCAGGACACGCCGGTTCCCGCGGCTATTCGTCTTTCGATTGTCGGAGGGCCCCCATATGCTTACGGGGAATGTTCGGGTCGTCCGTTGCGGGCGTCCCTGCTGGTGTCCCGAACCGCTGACATGCGATCATGCAACAGCCCCGACTACCCAGGCATCTCCTGAGCGTATGGAATCCCTCCTATGCCGACGACGCGATGGACCGCCACCTCGAGGTGCTGCTGCGCTGGGCCGCGGCCCGTCGCGAAGGCCGATCTGACGACGACGACGTATACGTGTGGTGGGCCAAGCTCCGGTCGCCGAATCGACAGGCCCCGCTGCCGCACGCCGGGGAGGTTCTGGACCTGGCTTCCCAGATCGATGCCGGGATCGAGACCCACCTCTACCTGACGGACTACAGTTCGCTCTACGTTGCACACCTCGTGGAGGTTACCGCCGACAGCGTCCTGGAGGACTTCCCGGACGAGCGGGGCCACATGCCGACGTACTACGATCAGCACTACGCGGACTTCTGGTTCCGGATCTGGGATATCCGCAGGCTCGTGGCCGGCGATCCGCCGGCGACGATCGAGGAACTCAAGCGGCTGCGGAATGTCCGGTACCATGATCGGCCCGTGTCGCTGTATGGCGGGATCGTGGACCTGCCGCTGATCGTGACCCGGGAGGACGGGGCGAGCTGGTTCGCCGATATCGGGGCGCTGACCGAGGGCCGCAGGTGGGCGGAAAGGGACGCCGAGCTCAAGGGTGAGACCGAGCGGCTGTCGGCGGAACTCCGTGACAACCTGCTGGGCAAGGAAATCTGGGACGCCCTGGAGTCGTCTTCGAGAACGTTTCTGACCACGGCGGAAGCCGTATTTCGAGCCAGGCGAGGCGATCCCGGATTCGATTTCTCCGGTTCCGCCGTCGAGGTGACCAAAGCGGTGGAGACGGAACTCAACGCGCTCGTCTTCCCGGCGCTGCGCAGAATCCTGGCCAAGGCCCCTCCTGCACAGCGGGAGGTCAGGCTGAACGATCGCCTGCTCGACCTCGGAGGTCGGGTGGCACACCAGAGCCTCGGAACGATCCAGAAATTGCTCGATGACGATACGACGAGGCAGCCCCTGCGAACCGCGCTGCCGCACGACTGGCGCTGGCTGGAAGGCGAGCTGCCGGCCCAGCTCGAACCCATCCGCGACCTGCGGAATCCGGCGGCCCACGACAGGACGGTGGCCCGGGAAGAGATGGGCCGCCTGCGACAGTCGGTGCTCGGAATCGGGTGCGAGGGGCTTCTGGTCCGAATCGTCAGGGCCAAACTCCGCTCCCGAGGCTGACAGGGCTGACACATTCATCATTACCCACAAGACGAGCAATGACTGAGAAGCCCGAGAGGATCCAGAACACGCAGCGCTGGCTCGACCTCGTCGCCTACCTGGTCGGACGGCGCATGCCCGCCACGGTGGACGAGATTCTGGAGAAGGTGCCGGCCTACTCCAGGAAACTGGCCGGCTCGGACACCGACCGGGACACCGTCCGTCGGATGTTCGAGCGTGACAAGGACGGGCTCCGGGAGGCCGGAATCCCCATCGAATCAGTTGGAATGCCGGTCGATTTCGGTGGAGGGAAGGTCGATGCCTACGTATTGCTCAAGAAGAACTTCCACCTCCCGTACCTGCGAATTGTTGCCGGCGCGGCCGGGATGGGAGGAGCAGGCGGAACCGGGCCGGGACCAAAGCCGCCGAAAGGGGCCAGGCAGGTCAGGCTCGAGACCGGGGAAAGCCACACGGCGTTCCGCGCCCTCGAGTCGGTAGCGGAGATTCCGGGCTTCCCGCTGCGCCCCGAGGCGCGGTCGGCGTGGCGAAAGCTGTCATTCGACCTTGTCCCACCGCCGGGTGGTCCCACCGTATTGTATACCGACCGTTCGGACGTGGGTGAGCTCACGGCATGGACACGAACGCTGACCGACGCTCTGCTGGCGCGAAAGACCGTGCGGTTCAAATATCACGGCATCTACCGGGGAGTGCCGACCGACCGGATCGTGCGACCATACGGGCTGCTGTTTCAACATGGCCACTGGTACCTGGTCGGCCACGACGAGACACGCGATGACGTGCGGGTGTTTCGGGTGGAGCGGATGGAGGAACCACGGCCCAACACGAACAGGCCGCACACTCCGGACTACGAGATCCCGGCGGAGTTCACGCTCGACGAATTCCGGGACAGAGAGGCCTGGGAATTGGGCTCCGGGGACGATGGGGTGCTGAACGCTCGTGTGAAGTTCGAGTTTCCGCTGTCGCTGTGGGCTGACCGAAACGGCTTGGGACAACTGGAATCCGAGGATGAGCAGGGGAATTCCATCCGCTCGTTCGAGGTCAGGCAGGTCGATCCGTTCCTGCGCTGGATCCTGAGCCAGCGAGGGGAGGCGCGGGTACTCGAGCCCGCAGAACTCGCGGACCGGGTGGCGGACCTCGCCCGGGAGGTCATGGCCGTGTATGGGGCCGAGAGAGGCTCCAATGGCTGAGCGCGCGACGGACGTACTCGCGAGGACGCTGGAGTTGATGGCGCTCGCATCCAGGGACGGCGGGATCAGAATCGACGAAGCCGCGGGCCGGGTCGAAGCGAGCCGGGACCGTCTGCTCGATGATCTCAGGCTCGTCACGGCGAGGGAGTACTATCATCCGCCTGGCTGGACCGAGGACATCAGGATCGAGATCGGGGCCGACACGATCCGGGTCTCCTCTGACGGGAGATTCGATCGTCCGCCCGCCTTGAACCAGCGGGAAGCGCTGGCCCTCGCGCTGGCGCTGCGCACCGCCGCGCATGACAGCCTCCCGGCGGCGCGACAGGAGATGATCGAGCTCGCCGAGCGCCTGGACCGGGAACTCGCAGCCGTGTCGGCCGACGATCTGTGGCCGACGATCAGCCTGGAGGATGGAAGCGACCTGGATGGTTTGCGGGGTCTGTTCGAGGCCGCGATCTCGGATCGAACAGGATGTCGAATTCGCTACCTGCGATCTGACGAGAAGCAGCCGTCAGAGCGACTGATCGATCCGTACCAGTTGGTCTTCGCGGGCGGTACCTGGTTCGTGATCGGGCACTGCCACCGTCGCGACGAAGTTCGGATATTCCGGCTCGACCGGATTCTCGAGGCCGCGGTCACGGACGAGAGCTTCGAACCCCAGGCTGATTTCGCGCCCACGGCGTTGATCGATGGGGGGCGGGTGTTCTCGGCGGCGGAGACGGTGCCCGTCACGGTCCGCTACAGTCCCGCGATCGAGGCCTGGATCCGGGAGAAGGGACCTGTGCGTGACGCGGATGGCGGTGGAGTGCTCGTAGACTTCGAGGTGGCGGATCCCGCGTGGATCGTCAGGCACGTTCTGCAGTACGGGCCTGACGCCGAGCTCGTCGAGCCCGACGACCTGCGCGACCTGGTGGTGAGGTCTCTGCGACGGCAGGTGGATTGAGCCCAGGGGGGGAGGGAACGAGAAGGGCCCGCAGACCGATCGGTCTGCGGGCCCTTCATCAAACTCAGCTCCGAACTCGCTTCGTGGTGAGACGAATCCGTCGCCGGATCTCTATGGCGTAACTTCGATCAACCGATCTCGAACCCGACGCCGGCCTGGAAGGTCCAGCCCTGGTTCTTGTAGGAGAAGTCAGCAAAGTCAGAGACTTCGCTCAGACCGATATTGTAGCGGCCATCGCCGAAGACCATGAACGAACCGAAGTAGACGATGACATCGCCGCCGATGATCCCGACCCAGTCGGTGCCCTTGGATTCGTCCTTACAATCGTCACCACCTGCGTCGCATGACACAAGAATGTCGAACCCGATTCCGCCAAACAGTCCCGGACGGACGATTCCGAGCGGCAGGCCCAGCTTGAGGAGCGCAGCGAGCTCGATATAGTCGAGCTTGGTCGCTTCATCTCCAATGCTAGTACTGCTGGAACCCTGAACACCCTTCTGGATGTAGCTTCCCTCTACCTGCCCGCCGAACAGGCCCCAGTAATTATGCAGGAACAGGCCGCCTGCGAACCCGGTCTGGTTGCTCTTGTCAAACGTCCCGCTGATGTCGTCGATGCTGGCGCTTGAAACCGACACGCCAGCCTTCGCACCCCATGCCCTGTCGAACATCGCCTGCGCCTGCGCGGTGCCCACGAACACAAAGCTGAGTGTGAGGGCCAACAACAAACTCTTCCTCATGTTACTCTCCCTGGATCTTCGGAACCGGTTTCCCCGGGTCTGTGGAGCTGGAAAGGTTCTCCAGCTGCCGCGACGAGGAGGCGGCGCGGTTCCGTTCGCCGCCTCGCGGACGCACTACAACGGCTGCAAGCTCAGCAAGAGTCGGGCCTTAGTGACGAATTTCGATGTGTTACATCAGGCGGAGACCCGTAAAGCCACTATTTGTACCCATATTTCCGCCACGAATCAGCAGTGTTGCCGGTAGGAACCGACTACCGGACCGCGTCGATTTCGTATAGCGCAGCGATCGGAAGACCGCTGAAATCTCCCCCGAATCTGGCAATTCGCATTATCTGACGACCGGGTCCGGTCTTTCCAAGTCGGATGTCTCCGGTATACTTCAGAATGCCGCTGACCATCGTGAGATCCCGTTCCAATGAGGCGCTCTGGGCCGAGTGTCGTGATCGGTTCCTCGCCGAGATCGGCGAGGAACGCGGCCCGACCGGCTATTCCTCCCATCTGTGGATCGCGCACGCGAACCAGCGGGACGCTCTGTTCGAGGAAGCCGTTCGCCGCGGGCTGCCCGGCTGGCTGGCACCCCCGGCTTCCTTCCTGTCGGAGCTGCGAGATCGATTCGAGATCCGGGAGCGACCCGTGGGGCACCTGACGGGCCGACTGCTGGTCGCCCGCATTGCCGCCCGTCAATTCCGTCGCGCGGGTCTGGGCTCTGGCCGTCCGGATCGCGGACCGGCCGGCTCACACGCGATCGACAGTCTGTTCAGCGAGCTGCTGCCCGAGGGCGTCCGACCCGGGGAATTGCGTGCGGCGTTGGACGCGCTGGGTGGGGACGAATTCGCGTTGAGGCGCAACAGCTGGGTCTGTGAGACGTACGAGGAGTTCCTGCAGGAACTCGAACGCCTCGACCGGTTCGATCCTCGCTCGATTCACGCGATCGTCGCGGACAGAATCGTCGGTGGCGGGCTTCCGGCGGCGATCGGCGAAGCGCGGACGCTCCACGTGTATGGTCTGACGACTCTCCAACGTCGTTACCGGCTATTCGAGGCCCTGTCCGCTCAAGCGGAGGTAGAAGTCATCGTCTACCTGGGCGTCGAGCCGGGAAACTCGGAGTGGGACGCGATCGACCCCGGGCCTGCGCTCCGGAGGGAACTGGGTGCGGAGGAGCCGCCGCGCGGAGTACTCGTCGCTGCCCCCGATGCCCTCGCCGAAGCTGCCTGGATTTCCGCACGAATCAAGTCTCTGCTGTTGGGTGGGGGGGTCGAACCGCACGAGATTGCCGTCGTTGCGAGGTCCGGCGGCCAGGACACCCGGAGGGTCGTGGAGGCCCTGCGGGAGGCCGGTGTGCCCTCCACGGTGCGCATGAGATCGTCGCTCGCCGAGGTCGCTGCACTTCGCGCCGTGCTGCTCCTGTTCCTGGGAGCTGCGGAAGACTGGACCTTCCGTTCGCTCCGCCAGGTCCTGACCAGCCCGTTCTTCGATCTCGATCTGGACCTGCGTCCGTTCGACTACATCGCCCGGGAACGCCGGGTCCGGGGGCTCAGTGGATGGTCCTCCGCCCTGGCCCGACTGCGGGAGTCCGCGAAGACGGCACAGGGTGCCGGGCGGTTGGCCCGGGAGGGGATATACGCGAACCGCCTGGAACCGGATGTATCGCGGTTCACGGTATTCTGCGAGTCGATCGACCCGCTGTCCGCGGAGCGGACGGAGCTCGAATGGATCGACCTGACACTGGACATCCTCGACGGTCGGAGGTTCGACTTCCGCCGGAGGCTGTCAGCTGCGCCGGCAGAACGCTGGGACCTGGTGCGAGCGGATCAGAGCGGCACAGAAGCGCTGCGCGTGTTGCTCATGGAATGGCGCGAGTTGAAGCCTCGGGAGGGTAGATTCGGCCCGGCCGAGTGGCACGCGCGCCTGCGCCGACTCCTCGAATCGAACGAGATCGCCCTCACCACTCCCGCTCGCCGGGAGGTCCAGGTGCTCGAGGCCCATGAAGCTGCCCTGACGCCATTCCGTCACACCTTCATCATACACGCCAACGACGGTGTATTCCCGCGACCTCACGTGGCCCGGGGCGTATTCTCTGAAGATGAAACGAGCCGCCTCAAGCAGGACGGACTCCGCCTGTCGACTCGAGACGATACGCTGAGGCGCGAGCTCGCATTGTGGAACGCCGTCACGGCACAGCCGGGTGTCGTGTTCACCTGTCGATCGGCCGCATCCGACGGTGCTTCGCTCCTGCCATCTCTCCTGATACCGGTTGAGACAGAAGAGCAGAGCCTGGCGGCGTCCTTGCATGATGATGGGCAGGTACCGCACTCGGCTGCCGAGGACGAACCGGTCAGCCGCCTGCAGAGACTGGCGCAGGAGGCGAAGGCGCTGGAGGAAGGCCTCGACTCGGGACGAACCGGGCCGGTTGAATCGATCGATCCGCCGGCGCTCAGGCAGGCAGTTCTCGCGGCCTACGCCGAAGAACTGCGCTGTGGGCGACTGGATGGTCCTGCAGCTTCGGACGAGGAACGACCCGCATCCCTGTGTCCGCATCCGTGGGGCGGACTGCTTCGGGATCCGGTCGTCGTCGGGGTGCTGGCAGACAGATTCGGCGACGGCCGCATCTGGTCGGCCAGCCAACTCGAGCAGTACAGCTGCCGGCCATTCGACTTCCTGGTGGATCGGGTACTTCGTATTCAGGCAAGCGGAGAGGCCGAGGAATCGACTTCACCCGCCAGCCGGGGATCCCTCGCGCACGAAATCCTGCACCGGTTCTTCCGGGAGCTGGGCGACACGCGTCCTTCCGAGCTGTCAGGCACCGTGGCGGAGCTTTACCACAGAGTCGCAGAGCAAGCGCTCTGCGAGGCCGAGGAGTCGGAAGAACGCTGGTTGGGGGAGCCCGCCCTGTGGCGCATTACGCGCGAGCAGGTCGTGGAGATCGTTCAGACGTTTCTCGAGCGCGAGCTTCCGCGCCTCGACGCCGAGGGAGCCTGGCCGGCCCGACTCGAGCTCGCGTTCGGAGACGATCCCGAGCCGGAATTCCGGATCGAAGGCCGGGATCTGCAGGACCGGGAAGGTTCGATCCGCGTCAGGGGGCGGATTGACCGGGTCGACGTGAAGGCCGGCAAACAGGGGCCCGAGCTCAAGGTTCTGGACTACAAGTGGAAGTCGTTCCCGGCCCGTGGCGGATATGCCGACGGGTCGGTCCTCCAGACTCCGATCTACATGAAGGCCGTCTCGGTGCTGGCGAATCTCGAGGGGGTCGTAACCCAGGGATCGTATCGCCAGGTCGACGGGACGACGGCCGACGGGGCGAAGCTCCTGGCGAAGGACGCTGAGCATCCTCTCGCGTTCGTTCTGTCCATCCCGCCGCGCATCCGAGCCGGAGAGTTCGAGGCAGTCCAGGCGAAAGCCTCGCGACTCCGTCCCTGGCAGCCCGGGCGCGAGATCACGCGAACGGACGCGACATTGCCCTCCGGCCATCGGTACTCCGATGCGGCACGGAGCCGGGACGATGGCTGAGATCTGGACGGCCGAGCAGCACGCCGCGATCACTGAAATCCGCCACCTTCTCCTGGCTGCCAATGCGGGCACTGGCAAGACGGCGACCGTCGTCGGCAAGATCCTCTGGCGGCTGGGGCTCCCGGTCCCTGAGGCGTCGGATGGCCCCGTGTCGCCGTGCGAGGATCCGTGCGACCTGGGCCGCATCGCGGCAATCACCTTTACCGAAAAGGCCGCGCAGGATCTCCGCCGCAAGTTGCGCGAAGCTCTCTCGAAGGCCGGGGTCGGACCGGGAGAACTGGATCGCGCCTTCGTCGGCACGATTCACGGATTCTGCGGCGAGATCCTGCGCCAGCACGCACTCCGGCTCGACATCGACCCGTCGTTCGGCGTGATGGACGCCCGCGAAGCTTCGTTGCGACTCGGCGAACTCGTGCGCGAGACTGCACTCGACGCGGTGGAAGCCGGTGAACGGGACATCATCGAGCTTCTCAAGGATGCTCCGCTGGACAGGTACGATCCGCAGGGGGCTTCCGTCACCGACTTCGTGCGGGGCGCCATGCGTGACCTTCGGTGGCACAGGTCGCGCTACGAGGACTGGTTCGAGGCGCCGTCCGGTCCCGAGCCGCTCGATCGCGAATTGGACCTGCCCCTGCTCAAGTCGCTCCTCCCAGAGGGCGGGTCGGACGCGCCAGCCCGGGCGGCTGCGGAAGAGCGGTATCTCCAGCACACGGCAGCCGTATACCGGCTCGGGTATCGGTCGCTTGGACGCTGGTTGTCCCTGCTCGAGCGCGAGAATCGACGGGACTTCGACAGCCTGGTGCTGGACGTGAGACGTCTGCTCACCCACGAGCGGTTCGGCCCGGCGCTGGACGCGCTGCGAAGTCGTTTTCGCCTGCTCGTCGTGGACGAATTCCAAGACACTGACACGGCCCAGCGGGACATCGTGTTCGCGATCGGGGGGCTCACGCCGAAGTCTCGGCCAGAGTTGCAGCCGCAGACACAACTGTTCCTCGTCGGCGATCCGAAACAGAGTATATACGCATTTCGAGGGGCCGACGTTCGCGTTTGGAATCGGGTCGAGGAACGATTCCGGGATGTTGGAGCCGTTCGCCGGCTCGGGTGGAATTTCCGCTGTGATCCGTCCCTGGTGGACCTGGTGAACCGATCCTGCGAGCCCGCCTTCAGTGCGTCGGGAACGGCGCTGGCCGAAGCCGACGCATCGGCCGTCGTGTCTTACGATTCGCTCGACCCGGCTGTCGAGGCCTGGAGTGGAGCCGGAGTCGACTGGCTGGCCGTGGACGGTGGCGGGACGTCGGCCGACAGGTTGCGCGGCGGGGCCTCCCTCATCGCCGCCCGGATCGATGCGCTCCTGAAACCTGCGTCCGAATACCGGGTCCGGGGATCCGACGGCCGGGAGCGTCCAGTGCGTCCCGATGACATCGCAGTCCTGGGGATGCGCCGGAAGACGCTGGCGGCAGTGGAGCGTGCGCTGCGCGACCGGGGCGTCCCGACCTACAACGCAGCTTCGCGTGGTCTCGCCGAGCGACAGGAGGTGCTTGATGCGGTCACCGCGCTGCGGCTGGCCGACAATCCACGCGACGACCTGCATGCGTTCGCTTTCTTCCGGTCGCCATTCGTCGGACTTCGTGACGAGGTAATCGCCCGCATCCGGCTCGATCCGACCCTGCCCAGCGGGAGTCTTGTGCACCGGGCGACCGCGTGGCTGGACGCGCTGGATGCGGGAAATGTAGCTCCATTCGAGGCGCCGGAGAATTCCTGGATCGAGCCGACCGAGAGGTTTGCGCTCGGGCGGGGCCTCAGGGCCCTGAGGGA
>Ga0114922_10006808_pt1 | contig 10464 bp, 14 predicted proteins | sample AartaG_FD_100975 | JGI IMG/M metagenome (GOLD analysis project Ga0114922, IMG submission 100975) | Deep subsurface microbial communities from Aarhus Bay to uncover new lineages of life (NeLLi) - Aarhus_00045 metaG | ecosystem: Environmental > Aquatic > Marine > Oceanic > Sediment | place...
ATCCCTAAAGCCTTTATATCCAGGGCTCCTACAAAAACGTCATATACCCGTACCGGATCGTCAGCCGAAACGTATTCATCGATCGATGCCGGAAACATCTGGAGTTGTTCTCTATCACCGTGCCTAATAGCCATGACTCTCTCCACAATTTGTTACATTAATATTACTGATAGTATTATAGATTAAAATATACCCCACGTAAAATAAATTATGACACAGCCTGCAAGTCCGGAATGACAATTTGTTGGAGGACGAGCCCCAACCCACCAAGCCTCTCACAATCAAGATTTATATAACCTCGAAACAGATTGACACATTGAGTCTTACTATATAAATTACTGCCTATAAAAAGAGTAATTTGCTGATGAATTTACCCAACCTGCTGACAATCTCGAGGATATTCTTATCGCCGGTATATATGGTGCTTTTTCTCATTGAAAATCCTTACAGCTGTCTGGCGGCCACAATCGTATTCATTATTGCGGCATTGACCGATCTTCTTGACGGCTACCTTGCCCGTCGGATGGGCAGTATGACTGGTTTCGGAAAATTTATGGATCCACTGGCGGATAAAATCCTGGTTTCGACCGCTTTTATCTCATTTGTCAACATCGGTTATGCCCAACCCTGGATGGTTACTACTATTATTGTCCGGGAGTTTCTTATCATCGGGCTGAGATCCATAGCCGCCTATAAAGGGATGGTGATAACATCATCTTATGCCGCTCAGATAAAAACCGCCTCCCATATGATAGTTATAATCTGTATCCTGGTCTTCATAAACTTAAAGACCTGGCTTGTTCCGGCTGGCCATAATTGGGCAATGTTCAATTCTCCCATGACAAATACCGTTTTTGATATTATAATACTGCTCAGTGTAATACTATCTGTGGCGACTGGAATCGATTACCTGTTTAAGTCCAGCGGAATGTTAAAAGGATTGCTGAAATGAACGAGCAAAAAACACCAAAGGTTATTGAGTTTTTCCATAAGTTCTTTATCACCGGCGTTTTTTCCGGTTATTTGCCGATTGCTCCTGGAAGCTGGGGGTCGCTCTTAGCCTGTATAATCTTATGGTTTGCCTGGCCGTCATTATGGTATTACCAGCTTTTGATTATTTTTCTTTTTTATCCCATAGCTGTGTATTTTGCCGGTATCGGTGAAAAATATTTTGGTCATGACGGGCGGCCGATAGTAATTGATGAAATAATCGGGCAGGCGGTTGCCCTGTTTATGGCGCCGCATAATATTATTACTTATGTGCTGGCATTTTTATTGTTTCGAGTTTTTGATATCATTAAACCTTACCCGGCAAGAAAGCTCGAGAAAATGCATGGCGGAACCGGAGTAGTGGCCGACGATATTGCCGCCGGTATATATGCAGTAATTGTATTACAATTGATAATTATACTTCTCAGAAGATGGGGGGGCGGATGGATTTAAAAAAAGCAGAATTGATAACTATTGGCGATGAGCTTCTATACGGGCAGACAATAAACACAAATGCCGCCTTCATAGGTGAGAAAATGTCCGAGGCGGGTATTGAGCTGCTTTATCATACCACTGTCGGCGATAACACCGAATACCTGATAAATGCAATTGCCCAGGCGTTAAGCCATGCAGACATTGTTATAACCACCGGCGGTCTTGGGCCGACTCATGATGATATCACCAAAAAAGCTGTCTGCAAATATTTCAGAAGACAGCTTGTCTTCCATGAAGATATCTTAAAAAAATTGGAAAAAAAGTACCAGGCACAGGGTATGACAATGCCCCCAATAAACCAAAACCAGGCTCTTTTGCCGCAAGGGGCGAAATTTCTCGAAAACAAAATCGGTTCCGCCCTGGGGATTGTAATCCAGGAACATGAAAAGATATTCATTGCAATGCCGGGTGTGCCCACTGAAATGAAACTGATGCTCACCGAACAAGCTATCCCGCTGCTGAAACAGAAGACAAGCGGCCAGGTCATCCTTCATCGCAAGCTTCGCACGATAGGTATCATAGAGTCGGCGATTTTTGAGAAGGTTAAAAATATTGTCGAGGAGAAGTCGCCGGTTAAGATTGCTTTTTTACCAAGTTTCCAGGGCGTGGATATACGTTTGACTGTGAAATCAGACGATGAATCATCGGCCAGAGAAGCTATAAATGAAATGGAAAAACGTTTCACGGAAAAATTAAAAAAATACGTATTTGGCTATGACAATGATGAACTGCCGGAAATTATCGGCAAACAGCTTATTAATAGAAACCTTACTATCGCAACAGCAGAATCGTGCACTGGCGGCATGCTTGGCAAGCTTTTCACCGATATTCCCGGTTCGTCGGCTTACTTTTCAGGCGGGGTGATTTCCTACGACAACGATATCAAGATGAAAATCCTCAATGTGCCATCGATCACTATCGAGCGTCATGGGGCCGTTTCGGCCGAGACTGCCAGGTTCATGGCCGAGGGAGTGAAAAAGATGACCGGCGCTTCGATTGGCGTTTCCATCACCGGGATCGCCGGACCCACCGGCGGAACACCGGAAAAGCCGGTAGGCTTGACTTATATAGGACTGGCTGCAGATGATATTATAAAGACCAAAGACTTTCGCTATGGTCTTGATCGCGATCGCAACAGGTTGCGCGCCTGTTTTTCAGCGCTGGATATGATTCGACGATACCTGTCGGGTATTGAATAAAAAAGGCGCCGATTTTTTCCATCGACGCCATCAGGATAATTCATTCCTTACAAAATCAGAATTTATTCACCGCCAAACAGGCTGTCATCAAATGGAGTGTTTATCTCAAAATCAATATCAGCCGTTCCGCCTATGCCGATTGTGATTGTGTCGGGCTCATCAATCGTACCGCAAATACCAAGATAATCGCCCTCATTAGGTCCGCCGCCCTGACCGGTGGAGTCACCCTCAAATCCGGAACTGTCGGCATCCCAGACGCCGACCACAAAGCCGCAGTAATCCGGCAAACAGGGCATCCCGTATGTTTCAGATGTATCATTTATCATATCAAAGCTTATCGGTGGTCCTAACAATGTATCATCAAGCGGATAGTTAAGAGGATTATCCTCAAAGAAGAAAACATATATGTTGCCTTCAGTGTAGGATGAACAGCTTATTGCACCTGTAATACCTGCCATTTCAAAAAATGAGCCTTTTTCTAAACATAATCCCTCCTTGAATTAATAAAGTTTTTTCATTTTATCGGAATTAATATTGCGGTGTTTAAAAGTGTCGTTTCAAAAACTAGCAAACTGAAAAGAAAGCAGAAACAGCCATTTCCCTATAACAGCAACTCAATATCAATATGTAGATTACTGATATTATTTCAATTGTTTATATTTTTAGAGAATGCGGGATAACACCCGAATTTTCATTAAAATCTATACCTGAAGCCGATTTGGTTGACTGGCTTATCGATAAATGCGCCATAGATACGCTGATAGTTTAGCGACATTTTTTTCCATACAGGTTTAACTATGCCGATTTCCATGTAATAATCGCTGTCTTTTCCCGGCGTCATTTTACGGTTGAAATCTGCAGTGAATTCGAGGCTAAACTCGGTGAACACTCTCACCGAATTGATAAATACAATCTGCAGGGTCTGCCCGGCATTGTCGCCATCATCAAGAAAATTCTGATAAAGCGAGACCTCGTTGCAGATTGATGTAACCGGCAAAAAAGCCGGCTGGGCAAATGTTAATGTTGCCGAACATAAAGCCAGGATAAAAATAAACGCTAACTTTGACAAAGTATCCTCCTGTAAATTTGATTTTGTGGTTGGTGTATGTCCTCATGCACCAACAAACCTATATATTGAGCCATTCATAATTCTTCTCAATTTCAACAACCCCATTTTCTCCGAGCAGCCAACCACGGAATTTTATTCGCCGATTATTTTGATTATCATCCGTTTTTTCCTTCGACCGTCGAACTCGGCATAGTATATCTGCTGCCAGGGACCTAAGTCAAGGCGGCCTTCGGTAACCGGCACAATCACCTGATGGTGCATAAGCAGGTTTTTCAGATGAGCGTCGCCGTTTGTTTCGCCGGTGCGGTGGTGACGGTAATCCGGTCCTTCCGGCGCCAGCTTCTGCAGCCACTCCTCGATATCGGCAATCAGGCCGCTTTCGGCGTCATTGACATAAACCGCGGCGGTGATATGCATGGCGCTGACCAGGCAGAACCCCTCCTTGATGCCGGACTTATGCAGCTGCTCTTCTACCAGGTCGGTGACCCTGATGAATTCGCGTTTTTTCTTTGTGTGATGATAATGATAATATGTGTGTGATTTCATGCTTCCTCCTTGGATATTGTGCGCGGCATCCGCCATAGGCGAACCGGTCTGCCCGATAATGGGGCACACGAGGACGTGTGCTGCCCACCATGCTAAAAACTATTCGTGGTTGGTGTATGTCCTCATGCACCAACAAGCCTATATATTTCGTGGTTGGTGTATGTCCTCATGCACCAACAAACCTATATATTGAGCCATTCATAATCCTTCTCGATTTCAACAATCCCCTTTCCTCCCAGTAACCAATCCCGAGCGCTGGAGTATTTCCAGCCTGTGGATTCTGCAGCAAATCCATCCTTTACCGGATTATTATGAATATATTCCAATTTGGTCTTGAATTGTTTTTCGGAATAAATAACCAAATCATCGAACCTGCGCATCCAGAGATTAAACTTGCCATTATTTATTAATATTTTCCTGTATCTATCTATGTCAAGATTTTTTATTCTTGCGGAAGTTAGTCTTTTAAAAGCCTTCATAAATTCTGACATAATTTTTATATCACGAAACCCCACAAGCATATGCACATGCGAAGGCATAATTACATATCCAAGAACAGCAACGTTAAAATGATTAGCTGTTTCTTGAAGCTGCAGCATAATTTCGGTTGCAGCCTCATCGGATTTGAAAATGGGAGCCCATTTTGTTACGGTTGTTGTGATAAAAACTACTGCTGAGCCTGTGATATTTATTCTTGTTACCGGCATTCAAGTTAGTCCAAAAGTTTTATAGCAATGGCAAAGTTAGTTGGCGCATGAGGACATACGCCAACCACGATAAGGAAAACACTTCCTTCTGGTTGTGGCATCGGCTTGAATAAAATCACCTTAGGGCTATTCGTTGCCGTAAAAATCCTACCGTCAATTAGCTTAGATTCTTGCCATTCAATTTGGTGCGATTCCACCCGTGCGGCAGAAAGGACAAACAAATTCGGTTGCACCTTTAGGCCTTCCAAGTTTCTCGTCTGTCTCTTTACTGCATAATCCGCAGAATATCCGCAAACAATTCGGACATTGGAGAGCTCTCTTCATTATGTGGTCTAAGACTCCCATACCACCTGCTATTGATAGTCCTGTTCCGGTATGAAGTGCCTTTCCGCACTGTTCGCATTTGTGCTCAAGCGGAGCGCCAAAACTATGCTTTTGGCGACTACCAAAGATTTTTTCCCAAAGTGACATTTGTTTCCTCCATTAAATCGACTATATTCTCATGTTGACTATTTGCGTACTTTGCTTCGGTTATCATTGCGATTTCATCACGGTGCTGATTAGTTATATTGAACTTCAATATAACTCGTGGTTGGTGTATGTCCCCATGCACCAACAAGCCTGCCCTCATTCCTCCATAAACACATGCGCAAACACTTTGGCATCGCCGAGGATGTATGAGATATAAGTGTATTCGTTCGGCTGATGGGCGGTTTCGTTTATCCTCGACCAGACAACGACCGGAAAGCCTTTCGTACGGATGAGCGCTCCTACCGTGCCGCCGCCTATGCCGACCGGTTTCGGCTCGACATTATACACTTTCCTAATTGCTTTCGACAATGCCTGAACCACAGGAGAGTCCACCGATGTAGCCGGTGCGGCCTCGACACGCTGTGAGTGCGAGATTGCAATAGTTACGCCGAACTGTTTTTCTATCTCATCGGCCCATTCGCGTATTTTAGCCTCCACATCCTTAAGCGGGTAATTCGGTAAAACACGGCAGTCGATATAGAAAACATCATCGCCCGGGATAGTGTTTACATTCGGCACGTTTGCCTCTTTCTTAGTTGGCTCGAAAGTGGAAGTGGGCGGATTAAACAGCTTGTCTTCGACGTCGAATATTTCATACAGCTTTTCAACCTTAACCGCAAGATTAGAGGCGGCTTTAAAGGCGTTTATCCCCTGGTCGGGTCGTGATGCATGACACTGTTTTCCTTTTGTTTCAACTTTTATCCATATGATGGACTTCTCGGCAACTTCGATATCGGCGCCTGACGGGTCGCCCGAGTCGGGGACTATAATCAGGTCGTTTTTGCCGAAAAGGTTGTGGTTGTCAAGCAGATATTGAATGCCATAAGTCGAACCGACCTCCTCATCGGCAACGAAAAGCAGGCCGATGTCATACCTGGGGGTAACGCCTGCTTCCATCAATGCCTTAACGGCGATATATGGGGAGACAGTGCCCTGATGGTTGTCCTCCACGCCGCGTCCGATAAGCTTATCGCCATCCACTTTAAGCTCAAACGGCTGGGAATTCCAGAGCGACAGTTCTCCCTCGGGGACTATGTCCAGATGGCTCATAACCCAGACACATCGGGAGGAATCTTTACCTTTGATGCGGTAGACAATATTCGGCCTTTCACCGGAAGAAACTCTCCTATCAGGCGCCGGGTAATTCTCCGGTTCGGGAAACTCCTCATCTTTAAGATAAGCCATCAGGGCTTCCGCCTTCTTTGTTTCACCATCACCGTCATTCTCAGGAGCTAACGCCGGTATCGAAACCAGCAGTTTCTGAATGTCGATTACTTTCTGCTTATAACCGTCAATAATATCGCATAATTTTTCAAACATCATCGTTCTCCTTTAAGATTTCCCCATAGTTTTGAATCATTTGCGGCGGCGTTTCTCCAAGACATCTCAAATAGGTGTAGAGATTTCCCCGGTGATGGATTTCCTCATCCACCGCTACCTGCAAGAGGATTTCACCCGATATATCGCCGTAAGGCGTTTTCATAATTTTAATAAAATGACCATCCGGCACTTCCGACAGTTGCTGAATAGTCTTGCTGTGTTCGATTTTCAGTTTATCTTTCAACATTTCCTTTTCAAATATTGAATTATCGAAATCGTCCGGGTTACCCCATTTACCCGTTAAAAAACCTTTACGGATGAATACCTCAACCAGCAAGATATGTTTGAATTGCTGTGATACCGTCATTATCTCGTCAGCGGGCCTGTAATCAAACGAGTCAGGCGGAAATTCATCCAAGAGCCTAATAGTAAGCCGGCGTACCTGATACCAGTATCTTAAAAATGATTTTTTATCCATATTTTTCCTCATCGTTGTGTATTGGCTTACTAGCAACAAATATCAGCGTTACTGGCAGATGCCCGGCAATATAAGGGTAATCGTTCATAATCTCTTTTGACAAGCTGATATGCGGCGTATTTAAAGTCGGTTTCGGCTCAAGCATTTTTTTTACTATAAAACCGGTCTTTGTTAGACAATTATGATATTCAGAAATCGAGCGAAGATAATGTTGAAACCTGATAGATCTATCTTCAAAATCCCAGCTCCACTTCAGAAGACGGGGTTTGAATGGATAAGCCGAATTAAAATACATAGCATCCTTCTCGCCATCGAGAATATACTGCAAAGGATGCATTACCGAAACAATAAAGTTGCCGCCGGTTTTAAGTATCCTATATGCCTCTGAGAAGGCCGCCTTAAGATCCGGAACAAATGCCATGGTGCAAGCCGAAATGGCGATGTCAAATGTCTCATCCTTCAGAACAGGCATTTTAGTTACATCGCTATTTACAAACTCAATCGAAATCTCTTCCTGCAACGCCAGTTTTTCAGCTTCAATTAGTTGTCGTGATGAGAAATCTACAGCGGTTACAACAGCCTTTGATTTTGCTAAAGAAATTGCATTCTGGCCGGCTCCGCAGCCGAGATCGACAACTCTGAGGCCGCGAATATTTCCCAGCAGTTTAAGTTTGTTTTCACCGGGGCAAAGCGGACCGTAATGAACAGTGTTGGTTTTGATCAGGTATTTCTTATGATAAAGTGAGGCTATTTTATCCCAGGCAGTTTTAATATCCGGCATAATGGAATTTACAACTTTAAAATCCTGAAGACAAGGATAATAATCATTTCAATAATATTCTCAAATTTTATGACATCTTTGATATTGTGGTTATATTACGCCCATAAAGAAATTGTTTGATAAAGACTATAATTAAAACCGGATTGTTCTCTTTTTTCCGTTCAAATTTATTAGACAATCTCGAAAAGAGAATGTGCTGTAAAGATACTTCAAAGATTTCAAGTAGGCGGGCGCTATTTACGACTGTTTATTTCGTTATTATAAGCATCCAGTACCATGCTTTCAATCATTCTCCTGGTTTCAGTGTTAATCGGATGGGCAACATCCTGAAAAGAACCGTTGGCCCTTCTCTTGGATGGCATAGAAACGAACAGTCCCTTCGTGCCGTTTATTATTTTTAAGCCCCTGATAACAAAAGCGTTATCGAGCGTAATATTGGCGAACCCTTTCAGTTTTTCTTCATTTCTTATGGTTAGCTTAATCTCAGTTATTTCCACTTTTCCTCCCCTGAAAGCATATAAAACCTGTTGCTACATGAATTGCTTTCATTCAGTGGTTGGCAGCAGAACAGGTCTGCAAGCAAACACTGTCATTTTCTCATCTGTGAACCTCCTCGATGCTTTTTCAAAGTTGTAATTAGGGGGAAATAATCCAAAAATTGCTGATCCCGAACCGCTCATGCCAGCATAAAACGCACCTTCCTGCAGGAGGGTTTGTTTTACCTGCAACAACTCGTGGCGCCAGGAGAAAACCACCTCCTCAAAATCGTTTGTAAAATGCTTGGCGGCACGGACAAAACCTGAGTCCGTTAACCTCTTTTGTAAGAAACAAATATCTTTTTCTTTTGTCAAGGTAAATTTGCCCTGCCGATGCAAATTAAGAGCTTGATAAGCCTTTGAGGTATTAATGGAAAATGAAGGTTTTATTATCAATATTTCATAATTTAGAGGAAGAAAATAGTCTTCCATTATATCGCCGATTCCCCTTATTCGCGATTGGCCGTGTCCCAGGAAAAAGGGAATGTCTGCACCCAGCGAGACTGCCTTGTTTACAAGTTCAACCCTGTCAAGCTGAAGGTTAAATAGCTTGATTAGACCTCTTATGACAAAGGCGGCGTCTGAGGACCCGCCGCCAAGCCCTGAACCGATCGGGATGTTTTTATTAAGGGCAATCCGTACGCCGGGGAAATAAGCCATGCCAGAAACAAGCTTAGCCGCCTTATACGCAAGGTTGTCTTCTACATTAATGTCATCCAGGCCCGAGCATTCAAGCTCGATATCATCCGATATTTCAAGCGTGATATCGTCATACAGGCTTACCGCCTGGATTAGGCTGTCGATATTGTGGAAACCATCCGGCCTTTCATCTATTACTTGCAGGAAAAGATTAATCTTTGCCGGCGCTTTGAGGTTGATTTTACCCATGATTGTAGTATAATATTAATAGAATAACATATCAAGTAAAGCTGTTGGGGACATCAATGAATAATACAAGCACTGATATTATTTACATTGATAAATCAAAACCAAGAAAGATGTGGGCTGCTGTTCTTTTCAGTGTGCTTATCATTGGAATGGGACAGTTTTATAACGGTAAAACTAAAAGAGCCGCCGGCTTTTTCTTTGCCAGTATATTGATTGGATTTTTCGGCAAGATAATTATATACTTCACTGAAAGCCCCACTATGTTTTTAGTGTTGTTGTTAGCTTCATTAGCTATATGGATCGCCGCCCTTAAAGATACTATCAGATTAACAAGAATAAACAGTCAAAACTACTTTCCCACTCGATTTAATGATGATTGGTTTAAGTATTTCGGTGTTATTATTTTATTAGTAGCTATACTTTGGGTAACAGGATTTGTTGAGGATGAATATTCTGTCGAGGCATATCGAATATCGTCCGGGGCTATGGAAAACACTCTTTTTATCGGGGATTTTATAACAGCAAAAAAATGCAATTCAGAGAGAATAAAGAATGGTGAGATCATACTGTTTAAATATCCACGTGATCCTGATATAATGTATATTAAAAGATGTGTCGCTAAAAGCGATCAGATAGTTGAAATAAAGAATAAAAATCTATATGTAGACGGACAATTTATTCCTTTGCTGAAGCATAGTATGCATGAAGATTCGCAAATGATTCCACATCACAAAAAAAGTCGTTGGGGAATCGGTATAAGAGACAACATGCCATTAAGAAAAGTCCCGGAAGGCCATCTGTTTGTCATGGGAGATAATAGGGACAAATCATCAGATTCCCGTTTCTGGGGTTTTCTTGATGAAGACCTGGTGGTAGGTAGAGCAATGTTTATTCACTTCTCATGGGCGCCTGATCGCTCAGAGC
>Ga0114922_10006809_pt1 | contig 10464 bp, 12 predicted proteins | sample AartaG_FD_100975 | JGI IMG/M metagenome (GOLD analysis project Ga0114922, IMG submission 100975) | Deep subsurface microbial communities from Aarhus Bay to uncover new lineages of life (NeLLi) - Aarhus_00045 metaG | ecosystem: Environmental > Aquatic > Marine > Oceanic > Sediment | place...
AACTCTTCGATCAGGTCAAAGACCAGGCTGGGCTTGCCCGGCCGGTCGGCGTGAATAAAGCCGCCGTAGGGATCGAGCCCCGCCAGCACCAACGCCCGCTCGATCTGGCCGTAGAGGATGCCGTAGCCATAGTTCAAACCCGCGTTGATCGGGTCCCTGGCACCACGCCCTTTCCGTCCGGGCCAGCCGTATCGCTCCGGGATGACTCGCTTGAGCGCGCTCCAATACTTTTGCGCCGCCCGACCCTCGGCGGAGAGGATCTGGTAGCGGACGGCGTCCACGGTGTTTCCCTCCAGCCGGCGTAGTTCTTCCAGGTGATCGCGCACCTCGTCGGCGCACAAGCGCAGTTCGCGGTACAGGTCGGGATCGGTCTCCTGGCGGTACTTGGCCACGTAGCGCAGGAACCCGGCCTGGTTGGTGATCTTGCCCCCCGCAAACGCCAGCGCCAACTGCAACCCGCGCCGGTCGGTGTAGGCCAGCAGTTGCTCCCGCCGCGTCAAGACCGTCCCGGTCAGCCCCGCCGCGTACAGCGCCGCGTAGGGTTGCCCTCTACTGTCCACAAAGTAGATGGGAATGCCGGCCGTGCAGCAGGCACGGATGACGTCGGCCGAGAGACCGATCCCCTTCCCGGTCACCAGTACCTGCTCCAGGTGCAATAGCGGCGCTTCGGCCAGTTTCTCCTTGTCCTTCGTAACCCGCAGCCGGCCGCTGTGCTTGCCGATGAAGGCACCGTATTGGTCTACGATGAGGTGTTGTATGATAGGCATCGGTCATTTCCAGATGAAGCTAGGATAGAGAATTGAGAATTGAGAATCGAGAATTGAGAATAGAGTGTTGGGTTAGCGGTGGCGGGATTGGTGGCGGCGTTTTTCGGTGACCACGAGCGCGAGGATTTCGTCCCAGAGAGCCTGTCGCGCTTCGACAACACCCGGCCCTAACAAGCGGCGGGCACGAAAGTACCATCCCTTCGACTCGCGGGCAGAGCCTTCGGCGATGCGCAGGAAATAGAGGTACTCCCTACCTCCAACCCCTCGACCGTGCCCCTCCTCAACGTTCGCACTGCTGGATCCGACACTGCGGATCAATTGCCGCGCCACTGCCCGCCCACGCTCGTCCCGCATAAGAGCCTCACAATCGTCCCACGCCAATTCATATAGATAGAGCGCCTTCGGATACGCCTCGAAACGCCAACAAGCCTCCGCCTTCACCCTCCCTGGCACCGTCGCCGCCCACTCTTCAAAAGTCATCACCTCACCCTCCATTCTCCATCCTCCATTCTATCCCGTACCACCCATTCCCTTTCACCGCGTCCTTGCCCACGTGGGCGAACTGCCCCCACACCAGCCAGGGCCAGAAGGGAGACCAACCATCTGCATCAGCGGCCTCCAACACGACGCTGCCCATCAATCCTGAGGTGGGAGAGCCAGCCCGGCGGCGGGTAGAGTAGCTGTGCAGCTCCTCCCAGGTCAGGCGGTTCTCGACCACGCGCACGCGACCGGCAGCCTCGATCAGCCCTGGGGGGTCATCGAAGCACAGCGGCGTGTCGGAGAAATCCCGGCTCAGCGCCTCCAGCCTTTCCATCAAACGCTGGAAGAAGGGTTGGAAGCGGAAGTGATTGGGCTTGAGCAGGTGGCCACGCTGGATTATGCGGGTTGGGGTGAGAAAGTGTAGCTGGATTGGGTATTGGAGATTGGAGATTGAAGATTGGATATTAGAGATTGGAGATTGGAGCACCTGGGCGTGGGTGATGGGGATGTCGGGTACTTGGACCATTTGGTCGTCCGCTTGCATCACGGGCTGATGTTCTTCTGTCAGCGGGTTCTCGGCCCAGACCTCCTGGATGGCTATCGTGCCCCGTCGCCAGCGGCCGTCGGCCTGCTGGAGCTGGCGGCCGATCCCCCCACGCTCAAACTCCCCCACCGCCAGGACGACGTAGGGAAAGAGCTGCAGTGCCTGGGCGTAGAGGGTGAGCCCGAACTCGAAGCGCTCGCCCGGCTCGTAGCGGAAGAAGGTGCGGCCGTGACCATCCTCGACTGGATGACCGGTCTGGCCCGGGAGCGGCGGCTGGACAGTGTAGGGACGGGGCACGTCGCGGCCCCGGACGCTGCCGGGTTTGAGCGTGCTGACCAGCGTGGCGACCGGACAGGTGGCGACCAGCGGGCAGGCGGCGCACTCGGCGGCTTCCCGGTTGCCACAGAAGCGGCTGCGCAGCGCGTGGTAGAGCGCGCCGCGGATGGCCGAGCCCTGGTGTTCGTTCAGTTCGATGGCGCTCTGCACCTCGGCGACGAAGCGCAGGCGGTGGGCGGTAAAGTTGTTCATAAGCGAATATCTCTTTCTGCAAGTGGAGGCGAGATAACCTCGGATAGAGAAACACACGATCCAAGTCCAGCCCCCCTTGTCTCAAAGCACATTCTAGCGTATAATCCATACAGGATAGTAAAGTTGTTGGACAACTCCCGCGCTAAATCTCCGGATAGAGAGAGGAGAAAGTACTATGAGCACGATTACAATAACGGAAATCCTGGATGATCTTCGGGCGGCTGATGAGATCACCCGGCGCTTTGAGCGCCGTTACTGGCTCAGTTCGGCTGATTTCTACAATCTCTATTCCCAGGGCTTGCTGGACGATGGCGAACACACAGAAGATTTCGCCTTGTGGGCTGCCTTCTACGAAGTCAAGCGGGACCGGGAGAAAGACCTGCAGAGCCTGTCTCAACAACGACTGCATCAACTCCGCGAGCGAACTGACGAGGCATTGATCCGGATTGACCCCCGGGAACCGACGTTGGAAGTCGTCCCTGCTTGACCCATCGTGCCGATGACGCTTCCCCCACGCCCGGAATACGAGGGACTGATCTACGGTCTGCTCGACGCCTACCCCGAGGTAGTTGGTTCCACCCTGTGCATGTACAGCACAAGTGCGTTCACAGCGATCGTCGAAGGCCGTGTGACACTGAGCAATGGGCTCGTGCTGCGCGTCATTGAGGCGTTGGATTTCAAGGTGGGACGAATCCGCCACTATAGTTATACCGTCTTCCGAGGGAACGAGCAGATTCGTTGGTACGATTCCCAACCCCATCCCGATGACGCCGCCCTCACGGAAACCTTTCCTCACCATCTGCACGAGTCTCCTGACATCAAGCACAACCGCAGGCCTGCCCCGGGCATCGGTTTCACTGTGCCCAACCTTCCCACGCTGATCGCCGATTGTGTGGCCCTCGGCGCCAGCCCTGTCGCCGCGCCGTCTGCTGAAAACGACGAGGAATCCCAACTATGAACCGTCAGAACATTGTCCAGGCTCTAGAAACCCTCGAAGCGGAGCGCCGTCAGGCCGGCTTGCCGGATCTGCACACTCTCCTCGATGAAGAGGTGTACAACGCCACTCAGTCATTCCACGAGCGCTTCCTGTGTGCCTGCGGTGGCGACCACACCAAACTGTGGGCCTGGGTGGAACTGGCCCAGGACGAGTTCGGTGTCACCTTCTACCTGACCGAGTTCACCGACGAATCTACCCTGGGCTATCGCCTGAAGACAGCCTGGAACGTGCTACGAGGTCGTAACGTTGAATTCGGTCTCATCTTTGATCGCCGGGACCTCCCCCGCCTCAAAGGCCTCATCAACCGTCTGCCCTAAGCCTTCTCCAGACTGACCACCTCACAGCGGGATCGGGTAACCCTGGCCCGCTGGCTGCCGTCTCCTGGCCCGGTCTATTCGCGGTGCCTGGGGCAGAGTAGAATATAGCCCAGTGCCAAACTATTCCATTTGTGTTGGTACTGGGTCAATCGCCGGTGCGCTCGTAGTAGCTAAAGCTCCTGCTGGAGCTGATCAGGCAGCAACGAAGGGAAGTGAGCTGCTATTCCATCTCGCATGTGGCTTCCCAACTACCCTGCTAGTCCCAGAGGTCATCTTTTTTCCCCTCCACTGGTTCGTCAAAGGTCAACCCAATCTCCGAATTATATGTTGCCTTAACGATGTAAGGCCCTCTCTGCTCATGTGGCAACACCCGGCCCTCGTTAGCTAGAGCGTGATAACGCCTCCAACTTATTGGTACCATTAGCTCGCGAGATCGGATAGGTTCCTCTTTTCTCAACCCTTCATACTCGTCATACAACGACTCTGGCAGTACTTCCAGACCATCAAAGGCTCGATAGAACATCATCTCCAGACCATCATCGGCAGAAAAGGCGCGTAGGGTTCGGACACAAATAGTGTCAAACTCGTCGGCAGATTCAGCGTACTCGTGCTGCCACCGCTCAGCCACCACGCCACTGTAGATTTCGTCCAACCACACTCCGACAGCGCTTTCGTCCAGTGGTCGGTCATGCTCACGTTCCAGAATCGCCAAGGTGCGTGTGACAAGTTCCTGGTCGTAGATTTTCTGGCCGTCATCAGGCTGGCGATAAATGTGGACTGGAACCAAGCCAGCCTGCTTCCCCTGTCGGTTGATCCGCCCGAAGCGTTGCACCAGCGCCTCCAGCGGGGCCGGATCCGTGTAGATGGTGTCCAGGTCAATGTCCAGGCTGACCTCGACCACTTGTGTTGCCACCAGCACAATGGGATGGCGGTGCTTGCTGGTTGAACCGGTGGCTTCTCGCACCAACTTTTCTTTGTCCAGCCGGTCACGCACGTTAAAGCGCCCGTGAAGCAGCTCAACAGGGATGCTGCTTTCCTTCAACCGCTCGCGCAACTCGCGATAGGCAGTCTGTGTCCTATCCACCAAGTTGCACACTACCAGCACCGACTTACCCGCCCGGGCATCGTTGGCGATGCGCGTCAGTTCTCTGTCTGACAGAAGTTCACCGTTGAGCAAAACTAGCCGGTGACGCTTGAAGACGTCGAACAGAGCTGGCTCAGCAGCAATTTCCACCGGATCGCCCAGTGCGTCGCGCAACCAGTCTTTGATGAGCGTGGGAAAAGTGGCCGACATTACCAGGAAACAAGCCTCATAGTTTCGGGTCAGGTATTCGATAGTCTTGAGGATTAGCGCCAATCGCTTGACCTCGTAGGCGTGGATCTCGTCGAAAATGAACGCCGCGCCGTGATAGTCGGTCAGCATTGCCTCGTAGCCCTTCAGCCGGTACATGCCTTTGAGCATCTGGTAGGGACTGAAAACACGCACTGGCGGATAGTTGAGTTTCACCAAATCTTTGATGTGTCTGGCCTTTTGGGCTGCTGCTGTGGGGCTGTAGTCTTGCTCCATCAGCATCCGGTACAGTGCCAGCAGGCTACGCCCGTGCTGCAACCCGACTTTGTCGGGGAAGCTCCCCTCCAGTCGTATCTTCATTGCATTCATGCTGGCTTGATATGGCAGGGTGTAGAACAAGCGCGGCAGACCACCCTGTGTTGTTGCTTGACGTGCGGCCCAGAGCAGCGCCGCCTCTGTCTTGCCGCTACCAGTCGGGGCAGTCAGCAGTGCTGAACCCTCGATCTTCTCAGCGTCACGTTGATGCTCGTATAGTTTATGACGTGGGATGTTTCGGCTTGACAGGATGGCATCGGCGTCGAAGTGGGCGCGGGGCAGTGGGCCGGCGTGAGCCGACGCACTGTGGTCGGCATTGACCATGTGCCCGCGCAACGCCAGCGTGCCAATGATCAGCGCTTTTTCATCGCTCCGCTCAATGCGACGCACAAAGCGGCGATAGACCTTGAGCCAGTAGCGGATGCGGGCTACACCTTGCTGCTGCACCATTGCCACCGCGTTATCCTGGTCGGGCAAAGCCGGTAGTGAGATGCCCATTTCACCCAATCCCAGGTCGTCTATCCAGGCAGGGGGACACTCAGCCAGCCAGCGCCACAGACCTTGCAGCGTTGTCTCATCCAGTTCGGCCACCCGCGTGATGAGTTGGTCATCATCGGGGTCATCGGGTGGCGCGTAGAGTTGCTGGATTTCGGCGGCATCTTTGTGGTGAGAGACGATAGCCGCCGCTACCCAGGGTTGCTCGTCGGGTGTGAAACTCTTGGTTATCCAGTCCAGGAAAGCCAGCGACAGCACCTCGTGGCGGTGAGACCATCGTTCACCGCCGCGCAGCATGGCCTGGAAGCCACTGGTCGCCTTGCCAAAGTCGTGCATGAAAGCCGCCCAGAACAGGATGTGCCATAGGCGTGGGACACCGAGCGTCTGCGGCAGGTCGGGGCGCAAGCGGATGAACTCGGTCAGCCGTTCGAGCACGTACCAGGTGTGCTGCGCCAGGCCCTCCGGCCAGCCGCCTGCGCCCTTTTCTGCGCTCTTGGCCCATACGTTGTCCAGCCAGTCAGGCCACTGTGAAGCGGTCACTGTCGTCTCCTGTGAAGCTGAGAAAGGCCAGCCCCAGATGTGCCCCTTTCACTTCAGGCGTGGTCGGGTCTACCCAGTAGGGACCATTGAGCCGGTCGCTAAACTGGTAGAAGTTATCGCTCAACACCCGTTCCTTAATGACCATGTAGCGGCTGAAGACCGGTGCCCGGTTGCGGTTGTAGTCCAGATAGCGGGGCATCAGCACGGTCACGCCGCGCATCGTCCGCAGTGCCATCTCGTGCGGTGCCAGGGTGTGTTCAAAGTAAGCACGGTCTGCCTGCTCCAACTCGACCATGCCGATGTGTGTGTAGGTGAACAGGTCTTGCGAGCGTCCCAGTACCACAGCGTAGCGCGGGCTACGGAAGGCAGGCCCCCATCCAGGCTGATTGATGTACAGTGTCAGCCGGGGCCGAAAGAGTAGTTCGCGCTCGAAGGGATTGACGTTGCCCTGGAGAACCTTGGGGATTTTCGTGCCCGGCAGGTAGCCGACTGACCGGCTCAGTACGATGATGTGCTCGACGTCTTGCACCTGACCCTCATGGGTGAAATGGTAAGCGAATTGGACGCCGGTTGGATCGAACCACTCCCCCAACGCGCTGCAGATGTGCCCGTAGATGGTCGCGGGCGGCGGCATCGGGAAACTAGGGTGAATCTGCTGCATAAAGTGTGGGTAGCGGAAAGACGTGGTTAGCCCTTCTGCCACTACCTTGAGTACGCGCATAGTTGCCTCCTTTGGGGAGACTCCCGGAACTAGCTTCCGGAAGACGCTCAGTCCAACCAGTGAGCGTTCTCAGGCTTTTGTAGATCGGCTACCAAAGCCTGAAACGCCTGGCGCGGGTGGCTCAGTTTCACTTTGTCAGCAAAGGCAGCCAGTTGTCCCTCGTCGCCCAGCCCGGCCTCGAACTTGGCTCGCTCATCGTCCAGGTAGCCCTGTACCCACCCGACGTACACATCTGACAAGATGTCGTCCCTAAAGACAGTAAGGGCTTCTTTGAGCGCATCAATCTTGATCTCGGGCAGGCCGCGGCCGGTAGCGCCGATGACGTGACCAAAAATGTGATTGCCGCCCTTCGTCACCGCCAGGATGACCAGCGCCGGGGCGACATCGGTATAGTGCAGCGCCTGCTTGGCTCCACCTTCCAGGTGCGCCAGTCCTTCAAAGAGGGCACAGACTCGTTCTACACGCTCGTCGAACGGAAGACGATAGGATTTTTCATCCTCCAAATGTTCCAGGCCTTTTTCTTCAGCCAGTTCGGTGCGCACGTTGTCCAAGTTGCGAAAGCCAGTCTTGTTGCGGTAGGAGAAAGTACCAGAAGCGTATAGATCAAGAGAGAACAGCCCCTTGAGCGTGGCCCGGTAGAACTGGCTGCTATATGGGATCGGGTGATCATCGAATCTAGTCATTGATTCCCAGTCCTCAACGATGCTTGCTGGCGCAATAGAGACGAGAGTGCTTACCCGAAAGGGTGAAACACGAGTCACGGTCTGTTCGTTACCCTTTGTATCAACATCTAGCGGTGTTAGTTTTTGATATTCAGGATCCTCTTTCCTGGCTTTTTTACCGCTGCTTCCAGGGGCACGCATATAGCCGAACAGATCGTCATCCCACCATTTGATGGGATTGGCATCAGTATATGCGACTTTTTCTTCACGATAGACAGGCGCGGCCTTCCAGCCAAAACTACTGTTTTCCAGAGTAGTTCGCAGCCAATAGCGGAATGCCTGTGCCGAGACATATGGATAGACTTTTCCGCCGGAACGTATGGCCTTCACAGCTACTTTGTTGCCATACAGTTCATCACGGATACCACCTGCATTGTTCAGGGCCGACGCAGGAGCATCAATCAACATCAAACCGGTTATGAAAGACATAATCTAAACCTCCTTATGGTTTATGTTTGGCCTAGTTAGACCGATTCAGTTTCTTCCTCAGTAACTTCGGGAACAGCGTCAACGTTAGCTCCAAGCCAACCCAGGTCATGTAGTCGCTCGATCATGCGAATGAACACCAAATCGCGTGCCAAACCCCAGTTCGGGCGAGCGTCGTTTTCTGCTGTCTCGAATACTTCGATATACGGGTCAAATGTGATTATGGGTGGATGACCACGCTTAACTTGTGCAAGATTAGCTCGCAGAAGAGCTGTACGGAAGTAGTAATACTTCCGAGTGCGAAAGTTAGCGAAAAAGTGACGATCATTCTGACTGCTGACGTACTCAGCCAACCGGTCACCCATCGTGCGGATTTGTTCGATACGTTCTTTGTCCATATGCATAATCCTCCTGAGAAAACGTTCTGTGATTTTCCACGAGACCAGGTTGGCCTCGTTCTGCAGCGAGTAGTCAATGCGCGGATCTGTCCTGCCTCGGGCATAGCGTAAGGCTATGCGCAGAAAGTAGGTGCGCAAGAACCTCGGTGCGTTGTCCGGCAAATTGAACAAGTCTTCATACAACCAATTGCGGCGAGGTTGGAAAGGTTTGTCGTCTTTCTTCCTCCTTTTTTGGGGTGCTACCTCCCATGCCCGGCGGACAATGGCATTCCACTCATCGTGATAATCGGCGGTCTGCATATCGCGCAAGAAGCCTACTATCTCCATCGGTAGGAGGTAAATGTCAAGTTTAGGCCCCTGCCCGCTGTTGCTCAGGTGGTAAGCAGTTAGAGAAAACAGGCGTTCGTCCTCAAGCGCTTCGCGCTGCAGTTCATTTGCCTGGAGCAACACATCGATCAACAGCGTGCGGTGGGAAAACTGCATCTCGGGCATCTTCTTGCCGCCGGCCGCCTGAGTCATCTGCACTGCCTTGCGGTTTCCGAGCAAGAACGTTTCCGCAAAGTGATAGGTCAGTTCGTTGTTGTCAGAGTGAACAGCCAGCAAGCGCCCACCGCATTTGGCGCAACCGAGAGGGAAGGCTTGTAAAGCAAGCATAGCCGTGCCTGATACAGGGAGACCCGCTATCCCGTAAGGATAGAAGTTGATCACACCTTCACCGGTGAGGAGTGGAATGTGCTGTCGAAATGTGTAGCCAGGAGGCAGTTTTCCTTTCACATCGAAGGGAACTGCAACGGCAGGCTCTCCCGTGAAGACACATCGCTCATCGAGTTTGGGTGTGTCGGCGCGGTAGGAGCGTAGTACCCGTTCGGTGTAAATTTGGCGCTTTTCAGGCTGTTTGTTGTAGCCTGGCTGGAAGAAACCAGCGTTGACAGTAAATGCAACGGTGAAGAACGACTTTAGCGGCGGTCGGGTATATTCGCGCGCGATGTAGTCAGCCATCTTGTCCAAATCACCTTCAGTCAAACTGGTCGGATCGCGCTTTCTGGCGAACGCTGCAATCGTCGCTACCCCCACGTCTACTAACGGATGTCCTGTGTATTTCAGCATAAGCACCTCCTAACTTCAAAGTGGCTATTGGACTACTGCTTCAACTTTCCATATACACCTCCGCCGCCCTCCGATGCTCCTCCGCCACCCGCTCCCGCAGTTCGGGCGGCTCCAGCACCTCCACCCGCCCCCCGTAGTACAGCCCCCAACCCCACTCGCCCACTTGCGCCTCTCCCATTATACGGTAAAATGAGCTCGCTGACACTTTCCTCAATCCGTCTGGAACACCAGGAAGGAGACATAAGCCCGTGAGCGAAAACTCATCCGATACCCTCGTCCGTACCTTGCGCGAGCGTGGAGCGCGGTACGTCGTCGGCACAGAGGGCCATCCGGTCGCCGTCCTCCTGACGCTAGAAGAATACGACCACTATCTGGATCTGCTGGACGACGAGGCGGATAGCCAGGACGATGAACTGGCGGCGCGTCTGGCTCAAGCAGCGACTCGGCCCACCCACGGAGAGCGCCAATCCTTTCGAGACTATCTCCATCAGCGCGAGACGTCCCGTGCCAAAGTACAGAGTTGAACTCCTCGACCGCAAGACACACCGGCAACTGGACCGCATCCGCGAGCCGGATTTCAGCCGCATTGCCGAGGCCATTCTGAGGCTGGAAGACAACCCGCGTCCACCGGGATGCCGGAAACTGCGTGGAATGGAAGGCTGGCGCATCCGCATCGGCAACTGGCGTGTGATCTACTACATCAACGACCAGGAACACCTGGTTATCATCGTAGCGGTCAAGCGTCGCCGGGAGGACACGTACCGGTAAGTTCACCGGTACACCTCCACTGCCCTTCTATGCTCCTCCGCCACCCGC
>Ga0114922_10006811_pt1 | contig 10461 bp, 10 predicted proteins | sample AartaG_FD_100975 | JGI IMG/M metagenome (GOLD analysis project Ga0114922, IMG submission 100975) | Deep subsurface microbial communities from Aarhus Bay to uncover new lineages of life (NeLLi) - Aarhus_00045 metaG | ecosystem: Environmental > Aquatic > Marine > Oceanic > Sediment | place...
ATGGCAAAACCCGCTTCCGAGGTGAGGTAATCGACAAAGAAAGTGGCATAGATCACGTAGGAGAAGCCGAAAAGCACATAGATGCCTGCGAGGTGCCAGATCTGTCCGGATTTGTAGAGCAGACTCCAATTCAAGGCCGGCTTGGGGACTGCACCGGCCACAGACGGTCTCTCCTCGGACTGATTTCCCTTACTGCCAACCGGGGCTAATCCTTTTTGCGCGGGTGTGTTCCGCAACAGGATCAGGCCGACTACAGCAACGAGGAGAGCAAACGCGGCAAAAACAAACCAGGCCTGGCGCCACCCCTCCGGGCCAAACTTCCTCAAAATACCCGGTACCAGCAATCCGGTAATGACCAGTCCTATGCTGGCCCCGCTGACCGTGATCCCCGTAGCCAGCCCTCTTCTTCTCGGCGAGAACCAAACGGCCACGAGAGCCATAGCCGGAATATTGGTTCCCGCGCTCCCAATTCCGGTTAACGTGCGGGCAATCAAAGCAACCGGGTAAGAGTTGGCCAAACCTGAGAGCAGCATGGAGGAGCTGACCACCAGCATGAAGAAGGTAATAACGGCTCGTGCCCCAAAGCGTGCGGCAAGAACCCCGCTGATTGCGGAAAAGGAAAGATACCCGATCATATTGCCGGTGGCCAGATCCGCCGCCTTCACCGCACCGATTCCCAAACCAAGCTTCATGCTGGGCAGGACCACGGTGTAGCCGAAACGCCCCAATCCCAGAGCTCCGACGGCGATCGCCACACCCAGGCCGACGATGATCCATCCGTAGTGAAGTTTATCTACCGCGCTGCTGTGACTCAAAACAGCTCTCCTGCCAATCCTTGGCAATCTTTTCCCGCACCTATCACCTAGCGTATTATGGAAGACAATAAAAGTAGCACGGATCCGCCTTCGGTCATAGTGGCTCCCACCGGTCCCTTGTTACCGCGCATCTGCCCCGGCACCGTCCGCCGTTTCAATCGTTTTTATTTGGAATCCGCCGAAATATTGAGTATTTTTTAATCGAGAACAAGGGGCCGTTGTATACGGACCTTGAATATCCGGTCGCCTCGTTGGAGGGGCCGACAATACGCTTTTTGGAGGTATTGGGATGACTGAAAAGACATTCACGATCGATCTGGGCAAAATCATGGACGAAGCCTTCCGGGTTGCCCAGAACTTCGGCGAGGCTTTCGGCGAAAAGATGACCGAAGGCTTTCCGTCAGCCGAGGAGATGCGGGAGCACTTCCGCGAAAAGTTCAAGTGGCACAGCCACGGGGACTTCTACCCCTACTATTCCTACCCGCCGATGAATATCTTCCTGACTAAGGAAAAGAGCCTGGTCTTCGAGATCGCGTTCGCCGGTTTCGAGGAGAAGGATATCGATCTGCAGTTCAGAGGCGACTATCTGTACCTCTCGGCCAAGGCACCCAAGGCAGCCGAAGAGGAGGAAGGGATCCAGTATTTCAAGCGCCGGCTCAAACTGAAAAGCATCGACGAGCAGCGCTACTACGTCCCGGAGGATAAATTCGACAGGAGCAAGGTCGATGCCCGCTTCAAAAACGGCCTGCTTCGTGTCGTGATCCCTGCTCGGGAAACGGAGGAAGAAAAGGAAGGCATCAAGGTTCGGATCGTCAAGGAAGAGGTAGAATCCGCTAAATCCGCAGGTTCTTCCACCACCGGCGGAGCCACGGGCAAATCCTCAGGTGCGGGACCTTCCGGGAAGAGTCAGCAGTCGAAACAATCCTAAAAAGGGAGGAAAAAGAATATGAAACGAAAAGTGGTCCTTTCAGCCGGGGTGCTGGTGTGTCTACTCCTTCTGCCGACGGCTCTGCTGTCGGCCCAGACAAAGCAGATTGGTCGGATCACAGACGCCAAGCTGGCCTTTGAAGATGTTACAGCGATTCCGGAGAAAACCATTCCTGAGTTTCTGCTACAGGATGCCGTGGGAATAGCCATCATTCCGGATGTGGTAAAACTGGGGTTCATCATCGGCGGAGAACACGGTAAAGGCGTGCTGTTGCTCAAGAGTCAGGACGGCAGTTGGAGCAATGCGATCTTCATAACCCTGTCCGGCGGAAGCATCGGTTGGCAAGTTGGTGCTCAGTCCTCGGATATCATACTGGTGTTCAAGACGAAGAGAAGCGTCGACGGTGTCCTGAGCGGCAAATTCACCTTAGGGGTGGATGTGGCTGCGGCGGCGGGACCACTCGGACGAAGGGCAAGCGCCAGCACCGATATGGAGCTGAAAGCGGAGATCTACTCCTATTCCCGCAGCCGGGGATTCTTCGCCGGTCTCAGCCTCGATGGAGCGGTACTGCAGATCGACGATCAGGGGAACGCGGCCTTCTACGGATTGAAATACATCAGCCCGCGGGATATTCAGACCCGAACGGACCTGAAGGTGCCGGCCGAAGCCGCAGAACTCAGGCAAACCGTCAAAGAATACACTCAGTCCCTTGGCCGTTAGCGGCCAAGGGATAACAGTTCCGATACATGGCAAAGTATCTCTGAAAAGGAAGACTATAAAAGCAATTTGCAGGGACATTGAAATTACTATCGATGAATTAAGAAATTTATTATAAGAAGTGCTTATTTCATCACCAACTCTTCTTTAAAATCTCAGTGATATTTTCACTTTCTGGATGCGTGGGAACTTGACATTGCCTCAATTAGTGCATAGTATGTCCACAGAATGTGGACATACGTGCAAGTAATTGAGGGTAGCCATGATAGACGAGATTGTCAAGATTCGTCGTACGATTGAGCAAGATGTCTTCGACTACCAAGCGCTAACCGTTGCATTGTCTGGATATCGCAAGCCACGGGATAAACTCACGAAGCTGCTTGCTAGCGGTGCTGTTATCCGGATCAAGAAGGGGCTCTATTGCTTCGGTGAAGATTTCCGCAAAGAACCGATAAGCCGGAAATATTTAGCGAATTTGATATACGGGCCCTCATATATCAGCCTCGACTATGCTTTGAGCTATCACGGACTTATTCCGGAACGGGTAGAAGTGGTTACGTCAGTTACCACGAGAAGGTCCCGTGATTTTAGTACTCCTTTTGGTATATTCTCCTATCGTATGGTGACCGACAATCGGTACACCGTCGGTGCCGTTATAGAACAGTCAGGAAAGGAATCCTTTCTCATAGCCACACCCGAAAAGGCCTTGATTGACAAGGTGTGGACTGACAAGAGATTCCACGGCGTCAATGTCTCTGACTACAGTTCTTACCTGACTGACGATCTTCGGATCGATCCTGAAGCTCTTGCAAGACTCGATATATCCCGAGTGCAATCAATCAGTAGCAAGTATAACTCAGCCCAAATCGATAAACTGGTACAAATCATACTTCGACTGAGGAATTCATCCTATGCATGATGCAATACACTCTATGTTGGACCGCTATGATCTCCTCACCCGCGACGCCTACACAAACGCACTTCGCGAGATTATACAGGAGATAGCACTCCTCGGACTCTGGCGAAGCAAGTTCTTCGAACACTCTGCTTTCTATGGAGGTACTGCTCTTCGGGTGGTTTACGGAATTGACCGCTACTCTGAAGATCTGGACTTCTCGCTATTGAAGTCTGACGATCGTTTCTCTCTCGGGATTTACGCGGGATCCTTACAGCGCGAACTCAACAGTTTCGGATTTCAGGTAGAGTTCGAGCAACGACAAAAGTCCCACCAAACCCAAATCGAATCTGCTTTCCTGAAGACCAATACTTACAAGCAACTGATCGTCATCGAAGCATCGGAAGATCTATTACGAGATCTCCATCCATTGAAAAACCTGAAGATCAAGCTGGAGGTTGATACCGATCCGCCGGGGGGATTTGAAACAGAGACACGCTATGTCCTGCAGCCGATTCCTTTCTCCGTTCGTATCTTCAGCTTGCCGGATCTCTTCGCAGGAAAATTACACGCTATCTTGTGTCGTCATTGGAAATCGCGTGTGAAGGGCCGCGATTGGTACGATCTTGTATGGTACGTGAGCAATCACCCGGAGTTCAGACTATCTCATTTGGAGGCCCGTATGCGGCAATCGGGCAACTACAATGAAGAAGGACCTTTGTCCGTAGAGAAGCTTCGGAGTCTCCTACAAGATGCAGTGAACAAACTGGATGTTGAGAAAGCCTGCAAAGAAGTCTCGCCATTTGTCAGAGACCAGCGTACTTTGGATGTGTGGTCTACCGAGTTTTTCACGGATGTCGTTCAGCGTGTAGTCCCAATTTGAGCTGTTAGGGTGTCAGGAATACCACCGCTACGAAAAATAGCGCAAAAATATAGTTCACAGGATTGATGAGATCTACCCCGGACTTATCTACCAATGAGTAAATAGAAAATCTAACCTGTTGACAGATTACAATTGATACTATAAATTAGTATCATAATATGCTGTGAATAAGAAAAACAAAAGCACATTAGCGGCGATATATGAAAATCCGGTTCGATCGGACATCTTGTGGACTGATATCGAAAACCTTCTATATGCTTTGGGTGCAGAAATTACTGAAGGTAGAGGGTCTCGTGTCCGTGTCGCACTAAAGGATGTCCGCGCTGTATTTCACAGACCCCATCCACGAAAAGTGACAGATAAAGGATCTGTGAAATCAATGCGAAGATTCCTTATCGCTGCGGGAGTGAAAGATGCTGAAATATAAGGGATACACGGGTTACGTCGAATTCGACGATGAGGCTGAATTACTCCATGGTGAAGTCTTGGATACCAGAGATGTAATTACTTTCCAGGGAAAGACTGTTGAGGAGGTGAGAAAGGCATTTCGGGATTCGATCGATGATTACCTGGAGTTTTGCGCCGAAAGGAACGAGAAGCCCGAGAAGCCCTTCTCCGGCAAGTTTGTAGTCAGACTTCCCTCAGAGCTCCATCACCGTGTCTATATCAAGGCTATGGAGAAGGGCCAAAGCCTAAACCAATTTGTGGTAGAATCACTAGAAACAGTCATCTAACGTCCCCCACATACCTACGCTGGATTCCGAAATTTCCCACATGCGCGGGCGTATGTCGCCTAAGGCCGGGGTTATGCGCTATTGTGCCGTTTGTTTACCCTAAAACTGCGTAAAGTATGGCAACTTGCAGATATATCGTCAATCTTTCAGGAGGGTGCTCAGCTTCTTCAGAATTTCATTTATTGTTGATACTGGCAACCTGCAAATAAATTGAGCATCACGAACTCTCCAATCAAGACTCTTTACTTGGTCAGAGAGCACTACCCCAGAGATACTCATACCAGCAGTAATTCTAACTTCAAACGGATATCCTTTGATTTGTGATGTGACGGGATAAAACAAACCAAGTCCGACCTTTTTATTGTAGGATTTGGGTGAAACAACAACCGCTGGTCTTCTACCTGATTGCTCGTGGCCTGCTTTTGGACTGAAATTCAACCAGACAGCATCACCACGATCAGGCAAGTACTTCTTACTCATCACCAGGACTCTTTTCCCTGCGGAATGCCCGTTGAAACTTCATCATGAATATTCTCAGCTGTGATTCCCGACAATAATTCGTCTAACGTATATTCCTGATCTTCAACTGGCTTGATTTTCAACTCACCATTTGAAAGGGACATCTCCACAGTGGATCCGGATGCAACGTTTGCTTCAATAGCAAGTGCCTTTGGAATCCGCAGCGCCAAGCTATTGCCCCATTTTTGAACTTTGAGTTTCACAGCTCCTCACTTTCATAGTATCTACAATGAATATACTTGCTATTGATAAGAATTTCTATCCTCGTTTTCCGTTAAAGCACACCCATTGTGCGAGCTCGAGATAAAATCGCCAATATTCTCTTTCAAGCGACAATAACATCGAGTAGATTCTGGTCATGCGCGATTTATGGCGGATCTCGATGCGAAGGGAACTTCTGGAAGAATTGATTTTGATGACGGCGCCGGCGTTCTTCCTCCTTTCTCTCCTGTTCCCATCGTTCACGTTGGATCCTGTGTTCCCGCTTGGCTACTGCATTCCATCCGGTCACGGTGATCGGTTTTATTTCCGGTGGATACACACCAGAAGATCGGTCACAGTGCCATGCCAGGCACACGCAAGAGCACAAAAAAGCCCGGCATGGACGCGGAGCTTTTTTGTGCAAAGAGGCGGGGGGGCAGGATTCAAAAAGATCCGTATTACACGGATGATTGTTCGACGTGACCACACGTGGGGGGCGGGTTCTCCGAATTTCTTCTTATCTTGCAGTTTCTTCGATGTTACGTACGATGATTGCGAATGACTGGTAGGATGATGGAACGGAATAGATGTTTTAGCGACTAGGACAATACATTCTGCATCCAGCACTACCGAACTATTTTGGCACAAACAAATTGAATAAAGTTGTTTTTATTAAAGACGATAAGAGCAGCTTTTACGCCTTCTCGCTTCCAGGTCTCCCTATCACTCACCTTTCCTTGACCGCATCAATTGGCACCGTTATTATGGCATCCGGACTTAGTCAGTAGAAATTGAACAGGAGAAAACACCATGCGAGCACCCGTGAAGATCTGTGTCGTAGGCCTGGGAAGAATCTCAAAGAACCATCTTGCAGGGATGCGAGAAATTCCCGAAGCTGTGCAGATCGCAGCCATTGTATCGAGCGATCCGGACAAGAGAAAGATGGTCTCTTCAGAGTACTCGATTCCAAGGACCTATGCCTCCTTGGACGAGGCCCTGAAGGACCCGGAGATCGAAGCGATGGATCTCTGTCTTCCCAATCATGTACACCGTGAGGTCGCCGTCCGCTGCGCCGAGGCTGGCAAGCATATCCTCGTGGAGAAGCCTATGGCGAACACCGTTGGAGATTGTGAGAAGATGATCCGGGCGGCGGACAAGGCCGGGGTCAGCCTCATGGTTGGGCAAAGCCGGCGTTTCCACGACGCGATCTTCAAGTCCAAACAGCTGCTCGATGAGGGAAAAATCGGAGACCTCCTCAGTGTAACCGGGTTGCTGTTCGCATACCTGGCGCACCCGCCTACGCAGTGGTGGACAAGCAAGGAAAAAACCGGAGGATTGATGATTCCACTCTGGGGTAATCACATCATCGACTACGTGCTATGGATGTTCAACGAGAATCCGACCCACGTATTCTGCGAAGCCCTCAGGAACAACACGAACTGGGAGGGCGAGGACGAGGTTACTCTCCTGATCGGATTCCAGGGCAATCGGCACGCAACCATCAAAATGTCCTGGAACACAAGGCTGCAGGATAGCGGTGAATGGGACGGCAAAGGAAAGATGCTCTCCTCAGCGGATATCATTTACGAGCGATACGTTCAGGGCACTACGGGAACCCTGCATCTGAACGACGAGACCGAGCTCAGTCTCAATGGAACAACAGTGCTCAAAGGACCCCAGGTGCCGAGTAATTTTGCCGTTCAGATCCGCGAGTTCGCCCATGCGATTCGGGAGAATCGGGAACCGCTAACCTCCGGCAAGAAGACCCTCGAGATCATCCGAGTGCAGGAAGCTGCTCTCAAGAGCGCAAAGCGCCATACCGTCGTCAAGCTGTAGGAGGAGATCATGTTTGAATTGGGCCTATCCGGCCAAATGTTTGATGATCGGACGATCTGGGATCATCTCTCCGCCGCGAAGCGTTTCGGCTACCGGTGCGTTGAGCTGAGGAGTACACACGTCAAGCCAGAATTGCCCGCGGCGGATCTGAAGAAGATCCGATCGACCGTAGAGGATAGTGGGTTATACACAAGCTGCCTTTCCTGTTTCACCGGTAATTATGGTCTTTTCACCGACGAAGAGTGTGCACAGGCCTTCGACGTGTTCAAGGCCTACGTAGAGCTCGCTGACCTGATGGATTCGGAAATGATCCGAATTTGGCCGGCCTGGCAGGAATCCTCATCGGCACCCGAGCCAGTATGGGACAGAGCGGCGGTATGGATGAAAAAGTCATCAGAATATGCCCGGCAGCACCACAAGAAGCTGGTCATGGAAATGCATCATGGCACGCTCTGTGATTCGGCAGTTTCAAGCCTCAAACTGTTGCGAATGATCGATGAAGACAATGTCGGGGTAACCCTCGACCCCGTCAATCTGTATCAGGTGCCTACGGACTACGGAGAAGGTGCGATTCGGGCTCTGGGCAGGAACCTCTTCAATGTGCATATCAAAGACATTGTGGAATTGGCGACGGGGGACTATCCCTACCACTTTACCTATTCCTACTATGCGAAGCACATCGGCCGCTTCACCAAGGTTGTTCCTCCGCAAAATCTGGTGCAGGAGCGTTACTACTGCCACCGGCCTATCAACGCCGGAGCAGTGGACTGGGCACACGTGCTCAAGAGCCTCAAGGTCAACGGCTACCGTGGACGGCTCATCGTCGAAAGCGTCTCAGAGACCAACAAACATATGCCGGCGGGCAGCGACCTCGCCGCAGCCTGCTTCACAGACGTCATTGGCTTATTCGAAGCACTATCTTGAAGAACCCAGGGATCATAGCAATACAACAAAAATTAAAAGGCCCGCGTAGCTGGAAGTATATGAGTTCCTCGTCGGAGGGATTGCATACAGTGGTATCACCCGATATTTCCGAATGCGGGGAGGCATGGGTATTCCGACTCAACCTGCACTCCGGCGGCTCGGCAGTGCTGGAAAGCGGCTCCCTCGAGCTCAGTGGTGTAATCATCTCGGGCAAATTGACGCTGACCATGGACCAGGAACGCCATGTATTGGAACGTTTCGATTCCTTCTATCTTCCCGCTGATTGCCCCGCCACTGTGACTGCCGTGGAAGAACTTTTCATCTACATCGGAGGAGCTCGATACGAAGGGGAAGGGCGCTTCTTCACCAGACGGTGTGATTGTTCGCTTCCGCTCGGAGCTCTGCACCAGGTCCACGGGAAGCCGCCCTACGAGCGTGAAGTCTTCATGACTCTCGATCAGGGCACGCCGGCCTCCCGTTTGATCACCGGTCTTACCTGGGGTAAGAGCGGGGGATGGACGAGTTGGCCGCCCCACCAGCACGAGGCAGACCTTGAAGAGGTCTATTGCTACTTCGACATGGCTCCACCCCAGTTCGGAATGCATTTGAGCTACACGAAGCCGGGGGTTCCGGAAGCGGTTCACTTCGTGTCGACCGGAGACTGTGTAATCGCCCCCAGGGGCTACCACCCCACCGTAGCGATTCCGGGCATTCAAAACAGCTACTTCTGGGTGCTGGCGGCCAAGAGCCGGAAGAGCAGGCGGTACGATCTGGCCGTTCCTGACTCCAGCTATGCAGAGAACAAAGGATGAAAGTATCGCTTTTCGGCTTCACCGGGCAGATCGCCCTCATTACCGGTGCCAGTCGAGGGCTCGGGTTTGTCCTGGCAAAGGGATTGTGTGAGGCGGGTGCCGCTGTGATGCTCAACGGCAAAAGCGAACGCTGTATTGAATTAGGAGCTAACCCTCTGCTTCAGCCAGTTCCTTCAGGAACTCCTCAGTGGTGAGTACCCGCCCGTACTTCATGTTGATCATCCGCAATGAGCTCTTGTGAAACTCGGCGTCAAATGTACCCATGGCGTCGGAGACGGCAAGGACTTTGAACTGACGTTCGAAAGCCCCCGCAATCGTGTCGTCAACACAGATCGGGGTGAGTGCACCAAACACCACGAGGTACTCGATATGATTGGCCTGCAGTATCGCTTCTAAATTCGTGTTGTAGAAGCCGTTGTAGCCGTACTTCTCTACGATGTAGTCCGTTGGCCCCGGATACAGCTCTTCAATGATATCGCTTGCCTCCGCCTCCTTGCCGATATCCTCGTAGTAGCGCTTGTGATGTTTCCAGCAGCACTTCTCCGGCGGGTATTCTTGGGGCGACCACGTCCAGACCAAGGTCTCTTCAGGGCCGGTAATGAACTTCAGATATATGACCGGCATTTTGATCTTTCGGCAAGCCTCGAGGACTTTCTTAGCGTTCGGGATTGCGTCCCGGCAAGACTGCAGGGACATGGGCGCTCCGACACGCACAAAATCATTCTGCATGTCGACGACCAGCACCGCTGTCTTCTTGATCTCGACAGTGTACGGAATCTTTTTCTGTTCTGCCATTGTCATGCTCCTGGTTCGAAAGGGTTAAACGCTGTCAACAACGATCAGTACCGCCCTGTCGGCGCGTAGAATAAACGGTATCGGATGTTTTGACATAAAAAATTTCTATTGAGCAGCGGCTCAAGCCAACCCGGCGGCGACAAGGAAGTTTCTGCCCAACATCTTCGTGATCTCCTCTTCGGGAATTTCGGGCCCGCCGGTTGCCCTGGCTTCCTCGTTGACCGTGCGGAATTTTGGCAGCAGCGTATCCGGGAACTCGAATCCGGGATAGTCGGTACCCCAGCAGATCTTGGAAAACGGCACGCCGAATGCCTTGGCCTTGATGAGGAAGTTGTACATGTCGCGCCGTGTATAGACACTGTTCATGTAGGATAGGTCCATGTAGAAGTTGGGATGTTTGGC
>Ga0114922_10006812_pt1 | contig 10461 bp, 12 predicted proteins | sample AartaG_FD_100975 | JGI IMG/M metagenome (GOLD analysis project Ga0114922, IMG submission 100975) | Deep subsurface microbial communities from Aarhus Bay to uncover new lineages of life (NeLLi) - Aarhus_00045 metaG | ecosystem: Environmental > Aquatic > Marine > Oceanic > Sediment | place...
AGGATCGTGTCTTGGTCTCAGTTCACACCTGATGTGGTATGCTTTGACCGGTGGCTGTAACCATAGGAAGATTGTATTCAGGATTGACCTGTAGTAGGATCTATTACGGTGGATATGATCCGTCCTCTAAAAACCTTCTCGTTGTTCGTAACAGAGAACTGTAATCTTGACTGTGACTATTGTTTTTTTGATAAAAGGGATAAAAAGGAGATAAGCGTCGACACAGCACAAAGAGCTGTCGATTTTTTCTTAGAACAATCCAAAAACGAGAATAATCTGCATTTGAGTTTCTGGGGGGGCGAACCCCTGCTATCACTGCGGTTAATAAAAAGACTGGTGGATTACACCACCCGAAAAGCTCAAATGGCAGGAAAAACGATCCACTATTCTATGCCCACAAACTGCACGGCATTCAACGAAGATGCCCTTGATTTCATTAAAAGCCGGAACATCTCTCTTTCCTTGAGCATCGATGGTACGCGCACTTCACAGTCTTTAAGAAGAACTGTAAAAGGCCATAGTTCGTATCATACCGTCAAAGAAAACCTCAAATTGATTGAGATGATGGGTGTCAGTCATTTAGCTAGCGTGCGAAAAACGGTAACTCCCGATACGGTTGTAAACCTGCACAAAGACATCTTGTTTTTTCTTGATCACGGTCTGAGACGGATAACCTTTTCACCGGTTATGGAGACAGAGTGGCCGGAAAAAAAGCTGGAGATTTTTGAAGAACAGCAGTTGAAGATTGCGGACCACTGGATCCGCAGTTTAAGCGTTGACGAACCATTTTCCATAAAACTCTGGGATGAAATGCTAATTGAGCGGATTTTTTCTAAAAGGCCTGAGCTATTCTGTGAAGCCGGGGTCTCCGTTCTGGCGGCGGACGTCAATGGACATCTTTTCCCCTGTCACAGATTTGTATACTACGATCATTTGAACCACATTCACTGTCTGGGAGACATTCATACGGGAATAAAAGAGGATTCGTTATACATGATGTATAACGCCATAACTCACGAAACGTTAATGGCAAGAACAGAAGATTGCACTACTTGCCCCCATACGGATCGTTGCCGATTATTCTGTCCGGCCATCAATTACAAATTGACAGGTGATGCGCTGAAAAACAAGCCATGGCTGTGTCGCTTCGAGATGATTTGTGAAAGCGTAGTGGAGTACATCGCGGAAAAGATGAGCGTTGAAAAGAAATTTGCAGCATATCTGGCAAAGAAACTAAAGGATGGACCTCGTTATCGATTGAGTGAAAAGCAGATCGATAAAATCACAGGCAACGCGCATAGAACCTTGGCAGTTATACGCAGGGAAAAACAGGTTGAAGAGAAATCTCGAGAAACTAATTAGCAATCCTCTCATCAGAGGATCGGTCCGCCTGTTGGGTTTTCGAATATCCAGATCTCTTCTGTATCATACCTTGATCCGTTTCTTGATACCGAAAAGTATTATTCAAACGCTATATGCATCCGTCGAACAATATTTTGCACGATACCTGATCGAGAACTGCCGGGAAGTAAATCTCGAGAAAGCAAGACAATTCATTCGACACTACAGGCTGAAGTTGTGTGAAGATATCGTCGTATTGAACCTGAGCCGAAAACGAATTCCGCAAGTCTTGGCGAAAAATGTTGTGATCGAGGGAATGGGGAATTTCCACCAAGCTATAGAAAGGCAAAGGGGCGTACTGGCTGTCGGTGCACACGTCGGCTCTGTGATATTGGGCACCGTCGCATTCGTTAATCTCTTTAACGGCGTCACAAATTCCCGGCGTCGAAGTATCAGGATATGTACGGACCCCTACGTAACCCGATTCTTCACTCCCCGGCAACATCATGACAACTATTCATTTATTTCGAATAGCTTGAATCGGCATGAGATGATAAACCGGATCATTGCGGCCTTGAAATCAAGAGAGATAGTCACAACCAATCTGGATGTAATGTCCGGTGGATCAAGTGCCGAAGTATTTCGTCTGTTCAACAAGGCGAATGTCTTTCTTCCCGCGGTGGTGGGCTCGGCAAAGTTAGCGATTTTGGCTGAAGCGGTGATTCTACCCTGGTCGAACAGGCGCGATGAACACAACAGGCTTGTTCTCAAGTTCGAAAACCCCATTGTCCCCGGTGAACAAACTAATGGATTGGCTGAAGAGCTCTGTCGATTATTGGAAAAATGGATTCTGGAAAATCCCGAGCAATGGATATATTGGGATCGATTCCAAAAACGATTGCTGAACGATGAAACGTCTTAAAAGATTTCTGCCGTATCTCAAGCCGCATATAAAACAGATCACCTTGTTGTTTGTTGTGATAGTGGCATTATTGTTGATCATTGTGCCTGTCCCTCTCTGGGAAAGAGATATTATCGATAAGGTGATTCCAGCATCGGATACCAGACAGCTGATGTCGTTGGTAATTCTAATTGCGAGTTTTTATAGCATATATTTCTTCCTCAACTATTTCCGTAGCCGCCTCAGCAGCAGTACAAGAGAAAAAATATTGACCAAGGTAAGAATCGATTTGTATGACAAGCTACAAAGGATGTCGATGCAATTTCTCGCCAGAAAGAAATCCGGAGAGCTCCTATCTAGAATTCTTCATGACGCAGGATTCGTCCAGCATCTTGTGAATGACCAATTCTTTATGACTATCGGTTCCGGAATCAAGGTAACGATACTGATTTACCTGATGGTGAAAATACATCTGCAATTGACCGTGCTCTGCCTTAGCCTATTACCGGTCGTTTTAATAATCCTCATCGTTTTCAGGAAAAAGTTCTATCGCAGTACCCTTGAACTCCATAGAACTCGGGCGGATCTATCGGGCACAATCCAAGATAACCTCTCTGCAATGAAATTGATACAAGCGGAGACGTTGGAAGAGAACAGACATCGGCAAACCTTGGTGTCCGCCAAAAAATTGGAAGATGTGAATATCCGCAGAGCAAAGATCGGGATCACCGGCAACCTATTGGTATCGATTCTCACCTATGTTCCTCTGTTGCTGCTTATTTGGGGATTTGGAGGGTATCAGATAATTCGTTCCGCCCTTTCTCTGGGTTCGCTGTTAGCCTATATGCAGTATGTTTTTGCCATGACCGGGCTAATTACCAATTTTTTTAACTTTGCCATGAGCCTGCAGGCCGGGTATGCTGCGTTGGATCGAATTTTCGAGATACTGGATTCGCAGGAACAGATATCTGATAAACCGGAAGCAGTTCCGCTTGCAGAATCTATTTCGATAATCCGCTTCGACAAGGTGTCTCTCACCTTCAACGAAGACGGATTTTCCAGGAACACGAAAGTACTGGACAACATTGACTTTCAAATAGAAACGGGGGAACAAATAGGCATTGTCGGTCTTACAGGTGCTGGAAAAACCTCGTTTGTCGATCTTATTCTACAGTTCCATCTGCCTACAACAGGGGCCATCTTGTTGAATCATAAATCCATTCGTGATTTCACCGCGAAAAGCGTAAGAAGCAGGATTGTTTACATCCCTCAACAAGACTTCTTCTTCAATGATACCTTACGGAACAACATGACTCTGGGAAAAGAATATCCGGAGGAGGACATCTACGCTGCTTTGCGTTGTGTGTCTGCACAGGATTTCTTAGAATCACTACAGGACGGATTGAACACTATGGTGGGCGAGAGGGGAGTGATTCTTTCCGGGGGGCAGCGGCAACAGCTCGCTCTAGCCAGAGCGATGTTGAGAACAGCGGATTTATATATCTTTGATGAAGCCTTTTCCGCACTTGATCTGGAGGCAGAAAAGGCAGTGAAACCTTATTTGCGGGAAAGAACCAAAGACAGGATGGCCATTATCATAGCACACCGGTTCAGTATTCTGGACTTGGTCGACCGGGTAATAGTAATGGCGAATGGACGGATTATTGAACAAGGGAGTATCGCCGAGCTGATACAAGCGAAAGGACTGTTCTACAACTTGTACGAGGCGCAACAATAGAAGCCGGGGCAAAGCATGAAATCCAAAATCGTCATCATCACAGCGGAACAGAGCATAAGAGACTTCTTGTCTACCTATTTTGAAGATAAGGGCTTCAGGTGCTTGATCATCGAACGGGATAAGATAATTTCTGAGCAGCAACTTGTCATAACGGAGGATTCCGTGAAGTACTGCGATGATGATTTGATCAAACAAACCGCTGCGGCGATCGTTTTGGATTCCGGGTACATGTGGCCGCAACCGACTTCCATCCCTTCGGAAGAACAGTGGTCCTATTATGAGAACAATCTCGACGAGTACCTGCGCAACGAAAGAGAATCCGCCTCCTTATGGTACAGTTTTCTTGAAATCATGAACGACTGTGTGCCTCTTTGCATCAACCCGCAGGAAGCCTATACCGCAGAAGCTTTCAAACCATGGGCTCTCGATGTTCTTTCAGAGCAAGGCATTGCAACAGCACCGTTCATAGCTGGAAACAACAAGAAACAGATCTCAAATTTTATAGAGAGAAATCGGGGGTTGGTCCTATCTCTGCCGATAACGAGCAACGGGCGAAATTACCGGGATTGGCAGGAACCGTTCGAACATGAGAATGCTCCAGTGTTTCTGCAAGCTCTTTCGTCCAAGGAAGAAGTGAAAATTGTAGTTGCCAATGGCAAAGCGATTCATGTCGATCCCGAGGGATCGAGTATCGATGAAATAATTGATGAGATCCCCCTAATCCAGTCTGTTTTGAAAATCCACCTCGCTGAACTTGTGTTTCGCTATTCGGATCGTCTGGTCTTTTCGGATTTCAAGGCTGCTCCGGATCTGAGCAATTTGAACCACGGTACGCTGACCAAGCTACTCGATGAAATACTCTCTCTGATTGAAAAGACGAGAGCATGAAGATCGGCGTCTTTGGATCATCAATAGATCCCGAAGTACAGGTACTGCAGCGAAGGATCATCAACAGAGGGGTTGAATGTTTGACATTCAACTTTTCACAATTCCCTGACGATTTATCACTCGCTATCACAAACGACGCTATTCTAGCAAACGATTTCAATCTCCTGGAACTCGACACTGCATATCTAAGAAGCAGCGGAGGAAGGTATCCCAATCTGATGAGATTCGATGAGCTGGGCAACCTGATGCCGATCAGATTTCACTCAAGAGCAGAATCCAAAAGAACGCATCGAGAACTTATCCAGTATCTCAAAAAAGAAAAATCGGATCGAACTATCAGACAAGCTGTAATTTTCGCATTTCAGTGCAGGAGACCTCTGATAAATCCATTGAGGCCGAACAGTCTTCACCGCCTGAAACCTTTCCTGTTCCATTATCTAAGGAAGCACGGAGTTCCTGTCCCGGAATTCATCGTTGCCAGCGCCGGCGACTGGCTACTGCGATTCTCGAAAAGGAACGCCAATCTCCAGGCGAAGACGGTGGCTAAACCTCTGGCAGGAATATTCAAGACTGAGCTGCAGACCGAAAAAGAATGGGAAAGGGGCTTCTGGAAGATTCGCGGTGCTTTCTACCAAACCTTCATAGACGGAGACACGATCCGCTGCTATGTCCTGAACGACCGGGTCATAGCTGCAGCCAAGATTCTGTTCCACGGTACGGTTGATTCGTCTTTGAGCCAAACCGGGATAGAGGTGGTAGACCTTCCGCCACAAGCGGTGCAGATCGCTAGAACAACGGCAAGGATTCTCGATACACGATTTTGCGGTATTGATCTGATGAGAGAAAAGCGGACCGACAAATACTTCGTTATTGACTGCAATTTCTCACCAATGTTTGTCAATTTTGCCAGGCTTAGCAAGATCGACATTCCAGCGAAGATTGCCGAGTATCTTATTCAGCTCGCCCGGCAAGATCCCAAAAACAGTCCAAAGGGAGTCCCTTTGCTGCGAGAAGCAAAAGAGTTGCTGACAAGCGATAAGGAAATCAGGCAAAAGTTGGGGTTGTAGAGAGCACGCGATGCCCACGATTGGTATCATCGGCTTCAAGACCGATCCACACGTTCAACTCCTCGTTAAGGAGATCGAACGACAAAGAGCAAGAGCGGTGATCGTGGATTTCTACAACTTCCCGCGCTTCAATCTGTTGTCGATCGATGAAGCAGCTTCGTATGATGATATCCATATTGACGAAACGGTACGGTTTCCAAGTATCGATCTTCTTTTCCTTCGTAATTTTGCGTATCCCTTTCCTGCAAATGCAAGCAACCGACTGCGGTTCATTGAACACAGCGCTGGAGTTAGAAACAATCTCGTACTTCAGTACAGTGTCGTACGAATGCTGGAGGACCGGATCCCCGTCATCAACAATCTGGATTCTACTCTGTTACACCGATTGAAATCCTACCAGCATTTTCTGTTAAACGCACACGGGATATCAGTGCCTCAAACATTGTCAACAAATAATGTAGAGGAGATAGAAGCATTCCTTGGGAAATTTCCTCAAGGTGTGATCGTCAAACCGGGGACCAGCGGTGCGGAAGTTGTCATGGCGGATCGTGAGTTCTTTGAAAACAACCAAGAAATCCTGAGGACGCGACCTTTCGTCTTTCAACAATACGTGAAGGGCAGGAGCCTCCGGGCGTACAGCTTGGGGGGGAGAGCAATATCGATAGGGGAGATCATTTACGACAAGCGTGTCGTTGATTGGCGAGAAAAAGAGATCGGGGTTGAGCCGTATGAAGTCAAAGAGGCTCTGAGAGCTGAGATCGCCAGGGCGGTAAAAATCTTGAACCTCGTTTTTTGCAGCATCGATATAGAGTATGATACTCTCACCAAGAAGTACTACCTGTTGGATTTCAGCCCCGCCCCCCTATTTACGGGTTGGAGCAAGACCACCAAGACTAATATCGCCGGTGAGATTGCGGATTACCTCTTCAGTGTACTAGACAACAATGGGATAATATGGAACGAGAGTTGATGTTCTAGCCAGGGAGCAAAGTAGGAACCATGAGACACTCGAGATCATGCGATCTAAACCACTTGATATCTCTGGTGGAAGACGTCGTTGAGGAAGTACAAACCGAAGAGCTCGGTAATAATCTCGATGACCTTCTGGCCTGCACGGACAGAGATCCTCTTTACGTATACAAGAGTAAAAAATGCTATCCCCGTACCGTCGTCTGGGAGTTGACATTGGCCTGCAATATGCGGTGCAGCCACTGCGGATCTTCCGCAGGGATAAGCCGAAGGGACGAGCTAAGCCGGGATGAGATGTTCGGATTGTGTGACGAACTCGGAGAGCTCGAATGCGAGCGGCTTACCTTGCTTGGGGGAGAGCCTTTGGTACACCCCCACTGGGAAGAAATCGCCTTGCGACTGAAAGAACAGGATGTCAGGGTAAATGTGATAACCAATGGCTGGATGCTCGACGATCCAAGGTTTTGCGACAGAATCAAGAATGCAGATCTCTCGATCGTCGGCATCAGTATCGACGGCATGGAAAAGAGCCACGATGCATTACGAAGACGCGGATCATTCAAACGGTTGTCTCGGGGCATCGATTTATTAAGAGCAAGGGAAGTACCTGTTGCAGCGGTTACGGTTGTTACTCAGGATTCCCTCAAAGAGATTGACGAACTATATGATTTTTTTATCGACAAAGGCGTGAAGGTATGGCAGCTTCAGATAGCTGCACCTCTGGGACGACTGCTGCCTGACGATCCCCTTTTAATACAACCTCATCAGATTCAGGTGATCTACGATTTTCTCTACAAGAAGAAAGCGTTAAAACCGGGGTTGACAATTGATTTGGCCGATAACATTGGTTATTTCCCCTCCGGAAACAATACCTATTGTCGGACCACCCGACGAAACAACAAGAACTGGATCGGATGCATGGCGGGGATTCAAGTCTTAGGTATCGATTCCAACGGTGATATCAAAGGCTGCCAGTCGTTGCCCAGCATACAAAGGTTTATAGAAGGAAATGTTAGAGTAACGCCTCTGAAGGAGATTTGGAACAATCCCGAAGGATTCAGCTACAACCGGCGGTTCAGCCGAAAACAATTGGGAGGCTACTGTGCAGATTGCAGGTACGGGAGTCTATGCAAAGCCGGCTGCAGTTCCACGGCATACGCCTATACCCGTTCAATCGGGGATAATCCGATGTGCATCTACCGAGCTTCTCGGGAGAAAGCCCCGGATCAAAACATGAACCTCGGCCAACTCAAGAAACAAGGTAGAAAGCTGATCGAGAACAACGAGTACAGAAGAGCTCTGCGGTTGTATGAGCATGCCATCTCCGTAAACCCGCAGGACTGGAGAGTCCTCGATATTCTTGGCTTCCTCTGTTATATGACGGGGAGTTTTGAAGACGCCGCGGAATATTGTGGAAGGTCTTTGGAGATCAAACCGGACAATCCCTACTCCTTGAAAGGTCTGGGTCTCTGCCGGGTGGAAATGGACAGAGCACAAGAAGGGATCGCCCTGATTCAAAAAGCCATAGAAATTGATCCTGAAGTTTTTGATGCCCATTTCGACCTGGCTGTTGTTTATGTGAAGACCAAACAGTACGAGAAGGCTCGGCAACACTTCGAGAATGCTCTCGCCATCGATCCGAACAGAAGCCGTGAGGTGAACCGGGCACTTTCCCAATTAGAGAGGCTAAACAATCCCTCCTCCTGAACTCAAGTCCTGTTCGTCTCTCCGAATGAGTAGAACCCGCAAGATATAATTGCGCATACCATGGATGATCAATGCCGGATAAAAGGAAGCTGTCACCACATTCAATACGCTGACAGCGATCGAAAATAGAAACAGATCCAAACAGGGCAGCAGCCGCCTGGAACCTCTATTGAACACTAAATGAATAACTGCAAAAGCAACAGAGGTAAGGACTACTGCCAAGAAATTATGGCCCAGTCGATCCAGTAAGAGATTGAGGAGCACATATCTGAAAATCGTTTCTTCCAGCAGGGAGGTCAAGAAAGCGGATTGGAAATGCACGACAGAAGTGCGTTTCCCATAGATGAGAAAGGTGGATCGAAACAGATGCCGGCTCGCACGGAACGATCGATCGGTGATCAGATTCGAGACAGCGCAGCTGAGGTGCGCCAGGAGGATCCACGTGGGCAATAGATACCAGAGATGGAGATCCGTGATCTGTTCGAACCGTCGGAAAAAAAACAGCAGGAACAAACTTGAAGGAATGACGATAAGATATCGAAGCGATAGTTTATGTTTTTCCTTTTTCAGAGAGTAAATGTTCACAGCTGCACGGGACAGGGCAGCGTGCTATCCATACAGCTCCTCCAGGGCCTGAAGGACTGCGTAGACCACATCCTCAATCTCTTCACCGTCCTGATTCTCTCGCTCTGCGCCGAACACCCGCTGCCTGAGTTCGTCTATCAGCTCCTTCTTTCGAGGAGAGCGAAGGATTTCCACAACCCGGTTTGCTATCGTTTCTTTCTCTTCTTTGGATATCGACATATCTATTTAAACACCGGCTTATTCTTGAAAGATATCAATTGTATGATATAATTAATGATATAGGTTATCAATAGAGGGAGGTCTGGAATGAAGACCTTGAAGACAGTAGGCGTGTGTATCTGTTTTGGGATTGTGCTGCTTTTCCTATTCGCCTGCTCGGAAGATTTTTATCTAGATTCTGATAAATACGTTGGGACCTGGACTCTTGAGACCGGTGAAAAGCTTGAAAAGCTGATCCTAACGGAAGACACCTGGATCTATGTGAAAGGGAATGAACACACGACAAATCAAGGACCCGTGTTTGTTTACGACCAGGGAGGCAAAGGAACTTTTGAAATCACCCAAACAACGATAAGCCTCAACCTTGATGAAATCTGGGCTTGCACATCCGCCTCGTACTGTGGCTGGTACGCAAAAGGTACCACCGAGTATGATGCCCGGGCTTTTTTCCAACAAGAAACTGTGCCCTATACCATTACCGACACGACCTTGACCGTTACACTGGGCTCGGGTCCCCAAGAATTTACCAGACCTTGATCGAACGACGTTCCGCCACTCGCGGCCTGTGCTTTGTGTGAAAAGATGAAATTACCGGCGATTTCCTACTGCGGATAAGAGTCGGGGTCCTCTTCCCCGACAGAATAAAGTGTAGTTGGAGGGCCACCAGCCTCTTCACCGACCGAGTAAACGGTCGTGGCCGGTGGGTACCACCCGTCATCGCTCCAGAGAAAGGCGCAGGCGGGGCGGGGCGATTCTTTCTGCATTTTATCGATCACAGAGAGGATTATTTCCTTCAAATCGTGCCTTGTCATTTTCCGCACCCCCCTCTTTTATCTATATAGAAAAGCATATCCCATTTACAGACTTTGTCAAGTTTATCGACTCCGCTCAAAGACGCCCCCGTCGTTTCGGCAACCGCATAGGCGAAGATCCGAGCAAAGGAACCTCCACATTCAGTCCAGGGGCAGGTCCCGCCGGTACTCCACCAGATCGTGGATCCCGGCTTCCTTCTTTCCGGCCTCGCTCATGCGTTCGATCAGGACCGC
>Ga0114922_10006813_pt1 | contig 10460 bp, 10 predicted proteins | sample AartaG_FD_100975 | JGI IMG/M metagenome (GOLD analysis project Ga0114922, IMG submission 100975) | Deep subsurface microbial communities from Aarhus Bay to uncover new lineages of life (NeLLi) - Aarhus_00045 metaG | ecosystem: Environmental > Aquatic > Marine > Oceanic > Sediment | place...
AATTGTAAATACGCAGAAATATTTTACAAAATAGAATGAAACCAAATTTGCTCATAACAACAGACTGTTTCTTGCCAAGATGGGACGGAATAGCAAGATTCTTATCAGAATTACTGCCGGTCTTGACAAAATATTTCAGAGTGACTGTAATAGCACCGAATTTTCCAGGCAAATCAAAAAAATTCAAAGGAATGAAGATAATCAGGCTGCCCTTGATTCCCCTAAAATTCGGAGACATCTACTTTGCACGCGTCAATAAACAATTAATAAAAGAAAAAGTATCCAAAGCTGACTTAATCTTTAACCAGACAATCGGGCCAATAGGAATGACTGCAATAAAAGCAGCAGATATACAGAAGAAACCAGTGATAAGCTATGTGCACAATATAGAATGGGAGCTGAGCTCAAAAGCAATAAAACACTTCCAGAAACCAGTGTGGCATCTAGTGAAGAGGATGACAAGAAAACACTACAACAAATGCAATCTATTAATAGTGCCCTCAAATGAAGTAGGAAGAATACTTACAGCAAACAGGATTAAAACACAAAAAACAACAATACCAATAGGAGTTGATGCAAACAAGTTCAAGCCAGCAAAATCAAAAACAGAAGCAAAGAAAAAAATAGGGATAAATCCAAAAAACACAGTAATCGGTTTCTCAGGCAGAGTCGGGAGAGAGAAAGACATGCCAACACTAATCCAGGCATTCAGCAGACTAAAACAAGAAAACCTGAAACTTCTGATAGTAGGAACAGGAATAAAAATAGAGACAGGGAAAAATACAAAACAGACAGGAGCAACAAACAATGTAATAAAATACCTGCAGGCCTTAGATATCTTTGCACATGCATCATTAATAGAGACAAACTCTCTATCGACAATGGAGGCAATGGCTTGCGAGCTTCCTGTTGTTGTGACACCAGTAGGATCAATAGGAAATTATGTAAAAAATGGAAAAAACGGACTGCTATTCCCAAGACACAACTCAAAAGCAATGCACAAACAACTGCAAAAGCTGGCGAACAACAAAAAACTAAGAACCAAACTAGGAAAAGAGGCAAGAAAAACAATAATCCAGAACTACGATTGGAAAACAACAGAAAAAAAAATCATAAAAATACTTAAAGAATTCAAGCCTTAACTACTTTCTTTGCCTTGCTGATATCAAGACTGACAACATTACTCAATCCAGCATCTGTCTGCATAGAGACACCATACAGGGAATCTGCCTCTGATATAACAGCATCATTATGGCTGATGACAACATACTGCGCCTTGCTGCAGTAATCCCTAATCAAGTCAGCAAGCTTCTGAGAATTAGCCTTGTCAAGAGCAGCATCAACCTCATCAAGAATGTAGAATGAAGCAGGCTCGTGCTCCTGGATAGCAAACAAGAATGCCAAAGCAGTTAATGTCTTTTCTCCACCAGACAAACTTCTGATATCCAGGAACTTCTTGCCAGTCAACCTGACCTTTATCCTCAAACCTTCATCAAAAGGACTCTCAGGATTCTCCAGCTCCAGAAAAGCATCTCCTTTTGTTGAAAGAGCTGTAAAAATATCGACAAAATTCTTGTTAACAACATCCAAAGTATCCATGAACAGGCCTTTCTTGCTGGTCTCTATCTCTTCCATCATCGTCATGACATCATCTTTCTCGCCAACAAGATTATTCTTCTTGTCAATCAGGATAGTGTACTCTTTCTCAACTGTCTCATAGATCTCCAGGGCTCTCAGGTTAACATTGCCGATGTTAGCCATCATCTTCTCAAAATCAGAAATTTCTTTCTTCAACTTCTCTTCTGACTTCTCCATGTCCAGCTCAACACCTTCGTATTGCGCGAATTCAGCATTCATGCCAGCAAGCTCTGCCTTGACCTTTGCCTCTTCAATATAGAATGTGTTGATTATCAATTCCTCTTTTCTAGAGGCCTCTTGCAGGCCTAAAATCCTGCTCTCCTGCTCTGTAATCTCATCACTACGCTTTGTCCTCTGCTCAAACAAGGACTTGAATTGTGAAAAGAACTTGTTCTGCTCTGTCTCTTTTGTCTTGAGCTCTGCAGACTGCTCCTTGATTTCCTTGTTAAATCCTTTAATCTCATCCTTAAAAATGCTCTCCTCTTTATCAAGCTCTTTCAATATCTTGCCTGTGTTTTCCTTATCTCTTCCAACAATATCTTTTTCCTGATTTGCCATGTTTTTCAAATCAGCATCAATCTTGATGACCTCTTCTGAGAACTCCTTCTTTTTCTGCTCAAAAGTGTTCAACTCTGCCAGTAATCTAGGATTTCTCAACTCATTCATCTCAGAACGAAGCTTTTGCTTCTCAACCTTTAGGCCTGTTAATTTTTCTGTCTCTTCTGCAATATCATCCTCAACCTTTGCAATATCCTTGTTTAGCTTTTCCATATTCTCCTGCAGTTCTTTCTTGTAAACCTCATTAGCCTGCAGGTCACTAGAATCAAGATGCAAACTCTTTTCTGTCTTGATGATGTCACCCTCAAGATTAGCCTTAAGCTCTCTAGTTGCATAGATCTTTTTCTCGTTCTCTGTTCTCTCTTTTTCAAGATCCTCAACAAAACTCTGTGCTTTTTTCAGCTCTTTTTTCAAGTCAGAGATATCACCAGAGAGATCTTTTTGCTTGAAACTGCCTGCTTTCTTGTGCCTAAAGCCGCCAGTCATGGCTCCAGATGATTCTGCAAGGTCTCCTTCAAGAGAAACCATCCTTGCCTTTCCAATACCAATCTTTCTGGCAGTCTCAATATTATCAATAACCAAAGTGTTGCCAAAAACATGGCTAAAAGCATTCTTAAACCTAGGATCAAACTCAATCAAATCAATAGCAAAACCATGAACTCCCTTCTGCTTTGCTAATGCATTTAATTCGTTATTTTTATTAGCAGGCTTTATCTTGTTAAGAGGAAGGAATGAAGCAATACCTAGCCTGCCCTCTTTCAAGAACTTGATGCACTTTGCAGCAGTCTTGTCATCCTCAACAACAATGCTCTGGATCTTCTTTGCCGCAGCAATCTCAAGAGCCATTGAGAATTTCTTGTCTGCTGTCCCTAATTCTGCAACAGTACCATATATCTGGCCCAGCTTATTCTTGTTTTCTAAAACTTTCTTTACCGCAATATTAGATGAAATAAACTCTTGGATGCTGGCATTCTTTATCCTGAGCTTTTCTATCTTTTCATTAAGCTTGAAAGCCTCTTTTCTGGCATCTGCCAGCTTATTAGCATGAGCAGAATCTGCATTCAGCAATTCGTTTAATTCTAAAACAAGCTTCTTGAACTGATTCTTCTTTTTCTTCAACAAATCAATCTCGTTCTTGTGCTCTTTTTCCAGTGTAATAACTTTTTCTATCTGCTGATCAATTGTCTGCAGCTGAAATTCACACTTATCTTTTCCCCTGATAAAATCCTGCTGCTTCTCTCTCAAGGTCTGAATTGTTTTTTGAATATCATCTGCCTGCTTGTCAAGCTCTTCAATCTTATTCTCAAAGCCAGAATCCTCTCCAAGCTTGTGCTTTTTCTTGAAATCAGATATTTTTTTATCTAAAATAGTAAGTTCATTAGTGAAAAACTTCTTTTTGTCACTTAATTCCTTTTTTTGATCTTTTAATTCGCCAATCTTGTCATCAAGCTCAGCAAGATTTTTCTGCAGCTGACCTTTTCTCTGATCAACACGAGAGATCTCATTAGTGCAGGAACTGACTCTTGTCTTTTTTGTGGCCAAGTCAACTCTTAATTTCTCTACTTCCTTCTGAAGCTTAATCTGCTCTACTTCTCCTTTTTCCTCAATCTCATCAGATATCTGCTTTATCTTATCTTTTCTCTCTGCAATCTCTTTTCTTAAATTGTCTATCTGAGAATTAAGTTTTGTTAATCTTTCCTTGTTTTTAGAACTCTTTTCCTCTAACTTTGTTTTTTCATCATCTTTCTTATCCATCTTTCTCTTTAGGTAAGAGGCCTTGTTTTTCTTGATATCATCATTCAATCTCTTGTACTTCAAGGCTTGATCACGATCTTTTTTTAATTCCTTCAGATATGTCTCTCTTTCTTTAAGGATGATTCCTGCCTCATTAAGCTTGTCTTCAACTTTCTGGAGCTCATTAAGGGCTTTTTGCTTTTTATCTTCATAGACAGAGATGCCTGCAATCTCCTCAACGATCTGCCTTCTTTCAACAGAACTCATCTCAACAAGCTTTACAATATCACCCTGCAGAATTATGTTATACCCATCTGGATATATTTTTGCCAAGGCAAGCATGTCAACAATCTCCTGCCTTGTCTTATTCTTATTATTTATCCTGTACCTGCTGACACCATCTGGCCTAACAATACGAGAGACCTTGACAGAATCTTCCTCAACAGGAAAAATACGCGCTTTGTTGTCAAACACAATACTGACCTCTGCAGTATTAGCAGGCTTTTTGGCTTTACCGCCATTGTAAATCAGGTTAGCGGATTTCTCTGCTCTCAAGGATTTGGAAGAAGACTTGCCTAAAACAAAACACAATGCATCCAGGATATTAGATTTGCCAGAGCCATTCGGTCCCAGGACTACATTAAAGCCTGGCTCAAACAAAAGCTCTGTCCTCTTTCCAAAGGACTTAAACCCGTCTAAAACCAGCTTATTTATCTTTGTAATATTATTATTCTTCTCAGTAGCTGCTGCTTCTGTCATCTAAAATTTGCTAGAATATAGAGATATATAAAGGCTTCGCTTGTCGATTATATAAAAATAAAAAAAAGAAATTAGTTCCATGAACGCCTTGGCCAGGTAGGAGTATTTGCCTGTGGGTTAACCCAATAATGGTTCTTGTATCCCATGCTCGTACATTCATAAGCGCACTGGTTCTGGGTCCTAGGTCCTAGGAAATTAACCTCTTTGCCATAGATTCCAGAGCCAGGATCTCTTGGCTGAGAAACAATATACTCGCCATCATGACAGTAGCAATTCCTGTAACCATTGCCGTTCTCATACACATTACCCCAGACAAAAGCAGTGCTGCTGGAATTCATCATTGTAACAAGACCAAGAACACTGATTACAGCAATAAAAAGCAGGGCAAGAATCACGAGTTTTTGCTCTTCCATAATATCACCTCTAGAAACACCAAATAAACACAGGTATATAAACCTTTTCAGAACTCGCCTAATTTCTTCTGGTTCTTAACACCAGCAACACGCTTATAAGAAGACCAGGTCTTCCTGAAAATATCAGGAAAATCCTTGTAGTACTTTTTCAAGAATTCTTTTGTGCGTTCATCAGAAGGGTATCCAGAACCAAAGTCAATACCAATCTTTTTCTTGAGTTTTTCAATCTCCCTGTCTCTTGTGACTTTAGCAAGAATAGACGCAGCAGAGACAACAGGAAAATTAACATCTGCCTTGTGCTCTGCAACAATCACTACTTTCTTGTTGTCTATTTTCTTCTTTACATAAGCCTTATATGCTTTGATATTTGGACTGGGACAGTCAAGAACTACCTTATCTGGCTTCAAGACATTGATGATTTTAGCAGAAATATCTGCCTCAAGCCAATTAAGATTAGAATCTTTTGAGAGCAGAACCTTATCTATATCTGCAGGAGGAATGATGATTATCTTATAATCCTTAACCATTCCTTTTATCTGGTCAAACAAGATTTCTCTGGTTCGTGGAGTTAATAGTTTAGAATCTTTTGCTCCAATAGACTTTAGTTTAGCTTCGTCTTCTTCTTTAATCAATACACCGCACATCACTAGGGGACCGATTACTGGGCCTCTCGGCAAACAAAGGCAAAACAAAATTCAGCTTTGTTTTCTGCCGGCCTCTTCGACCCCTGCGAGTAATACCATAAACAGGAAATAAGTAAAGAGTGTTTTTAAATATTACTATTAAAAAAAACAAAAAGTAAGAAAGAGTTCGGTTAATGAAAGAGTGTTTGGGTTGTTGGGTTGATTGTTGATCTAAAGAATTAAATAAACAATAAAATGTAATCAATTAATCCCCACACCTTATTATTTTTATTAAATCTTCTATCGAACTAACAGAATCATATATTTCTCTAGCTTTTTCTTCTTCTAAGCAACCTCCAAACTCTGCAGGATATGTCATTTTTAAAGAATTATCTTCTAAAACTACTTGATATCTTATTTCTTTTGAACTAGGATTCACCCATCTTTGTAATTTTAAAACACATCCATCTGTCAATTCCTTTTCATCAAAAGTTCCATCTCTATTATTAAAACTTTTATCTATTGACATTTTATTCACCTTATAATCAATAGGAAATTAAACTTTATAAAGCTTCACTCTAAACATATCCCAACAACCCACAGTAATTAAGACTATTCTCAAATCACAAAATATAAATACCAGCAATAAAAAGAACCTATTATGGCAAAAGAAATACCAAACCAAGAAATAATACAATTCATAGGTGTTCATGAACTAGAGCCAATGGAGCAAGAGGCAGTCCAGAGACTGACAACAGAGAGCTATGCAAAAATCAAGAGAGACCTGAAGAATATAACAAGCCTGAAAGTCCATGTAAAAGTGTATAAGAAAGAGGGAGAGCAAAAGAAATTCTCACTCCATGTGCAGGCAATATTTCCTGGCGGAACAATAGAGAGCAACAGGGCGCATGACTTTGAGCTAGCAAGAGCAATACACAAGGCATTCAATGACATAAAAGAAAGAGTAAATCACAAGTTTCATTCTGATACTGCTAGAGATAAGGCTTATGAGTAAATAACTTGTTCATGCATTAAATCTATTATTCTTCTCAGAAGAACGTCACTTAGATAAAGATGACACACGCCATAATCAGAAGTATTATTCTTATCATCATATACTTTAAATTTAGTTTTGGGAAGATTTAACTGTTGCGACCAATATTTTACACTCTCTGCTGGTTTTTTTGTGTGAATGATGTTAAATGCGGCATCTGGAATATCTGCAATATGCAATAATTCTTTTTCTTCTAACTTCTCTAAAACTATTTGAATTAATTGAGGATTTGTGTTAGTTAATGTAAATCGTCTATAATTAGATTTTCCCAAAGAATTCGCGCCTTCCCCTTTTAAGAATCCCAACACCCATAAAAAACAAGGATCGCACGCAATCTCTTGGGGAAAGATGCGCTTAACGCGCCTTTTGATTGGGCCTTTTGTATTATAATAGACTAGAATTTGATGTTTATTCAGTATCTTTGATACTAATTCGTATTCGGCATTTGAGTGCCATTTAGGGTAAGTCTTCTTTCCTTTGATTAATTCTTCAATCTTGATAATCATTTTAATTCCTCCAGGAATCTCATCTGGCGCGAGACTTCCTTGTTTTATTGGAAGTCTCGCTTTTCGGGAAAAGGGAACGCCTGAGCAGAACTGCATAATTGATTTTTGTGGCGCAGACCAAAAATCATTATTTAGCAGTTCTGCATGTTCTCTTTTCAAAAATATTCTAAGAAATACTGATTTATATATCTTACAAGAACTTGTCCAGTGTTTTTCTGGCTAGTGTTTATCGACAATAGAAATCCGAAAACCTTCCGGAAATGACCAGTGGCTTATAATAAGTACGAAAAACCGAAAGATGCTATAAGTAAGATAGAATGAAATTAAAAAAAAAGCGGATAGCGGGGGATGGAGTTCCAGATGGACACTCATTCGTGATCCATTTTTGAACCATCGACTTCCTCTGAGTTTTTGGCTCATCTGAGGGTTATGAGCCCTCCGGGCACTCCTGATTGGGCGATCTAAAGAGGTTACCTTCAAACCGCTGCCCCATTGCGGTTTATTAAGCACGGACTTAATAAATCCCCGCTATAAAAACCCCGCTATGTGACTGTAAAATTACACTCTATTTATAAAGGTTTTTGATTTTAGCAATCCGAAACATTTAAATAAGTACCTCAACTGGAAAAATAAAGGGTTGTGAGGAGATTTTTGCGCCGCGGTGGCACAACCTGGTACTGCGCTGACATAAAGAACAACAGGTCTTTATGGTGTAAGATTGCTAATCCAGTTTCCTTCGGGATTTATGGGTTCAAATCCCATCCGCGGCGTATTTTTAAAAAGCAAGGTTTTTATACTCAAATATAATAAATACTCAAAAAAGAGGTAATTAGATGGTCAAAATAAAAAAAATAATGAAACCAGCAGTAACTGTTCCTCCAACTGCAACAAAAAAAGAACTACTAGCAACAGCAAAAAAATATCCTGCAGCAGACATATTCGTAGTAGTAGGCAAAAACAACAAATTCCTCGGAGACATACATGAAAACGACCTATTCTATATGCTCATACCCAACGAACTATTTGAAGATGTGGGGGTACAGCTTGCTTTTGATCTTGAAAAAAAATTCTTTGCAAAAACAGCACGAGGAATAATGCGCAAGCATGACATCAAATGCCATGAAAATGATGATGCCATGGATGTGGCGCTAAAATTTGTAAGAGCAGAAGTCAATGAAATGCCAGTACTAAACAAAAAAGGCCAAGTCGTCGGAGTGATTGACGAGGGCAAACTATTGAGACACATACAACTAAAATGATAGGAAACATACTATTAATACTGTTATTAATTCTAGTTTTTGCCAAGCTACTTGGAGCAATATTTGAGAGAATCGGGCTAGACAGCACATTAGGCGAGTTATTAACAGGAATCATACTAGGACCGTCCCTCCTGAACATAGTCCATGCAGATAGCATAGAGGCATTTGCAGTAATAGGCTCTGTGCTCATCTTGTTTGTTGCAGGAATGAAACAGCGAGACATAGAAAAAATATACCAAGACAAACCAGCACTAAAAATCGGCCTTACACTGCTTATTGTAACAGGAATAATCATGACTGCGTTTTTCTACTTCATACCTGCCTTTTTTGGAATCAAATTCACAATATTCCAAGCCCTTATCCTTGGACTTGCATTTGCAGTAGTAGACATCGGCGTACCTGCAAAAGTACTAATCTCAAAAGGACTAATAAACCTGCCAGTAGGCAGAATAACAATCAGGTCATCAATAGTCAATATACTTATAGGCCTGCTATTATTCACAGTAGCAACAGTATTCATAAACCCAAACTTACATGACATCTTATTCAAAGCAGGCGGGATAATATTATTCCTAGCAATAACAATTGGCATAGTATATTTCTTAACAAAAATATCCAAATTTGTCATGCGGCTTCACATAGAAGAAGCAGAATTCTCACTGGCACTGATAATGATCCTTGCACTGGCATACATCACAGAGGTAATAGGGTTCTCAAGTGTAGTGGGCGCGTTCCTTGCAGGAGTATTGATAGCAAAAATGCCGTTTGCAGAGACAAGAAGCTTTGAAGACAAAATCAAATCAATAAGCTTCGGATTGTTCATACCACTATTCTTTGTATGGTTTGGCCTAGAAATACACTTATCAGAGATATGGAAACACATAATCCTTGCAGTATTGATATTCCTTGCATATGCTTCAATCAGGTTCATCATAACATATGCTTACATGAAAAAATACAAACTAAAAATGCCTGCATTAATAAGCTCTTCAATGCTATCAGTAGATGTTGAGAGCCTGGTCATCATAATGGTAGCACTGCAGCTAGGAATCTTCTTAACAGACATTCCGCTAACACTATTTGCGCCGTCTGTATTCTTCAGCACATTTTTTATTGTTTTACTGGTCGCAATATTCTCTAAGCTAGAAAAATCAGTAAAAGTGAAGAAAAAAGTGAAATTTATGGAGTAAACCTTAAATACTCCAGATAAATCTATCATAGCCATGAAAAAAGAGATATTGGTGATAAGCCTTGGAGGCTCAATAATAATTCCAGAAAAGATAGACATAGGCTTTTTGAAAGAATTCAGAAAACTAACACTACAATATATAGACAAGTACCAATTCATAATATCAACAGGGGGAGGCTACATAGCAAGAGAGTATGCAACAGCAGCAGGACAGATAGCAAAAGTAGGTCAAGAAGACAAGGATTGGCTGGGAATACACTGCACAAGACTAAATGCACACTTAATAAGAACAATATTCAGCGAGCATGCTTATACAAAAGTCATAAAAGACCCTACTAAAAAAATCAAGACCACAAAACCTGTGGTTGTTGCGGCAGGGTATAAGCCAGGGAGCAGCAGTGACTATGATGCTGTATTATTAGCAAAGCTGTTCAAGACAAATAAAATACTGAATCTTACAAACATAGATTATGTATATAATAAAGACCCATCAACACACACATTTGCAAAGCCATTAAAAGAGGTAAGCTGGAAGGATTACAGGAAAATAATACCTCCAGAATTTAAGTATGGCATGCACACGCCATTTGATCCTGTGGCAAGCAAATTAGCAGAAAAACTCAAAATGCAGGTGGCAATAATAAACGGCCAAAAACTAAGGCAAATCAAAAATTATTTAGATAAGAAAGAATTTATTGGAAGCGTGATAAAATGAATAACAAAATCG